>ENA-UEYG01001621-UEYG01001621.1-human-gut-metagenome-genome-assembly--contig:-NODE-1621-length-15808-cov-2.843367_pt1 | contig 15808 bp, 15 predicted proteins | sample MGYA00242933_ERZ507934 | MGnify/ENA primary metagenome ERZ507934 (study PRJEB26167, sample SAMN06115527) | human gut metagenome | host: Homo sapiens | place: China:Zejiang | collected 2015-11-10... | reverse complement strand
GTGTAAAGAAGGATTTTTATGGTTCCTCATTTGGTTACTGCATTAAACGGCCCTCTTTTAGAGCTGGAAAAAACGATTATCGATTCGACGCCTGCCATTGAAAGATGGTTCAGGCTGGAATGGCAGGATCACACGCCGCCATTTTATTGTTCGGTCGATTTGAGAAATGCCGGGTTCAAACTGGCACCTGTCGATACCAATTTGTTCCCGGGCGGATTCAATAATCTGTCGGTTGAGATGTTGCCGCTGGCTGTACAGGCTACAATGGCAGCGATTGAAAAATATTGTCCCGATGCAAAAAATCTTCTGCTGGTTCCGGAGAGCCATACCCGCAATACCTATTATCTCCAGAATATCGCTCGCCTGATCAAAATTTTGCGGCAGACGGGGCTGGATGTCCGGATCGGTTCGCTATCGGAAGACATAAAGGAACCGACGCCGCTGACGTTGCCGGATGGCACGACGTTGATGATGGAGCCGTTAAAACGGATCAATAACGGCCGCCGTGTCGGGGTCGATGATTTCAATCCGTGTACGATTCTCTTGAATAACGATCTTTCGTCGGGAACACCTGAAATACTGAAGAACGTTTATGAGCAAAGTCTGTTCCCGCCACTGCATGCCGGCTGGACAGTACGCCGCAAGAGCAATCATTTCGCCGCATACGACGATGTTGCCAAACGGTTCTCCAAAATGCTGGGGATCGATCCCTGGCTGCTCAATCCGTTCTTTTCCAAGTGCAGCCATGTCAATTTCAGCGAACATGAAGGGGAAGAATGTCTTGCCGCGAGTGTCCATTCTGTCCTGACGAAAATCCGCCGGAAATACAAGCAATACGGTATCAAGGAAAAGCCGTTCGTTATCGTCAAGGCGGATGCGGGTACCTATGGCATGGGCATCATGACGGTGACCGATGCGAGTGAGGTGAAGGATCTGAACCGTAAACAGCGTAACAAGATGTCTGTCGGGAAGGAAGGATTGCCGGTTCGCGATGTCATCATTCAGGAAGGTGTGCACTCATTTGAAAGGGTGGATGACGCGGTGGCGGAACCGGTCGTTTACATGATTGACCGTTATGTCGTCGGCGGTTTTTACCGGGTAAATGAAAAACGGGATATCAATGAAAACCTGAATGCACCTGGTGCACACTTCGTGCCGCTTGCTTTTGCACAGCAACATACTATTCCGGACAGAAGTGCCGAACCGGGTACGGCAGCGCCGAACCGTTTCTATATGTACGGTGTTGTGGCCCGTCTGGCGCTTCTGGCGGCATCCATTGAACTGGAAAGAACCGATCCGGAAATGCAGGGGTAACCGAATACTATGGAACTGGCGTTTTTTGCGGACCCGCCCGGCGAGTTCAAGGTCGAAAAGGATTCCACTTTTGCCATAATGGCGGAAGCGGCGAAAAGAGGGTATCGGATTGTCGCTTTCGAACAGGGCGATTTTGCTCTCAACAAGGACGAGGTAACAGTCAGGGCTTCCCATATTGAATTGACCGGTAAAGAAGATACTGGCTGGTTCCATGTCCTTGAAACCCGTAACCGGCGGCTGGAATCGTTTGACGCGGTTATCGTTCGCAAAGACCCGCCTTTCGATGTGGAGTATGTCAACTCGACTTATTTTCTGGAGTTGGCCGAGAAAAAAGGTGCAAGGGTCTTCAATCGTCCTGAGGCCATCCGCAGCCATAATGAAAAACTGACGATTGCCCAGTTCCCGGAATTCATGGTGCCGACTCTGGTCACCTCCGATGAAAACCGTTTGCGTGCTTTTCATCAGGAACACCATGACGTTATTTTGAAACCATTAAATGCGATGGGCGGTACCGGTGTTTTTCGTATCAGGGTAGATGGCATCAATCTGGGTGCGATTATTGAAACACTGACGGAAAACGGTCACAAAACCGTCATGATGCAGAAATATATTCCCGAGATCGTCAAGGGTGATAAAAGGATATTGCTGATCAATGGGCAAGTCGTCCCTTTCGCTCTGGCACGAATCCCGCAAAATGGCGAAATACGGGGTAATCTGGCGGCAGGAGGACTGGGCAGGGCGCAGCCGCTGTCGAGACGGGACAGGGAAATAGCCGAAACGCTGGCGCCCGTTCTGGCCGAACGAGGTTTGTTTCTCGTCGGGCTCGATATTATCGGAGACTGGCTGACCGAGGTGAATGTCACCAGTCCCACCTGTTTCAGGGAAATCACGAGCCAGACCGGATTCGATGTGGCAAAGATGTTTGTCGACGAGCTTGAAAAAACGGTTTGACCGACGGACTTTATTCATTACAATGTATTGAATATGTCAGCATTTTTGATGTCGGATCAACCCGGATGGCTGGCTTTTGATCATAATTGAACGACATTTTGGACGTTCTTCTTTTGACTGATAATGGAACGAGATGGTAGGCATACTCCTTCTTATGCATGAACCTTTGGCAGATGCATTCATGACGACTGCAATGCATCTGTTCGAAGGCGAGCAGGGACGCATTGAGGCAATCGATGTCAAGCCTGACCAGGATATTTGTGAAGTCAACGGGATTGCGATCGAGGCAATCAGGCGTCTCGACGATGGGTCCGGTGTACTGGTTTTGACGGATGTACTTGGCGGTACCCCTTCCAATTGCTGTCACCAGCTTTCTGCTGAAAACAAGGTTCAGGTTCTGACCGGAGTCAGCCTGCCCATGTTGCTCAGGGCGATTACATACCGGCAGAACGATCTGGAAACGGTGATCGAAAAAGCCTTGTCCGGAGGAAAAAACGGGGCGGTTCGTATCGATCCTTGTGAAGACAGCGCATCGAAGTAAAGCGGATGTGGCTTTAGTGGCAGAAAAAAGTTCAATGCCTTGTTTATAAACAGAACTTTCGTCCGCTTGCGGTTTAATCTCATTACATACGAATATGGTACAAACGGAACTGGAAATTATTAACAAGCTGGGTCTGCACGCCCGCGCATCGGCCAAGCTGACGCAACTGGCGTCGAAGTATGCCTGCGAAGTTTGGATGACACGCAACAATCAGCGTATCAATGCCAAATCCATCATGGGTGTCATGATGCTGGCTGCTGGAAAGGGGTCCAAAGTCTTGCTCGAAACAGATGGCGTTGATGAAGAAGAATGCATGGACGCGCTGAAAAAGCTGATCAATAATAAATTTGGCGAAGCGGAATAATTGAATGCAGGCCGGTAAAAATATGGCATCTTTCGCACTGTTCGGAATATCGGTTTCACGCGGTATTTCCATTGGCCGGGCACACCTTGTTGCCCGCGCGGCCATGGATACCCGGCACTACCTCATTCCACAGGAAAAGGTCGAAGCGGAAGTTCTTCGTTTGCAGAATGCGCTCGATACTGTCCAGAAAGAGCTGGAAGCCATCTGGACAACCCTGCCGCAGGATGCACCTGTTGAGCTGGGTGCTTTTCTGGATGTTCACGCCATGATACTGGCCGACTCGATGATCGCGAAGGAACCCTTCAATATCATCAGGACACGTCGTTACAACGCTGAGTGGGCACTTTTAACCCAGATCGAAGAACTGTCGGCACGTTTCGACAATATTGAAGACCCTTATTTGAGGGAAAGGAAAGCGGATATCGAGCAGGTCGCCGAACGGATCATGAAAGTGCTGACCGGCACGCAAACCGATTTCACCCCGGTTATGACCGAACCGGACGGTGAACGTATCGATATGATCGTCGTCGCATACGATATTTCTCCTGCGGATATGCTTCAGTTCAGGGACGATACGTTCAGTGGTTTCGTTTCCGAAATCGGAGGACGGAATTCCCACGCGGCCATTGTTGCCCGCAGTATCGATACGCCTGCCGTATTCGGACTGGCCGGAGCGTTGTCGCTCATCCGGCAGGATGACTGGCTGATTGTCGATGCAGATGCGGGTATTGTTATCGTCAATCCCACGTCGGTCGTTCTGGAGCAGTACCGTGCCAGACAGGCGGCGCAGGCAAGGGCCCGGAAAAAATTAAGCCGGCTCAAGAAGACACCCGCTGTCACGATCGATGGGACTCCTGTGAGCTTGCTTGCCAACATCGAATTTCCGGATGATTGCAAGGCGGCACTTGAAAACGGCGCTGTCGGGATTGGTCTGTTCCGGTCAGAATTTCTTTTCATGGGACGTAACGGCAATATCAGCCGGATTCCAGGTGAAGAAGAACAGTTTGAGGCCTATAAAAAAGCGGTAATCCTGATGAAAGGACGTCCTGTAACCATCCGGACAATCGACATCGGCGCCGACAAACCGCTTGGGACACCGGAAACGAGTACCTTGAATCCTGCTCTGGGCAAACGGGCCATCCGTTATTGTCTGGCTGAACCCGAGCTGTTTCTGGCACAGTTGCGCGCCATATTGCGGGCTTCGGCGTTCGGCCCGGTGAAATTGCTGATTCCGATGCTGGTGCATGCTTTTGAAATCGACCAGACGCTGGCGTTCATCGAAGAAGCCAAGAAACAGTTGCGTGAAGCCAAAATCAAATTCGATGAGAAAATCCAGATCGGTGCCATGGTGGAAGTGCCTGCTGCCATACTCGGATTGCCGATGTTCACGTCACGTCTTGATTTCATTTCGATTGGCACAAACGATCTGATCCAGTATGCATTGGCTATCGACCGGGTCGATCCCGAGGTTGCCCATCTCTACAATCCATTGCATCCGGCCATTCTGACGATGCTGTCGATGACGATTTGGGCAGCGGACAAGGCGAATATACCGGTGTCCATTTGTGGTGAAATGGCGGGTGACGCTCATTTGACGAGGCTTTTGCTCGGCATGGGATTGCGCGAATTTTCCATGCACCCGGCCCAGCTTCTGAACGTCAAACAGGAAATTCTGGCAAGCAACATGACATTGCTGAAACCGAAAGTGGACAAGGTATTGTCGCTCGTGGAAGAAGCGGCTATCGAAGAGGCGGTTCAGCAGTTGCAGCTTGAAAAGACCGATGATGAAAATTAAAGAGGCCCTCATATTGCAAAAATAGCATGCCATAGTTTGTGTGCCGGTTTGACGATATGAAATGACTTCGTTATGCTAGCGATATTGCGCCGATTTGAACGAGACAGCTTGCGGGCGCAAAGGGGGATCCTGAATAAATAAATACGGCTAAAGCGAGCTTGGATGCAAGCCCGATATGCTGACGCTATTGGGCTTCTTTTTTTATCAGGAACAGGTTAACGGAATGATCGTGGCGACTGCGGCTGGCGATCATCGATTAAAACAGAATATTCATGCAATCAGTTGGAATCGTTTCACCACAATCCATGCATTTTGCCGAACCGCTTGTTTTGCAGAGCGGGGCGACGATTGCAGATTACACTCTGGTATATGAGACATATGGTGAACTGAATGCGGATAAAACGAATGCCGTTCTGGTTTGCCATGCCTTGAATGCATCCCATCACGTCGCCGGTTACTATGCCGACAATCCGAAAGATACCGGTTGGTGGGATAACATGGTCGGTCCGGGAAAAGCAGTCGATACCGATCGTTTCTTTGTGATCGGAGTCAATAATCTGGGATCGTGTTTCGGATCGACCGGCCCGATGGATATCAATCCCGCGACCGGAAAGCCTTATGGCGCCAATTTTCCGGTACTGACAGTTGAAGACTGGGTCAATGCACAAGCCAGACTGGCGGATGCCTTGGGGATTGAAAAGTTCGCTGCCGTCATGGGAGGCTCGCTTGGAGGCATGCAGGCACTGTCATGGACCATGCAATATCCCGACCGTGTCCGCCATGCCGTCATCATCGCTTCGACTGCCCGCCTGTCGGCACAGAATATCGCATTCAACGATGTCGCACGTCAGGCGATTCTGACCGATCCGGACTTTCATGGGGGTGATTTTTATGCGCATGGGGTTGTGCCGAAAAACGGCTTGCGTGTTGCCCGCATGATCGGCCATATCACTTATCTGTCCAACGACGACATGTCGGAAAAATTCGGCCGCGACCTTCGCTCGGGCGAATACAAATTCGGTTATGGCGTCGAGTTTGAAATCGAATCCTACCTGCACTATCAGGGCGAAAAATTCTCGGCCTATTTCGATGCCAATACGTATTTGCTGATCACGCGTGCGCTCGATTATTTCGATCCGGCTGCGCAATACGGCGGTGATCTTGACGAGGCGCTTGCCAATACGAAAGCGGATTATCTGCTGGCGTCGTTTACGACAGACTGGCGGTTTTCTCCCGAGTGCAGCCGGGCGATTGTCCGTTCGCTGGTCAGTAATGGCAGGAAAGTCACGTATGCGGAAATCGATGCGCCACATGGCCATGATGCTTTCCTCCTGAATGACGAGCGGTATCACAAGGTCGTCAGCTCCTACTATGAACATATCTGGCAGGAAATCGAGGGAGGCAATTTGTCATGAATATGCCGAAACTGAAAAATTTGCGGGCTGATCTGGCTTTCATTTCCAACTGGGTGGCCGATAATGCGCATGTGCTCGATCTGGGATGTGGTGATGGCGCGTTGCTGGAATATCTGCAGAAAACGAAAAACTGTACCGGATATGGCGTCGAGATCGATGATCTGAAACTTCCTGGCTGTGCACTCAGGGGAATCAGTGTTATCCAGCATGATCTTGAAAAAGGTTTGCCCTTTTTCAAAGACAATGCCTTCGATACGGTCTTGTGCCTGTCCGCATTGCAAATGATGCAGCATGTGGAAGGGCTGTTGCGTGAAATTGCCCGGGTCGGTAATGAAGCAATCGTTTCTTTCCCCAATTTTGCCTATTGGCCGCATCGTTTCTCATTGTTGGGCGGCAAAATGCCGGTTTCGCTGGAATTGCCTTACGAGTGGTATGACACGCCCAATCTGAGATGTGCAACAATAAAAGATTTTGAAAATCTGGCGGATCTTGTTGGATGGAAAGTCATTGATTGTGTCGCCTTGCATGACGGCAAGCCGGTGACTTTCATGCCGAACTGGCGGGGCAGTCTGGCCGTATTCAGGCTGAAGAAAAAAATCAATTCCAAACGAGCATAATGTCCCGCGAAAATAAATGGAAAGCCATACTCGATCCGCGTTTGCTGATCTGTGTGTTCCTCGGTTTTTCATCCGGATTGCCATTGTTTATCCTGCTGACGCTTTTGCAGGCATGGCTGACGAAATCCGGTCTCTCCATCAAGTCGCTCGGGCTCTTTGCGCTTGTCATGTTTCCCTATACATGGAAATTCCTCTGGGCTCCCCTGATGGATCGGTATTCCTTTCCATTATTGGGGAGGCGTCGGGGGTGGATGGCATTGACACAGATTCTGCTTTTCCTGTGTATCGGTTTTCTGGGCTGGCTCGATCCGGTGACGGAATTGACGATGGTTGCCATTCTGACGACAGTGATCGCTTTCCTCTCGTCGAGTCAGGATATCGTTGTGGATGCCTTCCGGCGTGAACTGTTGCCGGATGAAGAGCAGGGGCTTGGCAGTGCGATCCATGTGAATGCCTATCGCGTGTCGGGGATGGTTCCGGGTGCTCTTTCGCTTATTCTGGCCGATATGATGAGCTGGTCCGGCGTTTTCTGGATTACGGCGGCTTTCATGTTGCCAGGCCTGATTTGTACACTGGTGATCAGCGAACCCAAAATTCACGGTGCTCCACCGAAAACGATCCGGGAAGCAGTCGTGCTTCCTTTTACTGAATTCATCGGACGGGCTGGCTGGAAAAGCGCACTGTTCATTTTATCGTTCATTTTTTTGTACAAACTGGGCGACAGTCTGGCAACGGCGCTGGCAACGAAATTTTATCTGGATCTGGGTTTTACGATGACCCAGATCGGTGTGATTGCCAAGACAACCGGATTCTGGGCGAGCCTGATCGGTGGCCTTCTGGGAGGTATATGGATTATCGGTTTGGGTATCAACCGTGCCTTGTGGGTTTTCGGTGCGGTACAGGCGCTGGCGATTCTCGGATTTTCATGGATGTCGCTTGAAGGCCCCAATCCGGTATTGCTCGCGGCCGTGATCGGTTTCGAGGCTTTTGGCGTCAGTCTCGGTACGGCGGCTTTTGTAGCGTATATTGCGACGACAACGGATGAACGTTATACGGCAACGCAATTTGCCCTTTTTACCAGTCTGGCAGCCGTTCCAAGGACATTCATCAATGCGTCTGCCGGTTATATCGTGGATCAGACGGGATGGTTCATGTTCTTCAACTTGTGTTTCATTCTGGCAATACCTGGCATGATGTTGTTGCCAAAAATTGCACCCTGGCGACAAAAACGGCATTTGGCGCAAGAACAATAAAAAAATTTCCCCGATGAGTGTAAAATTTCCGGTTTGAAAACAAATCGCTTGTTGCCTGATTTTTATGGCAATAATCAGGCAACAGATGGATGGTCTTCCGCACCGGCGGGAGCGAATATCCGACAATGTATTGAACATGGGAGAAAGTATGGCGCAGGAATTTCTGGAAATGCCCGACAAGGACGGTTTCTTTGGTGAATTTGGCGGGCAGATGATTCCGCCTGAACTGAAAGCGGTGATGGATGACATCGCAACGGCCTACGAAGAGGTTCGTAACTCCAAAGGGTTTCAGGATGAATTGTCCGATCTTTACACCCATTACGTCGGTCGTCCAAGCCCTATCTTCTATGCAAAAAGACTCACAGAACGTCAGGGCGGCGCACGTATCTTTTTGAAACGTGAAGACCTGAACCATACCGGTGCCCATAAAATCAATCACTGTCTGGGACAGGCCTTGCTTGCCAAACATATGGGAAAGACAAAAGTGATTGCCGAAACCGGTGCCGGACAGCATGGCGTGGCCATGGCAACGGCGTGTGCACTGGTCGGTATTCCCTGCGAAATCCATATGGGTGAAATCGATATTGCGAAAGAACATCCCAATGTCACCAAAATGAAGATTCTGGGATGTAAGCTCATCGCCGTTACCCGGGGAACCAAAACCCTGAAAGACGCTGTCGACAGTGCTTTTGAAGAATACCTGAAAGATCCGAAAAATTTCCTGTATGCCATCGGTTCCGTTGTCGGTCCCCATCCGTTCCCGAAAATGGTTCGTGATTTCCAGAGTATCGTCGGCAAGGAAGCACGTGAACAGTTCCTGCAGCGGGAAAACAAATTGCCCGATGTCGTCACGGCCTGCGTCGGTGGCGGTTCCAATGCGATCGGTATTTTCACCGAATTCCTGCCGGATGAATCCGTCAGGCTGGTCGGTATCGAACCGGCCGGGAAAGGGCTTGATACGCCAGACCATGCCGCGACTCTGAGTCTTGGTACGAAGGGAACGCTGCACGGTTTCAAATGCTATAACCTGCAGGATGAAAAAGGCGAGCCGCTTCCGGTTTATTCGATCGCTTCCGGACTCGATTATCCGGGCGTCGGGCCTCAACACTGTTATCTGAAAGATATCGGCCGGGTCCAGTACGAAGCGATTACGGACAAGGAATGTCTGGACGCTTTCCTCGTTTTGTCGCGTATTGAAGGTATCATTCCGGCGCTGGAAAGCTCCCATGCCGTGGCTTATGCGATGAAGATCGCAAAGGAACTCGGCCCAGACAAGACCATTCTGGTCAATCTGTCCGGAAGAGGCGACAAGGATGCTGACTTTATCGCCAATTATCTGGGAATCAACTGATCAGATATCAGCGTCGTACCGTATCGTCAGGGGAGCGTGGTCTGAAAACCGCTCTCCCTTGTAGATTTCAGCCGAAACTGCTTTTTTCGCTATGCCCGGAGTGGCGATTTGATAATCGATCCGCCACCCGACATTTTTCGCATAGGCTTGCCCCCGATTGCTCCACCATGTATACGCCTCACCGGTCGTATCCGGATGCAGGAGGCGATAGACGTCCACCCATCCGAGCTCATCGAATACATGGGTCAGCCATGCCCTCTCTTCAGGCAGAAAACCTGAATTTTTCTGGTTGCTTTTCCAGTTCTTCAGGTCAATTTCCTTGTGGGCGATGTTCCAGTCTCCGCAAATGACGAATTCACGGCCGCTGTCCTTGAGCGATTTCAGGACAGGGTAAAACGCATCCATGAAGCGGAATTTGGCTTCCTGTCGTTCCGGAGACGAGGAACCGGATGGGGCATAAAGGGAAACAAGGCTGAAATCCCTGAAATCGCAACGGAGATAACGTCCCTCCGCGTCGAATTCCTTGCTGCCGAACCCGTTTTCGACTTTGTCCGGTATTGTTTTCGTGTAGATGCCTGTTCCGGAATAACCTTTTTTTTCGGCGCATTCAAAATAGCCATGATAACCGTCCGGGGATGCAACGTCGGGTGTGATGTCGCAGGATTGGGCCTTGATTTCCTGAAGACAGATGAAGTCGGAAGCGGAACGGTTCATCCAGTCCAGAAATCCTTTTTTGACGGCGGAGCGGATGCCGTTGAGATTAACGGAGGTAATTGAGAACATGGTTTTTTTGAATATCTTAAAACAATGATGATACTAAAAATAAAACGAACGCGTGCAAGCTACCTCTCTGATTGACGACACGTTACAATATCGATGTTCTTTATGAGAGATTGGGGATTGAAGTGAGTCAGTTAAGAGAAGAGTTCATCCGCTTTGCGGTTGACTGCGGGGTTTTGCGTTTCGGGGAGTTTGTTACCAAGGCGGGCAGAACATCACCGTATTTTTTCAATGCAGGTTTGTTCAATGACGGCGCCTCGCTGGGTACACTGGCGGATTATTATGCCGATACCCTGCTGGAATCGGGCGTTTCGTTCGATATGTTGTTTGGCCCTGCTTACAAGGGGATTCCTCTCGTGGCTGCCGTCGCGATTTCGCTCGCCAAAAAAGGGCGTAATGTTCCGTTTGCATACAATCGCAAGGAGGCCAAGGATCATGGCGAAGGCGGTGTGATTGTCGGTGCCCCCCTGAAGGGCAAGGTTGTGATTATCGATGACGTGATATCGGCTGGAACATCTGTCAACGAATCCGTCAATATCATCCGTCATGCGAATGCAACACCGGGCGTCGTTTTGATTGCACTGGACCGGATGGAGCGTTCCGGAAAGGATAATGCCTTGTCCGAATTGTCCGCCGTACAGGAAGTGCAGAAGGCATACGATATGCCCGTTCTTTCCATTGCCAATCTGGATGATCTGCTGGGGTATCTCGCCAAGGCGGGGGCTTCTCCGGAAATGAACCAATACCAGAAAGCGGTAAAAGCTTATCGCGACAAATACGGTTCAACGAACTGATTGAAAAAGCCCCTTTTCAGGGGCTTTTTCTTTTGTATCAGGTTTGCGCGGATATCTTTATTTGCCTTTAAGGCGATGAGAGCAGACAGGACATTCCGGATTACGGTCAATTCCGATTTTCGTCCATTCCATTGTCAATGCATCGAGCAGAAGCAGGGAACCCGCCAGTGACGTGCCGATCCCTGCGGCGAGTTTCAGGGCTTCGGCGGCCTGCATGGTGCCGATAATCCCGACAAGCGGTGCAAAGACACCGACCTGAGCCGCTTTCAAATCCTCGAAATGCTGGTCCTCGGAAAACAGACAGGCATAGCATGGAGAATCTTCGCGTCGAGGATCGTAAACGGAGATTTGTCCGTCAAACTGGACAACTGCTCCTGATACAAGTGGAACGCCAGCGGTCATACACGCACGATTGATGATCAGCCGTGTCTTGAAATTGTCCGTGCAATCCAGCACGACGTCCGCCGTCCTGACGAGTTCAGGCAAAGACGTTTCATCCATACGGTCGGTTATGGTGACAATATCGATCGTCGGGTTAATGCCGGTCAGCGTCTGTTTCCCCGATTCGGCCTTGTTTTTGCCGATCCGGTCTGTGGAGTGAAGGATCTGTCGCTGTAAATTGGTCAGTTCAACCTGATCGTTATCGACCAGTGTCAATTTGCCAAATCCCCCCGAAGCGAGATACATGGAAGCAGGAGAACCCAGTCCACCTGCACCGATCACCAGAACGTGCGAGTGGGCGATTTTATCCTGTCCCTCATAACCCATATCCTTGAGCAGGATATGACGCGAATAGCGTATTTTCTGTTCTTCATTCATCACTTTTCCCGTTTTTCACGGCATTATTTTTTCCTGGTTTCCTCGTTCTTTTTTTCTTCCGGCTTGGTTTTGGATAATTGAACGGGTTTTCCTTTCAGGTGATTGATGGCCTGCATCAGCTGGAAATCTTTTTTCGTGCCGTATTCGATAGGCTTGTATTTCTTGGCCGATTCCAGCAGCCTGATTTCTTCATCCTGATTGAGACGGTCTTCATTCTTGACTTCGTCCTGGCCGTTGGTAAGATGTTTGGAGAGGTCAGCCTCGCGCAGTCTCAGGCCGTTGATGCCATCACCTTCTGCCGTCTCGTCGACCATCAGATCCGGTACGATACCCTTGGCCTGGATGGAACGGCCGCTCGGCGTGTAATAACGGGCTGTTGTCAGTTTTACTGCGGTGTCTTTCGAGAGAGGACGGATCGTTTGTACGGAACCTTTGCCAAATGTCTGGGTGCCCATGATGGTGGCGCGTTTATGGTCCTGCAATGCGCCTGCCACGATTTCAGAAGCAGAGGCCGAACCGATATTGACCAGTACGACGACCGGAACGGTCTTGATTTGGGCAGGCAGTTTCGCCAGAGGATCGTTCAGGGTTCTGCCCGCATAATATTCAGGGCGTGCATAAAAGATCGCCTTCGATTCAGGCAATTGGCCGTTCGTTGAAACGACAACCGAGTCCTGAGGCAGGAATACGGAAGAGACACCGATCGCTCCCGGCAGGATGCCGCCCGGATCGTTTCTCAGGTCGAGAACGATTCCCTTGATGTTCGGATTTTTGGCATACAGCTTGTTGATATGGGTGACAAGATCCTCGACGGTCGGTTCCTGGAACATGGCGACACGCAGCCATGCATATCCGGGTTCGATCATTTTCGATTTGACGCTTTTAACCTGAATTTCTTCACGAACGAGTGTGATGACAATCGGTTTTGTCACATTTTTACGGGCAATTGTCAGCGTGATCTTCGTATTGGGATCGCCACGCATTTTTTTGACCGCAGCGTCGAGTGTCATATCCTTGACGGAAACACCATCCAGTTTGGTGATCAGATCGCCCGGCTTGATACCGGCGCGGTAGGCAGGGGTATCTTCAATAGGGGAGATGACCTTGACGTAACCGTCTTCCGTACCGACTTCGATACCCAGACCACCGAATTTGCCCTGTGTACCCTCCTTGAGTTCCTGCAGGGCTTTCTTGTCGAGATAAGCCGAATGAGGATCGAGCGAAGCTACCATGCCTGAAATGGCATCGGTCAGCAGTTTTTTGTCTTCGACCGGTTCGACGTAATCCGATTTGATCAATCCAAATACGTCTGCCAGTTGCCTCAATTCATCAAGCGGCAATGGTGCCGTCTGCTTCTGGGCCATGGCCGAAAACTGAACCGATGCGAAAATGCCGAGGATCACCCCGAGCCCAACCAGCAGAATGTTACGAAATTTATTGCGCATGTATCACCTAGTCGATATCCAGTCTGAAGGATTTAAAGCCTGCCCACTACGTCGTAATTCAAAGTATAACCCGGTTTCCCCGTTTTCACCGCTGTTACCCGCAGTAGCAACGGTCTCGCCGCTGCCGACAGTATCACCTACCCGTTTGTTCAGGGTTTGAGCATTTCCATAAATCGTCATGTAATGGTCGCCGTGGTCGATAATAATCAATCTGCCGAAACCACGAAGCGTATCGGCAAAGATGACCTTGCCACCTGCGACGGAATGAACGGGTGCTCCTGCCGACGTTTTGATGAAGATGCCTTTCCAGCTCGGGCCGTCGGCGCGTTTCATTCCATATCGGGCGGTGATGGTTCCCTGAACCGGCATTCTCAGGGAACCCCGTTTTTTGCCGAATGCGCTTGCCGTATCGGCCTTGTACGGTGTTTCACGAACGATTTCGGTTCTGGATTCCTGTTTTTCAGGGCGTTTTTTTCTGGTTTGTTTCGTCTGTCTGGATTGTTTGGCCTGTTTTTTGGCCCGTTGTGCAGCAAGGCGTTCTTCTGCCGCTCTCTTTTCTGCGGCTTTCCGTTGCTCCTCGATTTTTCTGGACAGGCGATCGACCAGTCCACCCAGACGTTTCTCGTCCTGTGCGAGGCGTTCGGCTTCTTTTTTCTGGTTGCTTAACTTGTCGGAAAGTTGTGCGACAAGAGCGGCGTGCCGGGCTTTTTTCTTTTCCAGAATCTGTTTTTGTTCGCTGGTCTTGCTGGCGATTTTTTCAAGTTCCTGTCTGGTTTCTTTTGTTTCTGATTTTTTGGCGTCGACGGCTTTGATATTCTGGCGAAGGGAGGTGATCAGTTGGGAATAAGCTGTCGAATAATAATTCATGTATTGCATTTCGCGGCTGATCCGGTTGGGGTTGTCGCCGGAGAACAGCAGTTTCATCCGGTCTTCACCGCCCGAAACATATTGTTGTTGCATCAGTTTCGCCAGTTGCTTTTGTTGTCTGGAGACAGTTGCCGTCAGCTGTGCCTGTTCCGATGAGAGCTGGTTCAGCCTGTTTTCGGTCGCCGTTTTTTTCTGGCCCAGTTCTGCCAGTGAACGTTCAGTGGTTGAGATGGCTTTCTGAGACTGGGTCAACGCCTCACTGGCCTTGTCTTTGGCGACTTCGGTTTTCCCGATTTCCTTTTTCAGGGTATTTAACCGCGTATGGACTTTTTTCTGTTCAGTTTCGGCTGCTTTTTTTTGTCTGGCAGGATCGGCCGTTTTTCTTGCGGTCGTTTTCGACTTGCCGCGTTTTGCAGTTGTTTTTTTATTGACCTGTTTCTGCTGTTTGGCCGTCGTCGCTTTCTGCTTCGCGTGAACAGTCAGCGATGTGGCAGTCGCATAGACGAGCAGAAAGAGGAAAAAGAGTGCTTTTTTCATGCATTTTGCGAGGCAAAATTGGATCGTTTCATTTTGCCTCAAAAAGGTAACTATCGCAAAATCAACTTGCGCTGCCCTGTGCTTCCACTTCCTGTAATGCTTCGGCAATTTGTGCCGGGTCACCCAGGAAATAATTGCGTATCGGTTTCAGATCGTCGTCGAGCTCGTAAACAAGAGGTTGGCCGGTCGGTATGTTCAAAAGAGCAATATCCTTGTCGCTGATACCGTCCAGTTCCTTGATGAGGGCACGCAGGCTGTTACCGTGGGCGGCAACGAGAATGCGTTTTCCTTTCCGGATTTCGGGGGCAATCGATTCAATCCACAACGGTTTGACGCGGGCGACCGTATCTTTCAGGCTTTCAGTCAATGGAATCTGATCACGGTTTAAGGATGCATAAGCGGGATCATTATAAGACGTTCTAGGGTCGCCGGGATGAAGTGCCTCGGCGGCTACTTCGTAGCTTCTGCGCAACATATGAACCTGATGTTCACCATATTTGCGGGCTGTTTCAGCTTTGTTCAGGCCCTGAAGCGCACCGTAATGACGTTCGTTCAGGCGCCAGTCGCATACGACGGGTACCCACATCAAATCCATTTCATCGAGCACGATCCACAATGTTCTGATGGCTCTTTTCAGTACTGAAGTATAGGCCAGGTCAAACTCGAAACCTGCTTCCCGCAAGACTCGGCCAGCGGCTCTGGCTTCTTTCTTGCCTCTTTCGGTCAGGTCCACATCGGTCCAGCCGGTAAACCGGTTTTCAAAATTCCAGATGGATTGGCCGTGCCGCATGAAAACAATTTTATGCATAATCGAAATGAATATAAGTTATCTCGAATGTCTCGTGTCTTTCTATTTTATAATGTATCAGTTTGATTATCGTTGACTTCTAGCAGGTATATCTCGTGAATTTTATTAAAGACAACATTTTTTGGATTTGTTGAAAAAGTCTCGTCGTGGCAATTTT
>ENA-UEYG01001620-UEYG01001620.1-human-gut-metagenome-genome-assembly--contig:-NODE-1620-length-15819-cov-8.163575_pt1 | contig 15819 bp, 11 predicted proteins | sample MGYA00242933_ERZ507934 | MGnify/ENA primary metagenome ERZ507934 (study PRJEB26167, sample SAMN06115527) | human gut metagenome | host: Homo sapiens | place: China:Zejiang | collected 2015-11-10... | reverse complement strand
TAGCGGATGGCAGTATGCCCGAAAAGAGAATATATTTCTCCACCCGAGGCGCAGGTCAGCAGGCTGATGCGGATCGAGTCGGCACGTTGTGCTTTCATGTTGAAAGCACAAAAAACTCCTAAAATCAGTAGAAGGATCGTTCGTTTCATTTCGGTGCAAAGATAAGCAAACTAAGAGCAGAATAAAATGAATTTATTTATTTTTTATATTGAAGTGCCGTTAATCTTGGGGGACTGTAGATTTCCCTTCATTTTCTTAGTAAAGATAATATAATCCATTCTCCTTACAAAATGCTCGGAATTAAAGATGATTAACGGTGAAACTTTGCTTTATTGTTTACAGTTTGCTACATTTGTGCGACTTCTTCTCAGCCCACCCTAAAGAACGATTTCGGTTATCGCTATGTCGATGAGCATTTTGAGAAAGACAGGACTACTGATTATTAACTTGTTAAACTAAAATGCTGGAAACTAAAATCGTTTACTATGTTTATCCCTTTGACCATCACCATCTTCAGTGGTGCATTGTCCCCTTCCTGTTTAGAGGGGCAGCGCTACGTTTCCGAGCGGCTTCAGCAGTCCACTCGAAAGCTGATGAACCTGCCCGGCTCGCTGGACGGGCTGACAGATCAGTTGAAGGAGATATTGTCCGACTGGCAGGTTGACTTACCGGTTCCCTCTTTTCTTTTTCTTTCCTCTACGTCCCCTTTTTCCGACTTTGATGCCACAGCTGTTCTCTGCCGCTTGCGGGTAGAAGAGATGGAGTATGTAGCCACGGTGTCTTATGGTGGGCAACAATCCACTCCCCGTTATTATTTTTATAAAACTCTTCTTCAGGCCGAAGCCCGGTGGCTGAATCTGTTGCTGAAAGATCGAATCAGTCGGATGAACTGTGACCATGCTGCACGTCTGCTGTTGTGTGAAGTGCTCGAAGAGGTGTATTGCACCGGAGTTGCAGTGGACGATGCCTGTCGGCGGGGAGTCTCCTCCGAACTGTGCGGGCAACTGAAAGGGGCATTGGCCTCGCTCTACCTGACGCTGACTATCGACTTCGGCTACTTATTGCAGCCAACTGATTTTATGGATTACCGATACCTGCTCAACGATGCTCGCTACTTTCACCCCATTCGGGAGTCGGAAGTGCGGAAGTATGACATTCTGCAAGCGGGAAATCAGGTGAAATGCCTTCTCAGCGCAGGAATCACAGCAGAACATGAATGTACTGCCATGCAACTTTACAATAAACTGGTGGGCTTGCTTGCCGGTCTGGAGCAACCTCCGCATAGCGATGCTCGTTTGTGGCAAGGCGTGGCAGCACTCGAGAACTTTCTTTTCTTTCTGCTCAGCGGTCTTCCACTCCATGAGAAGAATCTTTATGGGGTGCTGATTGATCAGGCGTGGATGAGCGATTGTCTGAACGATCTTTGTTTCCAGCAATATGCCGGACACTTGCACTACAATGAAGGGCGTGGTGCTTCCCATTGGATTATCCGCAAACAGAAGGAGCGGTGCCTCACCTTCCTCAGCCTGCTGATAACGCACGATATGAGTCTTCCGCGTCAGTTGCGCAGCTATCTGCTCCGCCAGCAGGAACTCTATGAGGAGAACTATTCACGGGCCTTCATCTCCATACAACCCAGCGAAAGACTTTCTTTCATTCCTTCACGTCCGCTTGGGGCGAAGCTTCCGGATGAGGGCGAGATACATGCTTTCCTGGCCTTCCTTTATCGTGTGACGGATGGCAATGGTGCTTATCTGGTGACTCCTGAACATGTACAGTGGTTGGAAGATGCTTTTCTCTTGTTTTTGCAGAGCGGTCAGATTGCAATGATTCACCGGAACAAGGTGAAAGTCCTGCGGAACTATATCGGGGTGCTTTACGGTCTTTTCTTTCATTATCAGCAGCGTAGAGGAGGATGGGATAAACAGGCGTATGCTGCTTTCCTTGCATCTATTTTCGATGTGGATGTGCAGCCCGAGAATCTGATAAGTAACAGTAAAAGGTATATAGAAACCTACGAGAAGTTTGCCGAAAAAGAGAAACTTCGCCTCACCTCTTGATGATTCGTTGACGAAACTGTCTCGTCAACGAATTTTTTTTCTAAGAATTTGTATGAAAGAGATGTCCATTTATGCAGAACTGCGGAATTAATTCTTTTCCTGATGGGTTATGAGGGAAAGTTGACAAGGGAACAAGTTGACAAGGGGACAAGGTTCCATGCGGCATAGAAGCATTGCGCAGCCCCTTGTTCCCTTGTCAACTTGTCCCCTTGTCAACTTCCTTTCTTTTCCATATATAAACCTTTGACGAGCATTCTCGTCAAGCTCACGTCAATTTAAACTCTTTTTCCTTTGCCACCAGACAAACGGAAAAAGAATATGAAACAGAATCCATTATTTACAGAAAAACTGGAGCAGGTACATGATAACCTGCTCGGCCTGGCACGCTTGTTGGAACGTGCCAACGTGACTCCCCGTCCACAGATTGCCAAAGACTGGGTAGACGGGCAAGAGGTGATGGCTGCGCTGCACATCAGCCAACGCACCTTGCAGAACTTACGCGATAACGGTACACTGGGATACACCACCCTGGGCAAGAAGTATTTCTATCGCATCCGTGAAATTGACGACCTGCTGCAAAACAATTATGTAATGTATAAACTCAGTGCACTGGGCAAGCAGGAGAAGAGCCCGGCTACTGATAATGGGAAAGGAGGCAGCAGATGAATCGCTTCAGTTTTTTCCTGGCTCCCGTCAGCAACGTGGTGCCCCACAAGACGGTGGAGCTGCATCAGATCTACAACGTCATCCGCGGCGATTATTATCGTCAGCCTACTGAGGAATTGCAGCGCCTCCGCCGTCTGTTGCAGGAAGAAAAAATCACTCAGAGGGATGTGCAACGCTTCAAAGCCCGCCATTTCGACTATGCCACTTTCAGTGGAGAGTTCACCCGCAGGCGCGATGATGCCCTGCTGGCCCATAGCGGACTGATTTGCCTTGACTTTGACCACATAAACCAGTGGCACGATGGCGGACGCCTGAGCGGTGTCTATGGCTTGCGCTATGCCCTGATGCACGATGCTTCGGTAGATACCGCCCTGCTTTTCCGCAGTCCCGGTGGAGACGGCCTGAAGTGGGTGGTGCCCATCGACCTGGCACAAGGCACACATACCGACTGGTTTGAAATCCTATCTTTCTACATATCCCGAAACTATGGTGTGGAACCCGATCCTTCGGGACGTGACCTCTCGCGTGCCTGCTATCTGCCTTGGGACCCGGACGTGGTGATGATAAAATAGTTACGAGCTACATAAATCAAAAATCAAAAATCATAAATCTTAAAATGTCAAAACAAAAATTCCACTTAAACGAGTGGCAGCCCAACGCTGCCCTCACTCTTTGTGACGAAATAGAAATCGTCACATCCCGCATCGAACTGGCTGGCACGGATATAGCTCCTACTTATAACGACTGGCGTGATCTCGGCTTCGCGCTTGCCCAAGGTCTGGGTGAGGGCGGACGTACCTTCTACCATCGCCTGAGCCGTTTCTACAGTAGCTATCAACCTGCCGAAACCGAGAAACAGTACACCGCCTGCCTGCATTCCCGCGGGCGGGGCATCACGGTGAATACCTTTTTCCACCTGGCACGGCAAGCAGGAGTGGACATCAATACCCAGCAGTTGCCAAATTGCCAAAATGCCAAGTTGCCGAAAGCTTCTCCGGTGGCACCGGGTAGCGGGGAACTGCCTCCGTCCGATGCCCCTCATGTAAACCCGCAAACAGAGAGGCTTACTGCACATACTGCTACCGCCACCGCTACGTCTGCTGATGCTGAACTCCCGGTCTTTCCCGATGAGGTATACGCTTCGTTGCCCCGCCTGCTGGATGATGTCTGCTCTTACGGCATCTCGCCCGAAGACAGTGACATGCTCTTGCTGGGGGCTCTCACCGCTCTTTCCTCCTGCCTGACGCAAGTATCCGGCATCTATGGACAGCGACAGGTTTGTCCCAACCTGTTTCTCTTTGTCAGCGCACAAGCCTCGGCGGGTAAGGGGCGGTTGACGCTGTGCCGTCATCTGGTAGATGTGGTGCATGCCGATCTGCGTCGTCGTAACCGGCAGGAGTGGGAGGAGTATCGGCGCGAGAAGTCGCTCTATGAAAAAAATAAAAGACAAGGGGGAGGCGACGAACCGCAACAGCCGCCTGTCAGGATGCTTTTCATTCCGGCAAACAGCAGTGCCACGGCTCTTTTCCAGACGCTGAATGACAATGAAGGTCAAGCTCTGATGTTCGAGACGGAAGGTGACACGCTGACTACCACGTTCCGCAGCGAACATGGCAATTACAGCGATGGGTTGCGCAAGGCTTTCCATCACGAGCCTATCACTTATAATCGTCGTAAGGACCGTGAGTATGTGGAGATAACGATGCCCCGCCTTTCGGTGCTGCTCAGTGGAACACCGCGCCAGGTAGGAGCACTGATTCCTGATCCCGAGAACGGGCTTTTCTCCCGCTTCCTGTTCTATAACCTTCCCTTGCGACCGGTGTGGAATGATGTTTTTGCCGGGAATGATGATGATACGCTCGACAGTCGTTTCCTGCGTTTGGGAGGTCGTTTTTTTCAGTTTTATACTCGTTTGCTGAAGGACGGGCCTTTGCGCTTCACGCTCACGGTGGAGCAGCAGGTGGAGTTTAACCGTTTTTTCGGCAATCTGCAGGAGCAGGGCTTGCAGTGCAAAGGTCCGGATATGCTTGCTTCCGTGCGTCGTCTGGGGCTGACGGCTTACCGCATCTGCATGGTGTTCTCGGCCTTGCGCCTGATGGATTATGAAGGAGATGCCCCACTGCCGGCTACTCTTTGTTGTCGTGATGATGATTTCCATACCACCCTTCTGATGATACAGGTGTTACTGCGTCATACAGAGGCGGCTTATGAAAGTTTACAGGCCGAGGCGTCGCATACGTCGCATCCGGCCTCCGTATCTCAGGGAAGTGCAAGTGAGAAGCGTCGGCAGGCCTTGTTGCAAATGTTGCCCCCTGAGTTCGACCGCACACTCTATCAGGATAAGGCGCGTGAAGCAGGTATTCCCACTCGTACGGCCGACCGTTACCTAATTGAGTTGTGCAATCAGGGGCGGTTGGAAAAAGAGGGGCATGGGCTGTATAAGGTTAAGACAATGATATAAAATTAGTTCGTTCCAATAGGGTTATGAATTAAATGGGTACGCGGACGACACGGATAAGGCGGACGAACGCGGATTTAAAAAGCTGCGCTATACTATTATAAATGATAAATTAAAGTCCGCGTTCGTCCGCCTTATCCGTGTCGTCCGCGTATCTATTTATTCATTTCTTTTTCGATATGAGTACTTTTGCTTCTTCTTTTCCCCCTGTCATCTCCGTACCATCTCCGTGTCTATGACTACGGACTTGGTACGGAGTTGGTATGGACTTGACACGGAGATGGTAAGAACTTGGTATATAAAAATAAAATCCTTACATTTGCATTAGAATACTTTTGTCTTGAAGTGATAATGCTATGAAAGAGCTTCTCTTGCAAGCCGTGCTCGATGCCGGCACCTGCGACATCACGCCGCCAGCCCTCTGTCGATGGCTGATCGCTCTTACGGGTGGTCCGACTGAAGGTGCAACGGGCCATACACGGAAGTTTTATCATACACCCTGTCCCGATGTACTGGAGATATGGTTTCAAGATACATTGTCCCAACAGGCAGAAAACGTAATTTGTTACAGTCGCATTTCCTTCCGTCCGCTTCTTCCTGCTTCTGCTGCCACTTCCTCCACCGTTACGGATTGCCGGATCGCCGTGGAGGTGCTTCCTCCCGAGCAAATATACATAGACGCCCCTTTGTCGGAAATGGGATTGGTGGGAGCTTCACCCCGTTTGGTAGCCATAGACGGGTGGGTGGTGCAGCATGGTTCACTCAGTCGCGGACTAATGGGAAGTTTGAACCGTGCGTATGCCGTACTTACTCCCGCTTTGGCTGTCCGGCTGGGAGTCTCTTTCCGTACGGAACGGCAGATGATGGCTTCGACCGGCCCTTACGATGTTTTGCGTCAGGAGGTGGAACGGTTGCTGGCACTTTGCTTCCCCGGAGGCGGTGAGGTGGAGGGTTGCCCCCTTCATGTATCGCTCCGACTGAATGAAGTGCCTGCCGATTGCCTGCTGAATATGAATGCCGACCATCGCTTGTTACGGTTCGGCTCATCGGGAGAGGGGAATGCTCCCCGCAGTACTTTTCCTCTTTATGGTGGCCGCCAACCGGGACGATACCGTTATCTCAACATCACGATGCTCTATCCACGGGGAGAACTGGAGACTGCCCGTCGGCTTTTCCTGCTTTTTGCTCCGACTGCCTCCCTGATGGCAGTGGAACCTGTGGGAGATGTGGACAGATGGGTGCCTTATGATGTGGACGATCATGCCATCGACACATTGACACAGGCACTTTATCAGCAGTCGGGGATGGATGCGCCCGACGTCGGACGGCTTTATTGTCTGCTCACACCTTCGGGCAGTGCTGCCGGTCCGCTGCTGCGGCAGCAACTTTCAGTCCGGCTTCGTAAGCTGGTTCGTTCTTTGGGGGCATTCTATTGGGGGCCAGTTCCGCTGCATGCCATTGGGAGTGAGGCTTTCAGCAGACACTTGCCTACGGTAGCCTCGCGTTTGCTGGTACAGATGGGTGGTGTACCCTGGGTGCCCCGGTGCTTTGCTTCGCAGAATACTGACCTCATTGTCGGATGTTCACACTCTCGCCTTTCGCAGAGCTTTGAGGCTTTCTGCGCGGCGACGTTCTATAATGATCCTTTGCAGTTCTGTCATTGCGATCTCTGCAAGCCTGCCGAACGATTCTCATTGTTCTTTCCGGAATACTTCAAGGTGGCTTACGGACGGTTTTGTACCGCCCATGACAACCGTCCGCCTGAACGCCTGGTGATTTATTGCCATCACGACTTTCCTGTAGAACCGCTGGCTTCTTTTGTGGCGTGGATGGGGAAGTCCCCGGCGGCTGTGCCGGTGGTATGGGTACGGGTGCGGCGCACGTCGGGTGCCCAGCTTCGGCATTATGCCCCTGACGCAACGGGAGGTATGCCTCCTGCGGGTACTTGCTTGCGCCTGGATGATGATACTTTTCTTCTTTTTTGCCGGGACTTTGTTCCTTCTCCCGGTTCTCGTGGTGGTTTCTATCCTTATCCGCTCGAAGTCAATCTGAAGCGCTTGTGTCCGGATGGGCAGTTGCTTTCACTGCCCCCGGAGGAGGTGGAGGGAGTGCTGGTGCAGGTTTGCCAGTTAGTCTGGGCCAATCCGGAGTGTGTGGATGGTAATCCCTTGCCGCTGGTGCTGTCGCATACCGACCGTCTGGTGCGTCATCACTGCCAGGAGTGGCGGGTGGAGATGGCGGACCGGAATGTCATCCGGGAGGAGTTTGGCAATTTGGCATTTTGACGGTTTGGCAATAGGATGCGAGCTGACTATTGATTCGTTTCTGTAGGGTTTTGAGGGAAAGTTGACGAGTTAACAAGTTGACAAGGGGACAAGGTTCCATGCGGCACAGAAGCATTGCGCAGCCCCTTGTTCCCTTGTCAACTCGTCAACTGGTTTCCTTCCTTTCTTTCCCGAAACGAATCCCTTTTGATGCGCTTGCTCTGAAATGGTATTCGTAGCTATATACGCAAACCAATGCAAACCGACGCAAAAATCACACGTTTCAGAAATCCCCCTTCTTCCCGCTTTACCTTTGTAACAACTGAATGACAGATGCGCTTGCATTGCCGTGCTGCTGCAGAAGTATTGTGTTTGCCTGCTGCTGCCTGTCCGTTTCAGCTTTAAGACTTGGACGCATTGTCCGGTCATGATCCCTAAAAATATGACAATTATGGGAGAAATCAAACAAGGAATCCTCGGAGGATTCAGTGGAAAAGTGGGTACCGTGATAGGTAGCACCTGGAAAGACGTGAGTTATATGCGTGCAATGGCCATCAGTGTCAGCAATCCACGTACCCCGAAACAACAAACACAACGCGGCAAGTTTGCCATGAGCTTGAATTTTCTGCGTTCCATTACCCCTTACGTTCGCGAAGGGTACAAGACTTATGCTTTGAAGTGTACGCCTTTCAATGCGGCGATGTCCTACAATTTGCGCTATGCTATCGGCGGGTCTGCACCCGATCTTACCATTAATTACGGGCATGCGTTGGTGGCTCGTGGCAGCCTGATGCCTGTCTTCAACGCCTCGGCTTCCGTGGAGGATGGCAAGCTGACTCTGAAATGGAAGGATAACAGCAAGATGGGCGATGCCCTGGCTGACGACATGGCTATGCCGTTGGTCTACAACAAGGCTCGCGGGGAGGCTGTCTATAGTCTCGATGCTGCCGCCCGTGCCGATGCTACTGCCGAACTGGATTTACCAGATAACTGGGCTGACGATGCACTGGCCGTCTATCTTGCTTTCCGCAGTGCGGACGGTACCCGTGTGACCAACAGCATCTGTCTGAAGAATGACGCTTACGAAGGTGGCGGTTCCGAAGGCGGCGGTGGCAGTCAGGGTGGTGACGGTGGTATCGAAGATGATCCGCTGGGATAGGGTCTAAAGCCGGAGGCTTTAAAAATTAAAGAATTAAGAATTAAAGGCTGCGCAGCTATTAATCACTAATCATTAATCACTAATCACTAATTACATGAGAACAATCAACTATATCGTGGTGCATTGCAGCGCCACCCGCGAGGACCGTCCTTTTACGGTAGAGGCTCTCCGTGCCGTGCATCTCAGCCGTGGTTTCAGTGACATCGGTTACCATTACTACATCCGTCGTGATGGTACGGTGGTGAAGACTCGGACGCTGGCTCTTGTAGGGGCGCATGTGAAGGGATACAATAAGTATAGTATTGGCATTTGCTATGAAGGCGGGCTGGATGCCCAGGGTTGCCCGAAGGACACCCGTACGCCGGAACAGCGTGCTGCCTTGCGATTGCTGGTACATCAACTGTTGCGTCGTTTCCATGGCGAAGTGCGCGTCTGCGGTCATCGCGATCTCAGTCCGGACAGGAATGGAGACGGGGTGGTGGAGCCGGAGGAGTGGGTGAAGGTATGCCCGTGCTTCGAAGTGGCTACGGAATTGTGATAAACTTAAAAGCCTGCCGGATCTGTAAACCGGAGGCTTGTAAACTAACAAACTCAAAAACTCAAAAGTATGAAGATCAATAAATCAGTTTGGGATATGATCCTGAAAGTCGTCATCGCTGTAGCTTCGGCAATAGCCGGGGTGGTAGGGGCGAATGCAATGAATTAGTAAACACTATCTCAATTCTCCTCCTCCGAGGAGGGGAGTTGAGATAGTACTTTTTTTATTATTCAATTAATCCATTCACAACAGATAATCATTATGAGAAATATTATATTTATTCTATTATTAGCACTGGGCACCCTCGCCCATGCAGAAGGAGGGCAGGAACTGCAACAGTTCTATACGCCCAACACATATGCCTTTGCCCGCTACGGCGACCTGCCCGTTGACTACAGCACCGGTCTTCCGCAAATCAACCTTCCACTGACTTCCATCAGCGACCGCGACATCAAGGTGGACGTTTCACTAAGCTATTACGCATCAGGTATCAAGGTAGACCAGGAAGCCTCGTGGGTAGGCCTGGGATGGAGCCTGAATGCAGGCGGCATGATCACTTGCCAGCTTCGGGGAGCGCCCGACGAGATGGATGCCAAGACAGGAAAAATGCGTCGTGTGAATCTGCGCTTTCAGAATTATCCTTCGGAAACCATGGACCAATACATCAAAGCCGAAAGGAGCAACTGGGTGAGTGCGGCCGACCTGAGACCTAACAGCTTCGATCCTGCACCGGATATCTTCTTTTTCAATTTCTGCGGAAGAACCGGAAAGTTCTACCTGGATGAAAACGGAAAAGGGCGTATGATCAATCAGGATGACTGTATCATAGAGTTCCAGCCGGACGGCACTTTCAAGATTACGGACGAAAAAGGGGTAGTATATCTTTTTAAGGATAAGGAATACGCTTATTACGGTGCGATAAAGGATAACTGCACTTCCGGATGGTATCTTTCGTCTATTACAAGTCCTGCCGGGGGCAGCATCACTTTCACTTATGTAAGTGGCGGTACGCTGGGAACGAGTGTCATCCACCGCATTGATGATTCTTGCTATATGACCCTCAATAAAGATCTCAATACGCATGAGATTCCCCCCAGCTACCTGCGGCCTGCCATTGTCGATAACTCCAATGAAGGGATAACCGGACTTGTGGTCAGCCGCATTACTGCTTCTTCGGGAGCACACATCGACTTTACGTGCAGCAGCGAGAACCGTAAGGATGCCCACAGCATACGGGGGAGCATGCTTGAGAGTATCACTTCTTATAATTCGGCAAACGACATTTATAAAAAGTACAAACTGTTCTATGGTTACTTTGAACCGGATGAAAGGCATAAAATAGCCGCTTCATATTACCAATACCTGAACTATCGCCTGCGTCTGGAGAAAGTACAGGAACTTCCGTCTACAGGCACATCGGCACTTCCTCCCTATCGTTTTTCATATTATGGAGACGGTGGTTCCAAGACGGATAATATATATGCATTACCTTATCGGTTGTCGCCTTGCCAGGACCACTGGGGATACTATAATTATACGGATAACAAGACCATTTTTGCGAATAATGCGGCGAATGAACCTTTCTACATTGACCCGTGGTTCCGAGAATTGTCCAACAGTTATGAACTGGCAGGCATAAAGGGTTATAAAATATCAAATGGCGGTAATCGCGAAATGGATACCGAGGCTGTCAAGGCCTGTACCCTGAAGAGGATCATGTATCCCACAGGCGGTTATACGGACTTTGATTTCGAAACGCATGATGTCAACTATACGTTAGGGAAAATCGGCATCGGCGGCCTGCGCGTCAAGAAGATAACAGACAATGATGAGAATGGCAACCAGAAAATCCGTAATTACGAGTATCCTTATTATTCGTGGGGAGAGAGCAAGTATCATCTGGTGGAAAATTTGTATCATGTCTGGTATCATCAAATGCTTGATTCGAACACTAATCTGGGGCGATGCAGGGACTATCTGGCTGGTTATGGAGTTCCTACCGACCTCATTGATTCACCGGATATCCTGCAAATCACATCTTTCCCCGCCCTGACGCTGGGTGTGGAAGGTGACTTCATGTACCCCAATGTGACGGAATACATAAGCGGGCAGGGACGCACGGAGTATACCTATACTTATGAAACGAACCATGAACCTTATATCCGGCCGGGGGATGGCATCTCGGCTCCCGACTGGTTCCGCTCTTCTTACATTTACATAAATTCGGGCGGGGTAATCCCTTCCACGATTTTGGGGGGCACGGCTACTTCTTACACTTTCCCTTTCATGACGGACGTCGATCTGGGCTGGATGCGCGGGCAGTTAACAAAACGTGAAGTCTATACTGAGAGCAATCAGCTGACTGAGGCAGACTATATGACTTATGGGGAGTGCCTGTTGGGCGTGGAACCCGGAGCTAAGGCGGTACAATTTAATGATTATGAGTTCCTCTTTGCCCGGGACTACCTGACCACCGGACGCTCACGGTTGACGAAGGAGACTCATGAGGTTTATGGCGACAAGGGAGGCGTTTTGCGCACGACGAAAGAATATACGTATGCCTCGGATTATCATAAACTGGTGTCGGAAGTGAAGAAAACGGCAAGCGATGGCAGCGAGATTGTGACGAAGTATTATTATCCGCACGACTACAGTTCTGCTGCCAATGCAGCCCTTCAGACAATGAAGGATAAGCACATCCTCCTTCCGGTAGATGTACGCTCGTACAAAGGCGGCCGCCTGGTATCGGGTGAGCAGACCAGGTACAATGTATACGGTCAGCCGGAGATTGCTTACCGTGCGGAAACCACGGCTAAGGATATTGATTTCAACAAGGATACCCCTTTCACATTCACAGCCTACCTGTGGCGCACGTATGATGCCAACCGGCTGCTTGTATCCGAGAAAACACGTGAGAATGGCCTGAAGTATACTTACTTGTGGTCGTACGGCAACCAATATCCTGTAGCACGGATAGAAGGTGCCGAATACAGCGAGGTGACTGGCTGGTTGAGCAGTACTTCAGTCGGATTGCCAAACACGCTGACCCGCCCTTCGGATGTTGAGAGCCGGCTGACTTCCATTCGAAATGCCCTTGCTTCTAAAGACGTATTGGTCACCACCTATACTTATCTGCCGCAAGTGGGCATGACGGGTATGACGGATGCCAACGGTAAAACTACCAGCTACGCATATGATAACTACCGGAGGCTGTCTCTGGTAAAGAACCATGAGAGCAAGGCTGTGATGCAGTATAAATATAATCTTTACGACTAACCCTAAAAAGAAACAATGCGTATGAAACGATTTAGTATATTCCTATTATTCCTGATAGTCGGTTGTGCCCTGAATGCACAGGATGACTACCGGAACTACGTGCTCAGTCGCACGATGCTGAATGGGACAGGAACGTCCTATCTGGACAATATCACTTATTACGATGGACTGGGACGTCCTTTCCAGACGGTAGAGAAAGCGGTGCAGAGTGGTTTGCCCGTAAACAAGAACCTTGCCACCCTGCAGGAATATGATGCTGCCGGACGCGAATGGAACAGTTGGCTGCCAGTGTTTGCCGGTTCTTCCGACTATCTTGCTCCCGCCAGTATCAAGAGCAGTGCACCTGGAAATTACGACAATGACAGCCGGCCTTACAGCCAGCCGGTTTATAAAGCTTCGCCGCTAAACCGCCTTACAGCACAATATGGCCCGGGAGCAGCCTGGTATAATGCCGAGCGCCCGGTAAAGACGGAGTATCTGCTGAATACGAATGCTTCCCCATTGAAGTGTATCAAGTATGGCGTAAGCTCTACAGGAGGGCTGACCGGTAATTCTACTACTTTCTATACTTCGGGCGAACTTTCTGTAGTGAAGACTACGGACGAAGACCTGAACGTAAGCTATTCCTTCACCGACAAACAGGGGCGCACGGTGCTTACCCGCCAGATGAACAACAGCGAGGAACATGACACCTATTATATATATAATGATAAGGGGAATCTTTGCTTTGTGCTTCAGCCCAAATATCAGGAGTCGGCGGATCTTGGCAAGTATGCTTTCCAGTACGAATATGACGCTCGCGGACGTTGTACGAAGAAGATACTTCCGGGTGCTGATTTTGTGGAGTATACATACAATGACGCGGACCAGCTGGTCTACTCCCAGGATGGCAACCAACGGGCGCAGGCTACCAAGAAATGGACTTATTATCTGTATGATAAGTTCGGTCGTCTGACCGAGCAGGGGGAATGCACGAACAAGGGTGCCACTTCAAGCCCGGTGGTGTATATTCATAATTATTATGATGGATATGGGTTTATAAACGGGACAGGCTTTACTGATTCCAACTATAAACTTACAGAAGCTCAGAAAGCTTATGGCAAGGGCTATCAGACCGGTAGTGTCATCAGTATATTCGGTGATAGCAAGAAGATATATTTGATGTATCAATATGACATTCAGGGACGTGTGGTGAAGACTGTACAGAACAACTTGCTGGACGGGCTGGATGTGACTGAAACAACTTATACCTTCAGTAGCAATCCACAGACAGTGGTTCACAAAAATACGTATAAGGAGAACGGAACACAAAAGTCTATTACCGAAACTTACACTTATACTTATGATTATGCCGACCGAATCAGTAAAGTGGAACATACGCTGAACAATACCAAAGTTGTGCTTAGTGAGAATACCTATAATAAATTGGGCCAGTTGGTAAACAGGTCCTTGCATGGCGCTTCGGCTGACATAATGGGATATGCATATAACATCCGGAACTGGCTGACCCGTATTGAAAGTCCCAACCTTATTTTAAAGTTGAATTATGGTTATTCTGCCGGTGGAGGGAATATCGCTTCAATGTTCTGGAAAAGCGGTGAGGAAGGCCGACAGAAATATACATTTACCTATGACGGACTGGGACGCATGTTGAATGCCGATCATTTAATCTTGGGCCAGCAGGATGAAGATGATGACAACTGGGGAGTGACAACCGGGCTTATGAGTATTCAAACCGGAAGGCAAATAGAAGAGACGCCTCTTGCCAGAGAAAACGCTTTCACGGAAAGAGTGACGGAATATGATAAGAATGGAAATATCCTGAAGTTGGTACGTTACGGACAGACAGGTGCCAATTCCTACGGTGTGATTGACAACCTTACGATGACGTTGACCGGTAATCGGCTGAACCGTGTGGATGATGCCTCTACAGCTTCCGCCTATGGCGGTGGATTCGAATTTAAAGATGCCGTGAAACAGGATAATGAATATGCTTATGATGCCAATGGTAATTTAACACAAGATTTAAACAAAGGTATAGAGGATATTCAATACAATTGCTTAAATTTGCCAAGACTGGTAAAGTTTAAGGATCAGAGTACTATTACTTATACTTATGCGGCAGACGGGACAAAGCTCCGCGTGGAACATAAGATAGGAAATAGCACTACCCGGACGACTTACTGCAGTAATGTGATCTATGAAGGTGGTACAGCCAAGTGTTTACTAACGGAAGAAGGTTATGTCTCTTTAGACGACCGGGAATATCACTATTACCTGAAGGACCATCAGGGAAACAACCGGGTACTGGTTAACAAGAACGGTGGCGTAGAAGAAATCAACCATTATTATCCATTCGGAGGTGTCTTTGCAAGTGAAGAGAATGTGCAGCCTTATAAGTATAACGGTAAGGAACTGGATACAAAGAAGGGGCTGAACTGGTATGATTATGGGGCGAGGGAGTATGATGCGGCACTGGGAGTCTTTACTACGTTGGATCCTTCATCCGAAAAGTATTACTCGACTTCTCCCTATGCTTATTGTGGAGGTAATCCTATAAATAGGATAGATCCTACAGGAGCGGATTGGTATAGAGACGAATATGGTAATTATCATTGGGTCAAAGCGGGAACTAATGTCACTGAAGGATGGACTCCTTTAAGTCCCATTCATCTATAGAAATAGCACCTGCTGTAACTTCTGGTAATCCTCTGGTAGCTCCAGATGCGGATGCTATTACTGGTGCTGCCCCTCGCGCTTCTTTGTTTACAGAAGAAAGAAGCAGTCAATTCGAAATGGGGAATGCTATTGAATTACCCATTCCAGTTGGAGGTCTTGTTGCACCAGCTATGGAGGGTGTTTCACTTTCTTCAGGTGCTCTTATATTAACGATTCCGCTACTTCTTCAAGGAGATGAGTCTCCTGCTTATGTGAAAGAGGCTACTGATAGTAAGAAAAATGAAAAGCATGGGGATAGTGGAAGAGCTATGGAAAAAGCAAAGAAGAAAATGGGAGAACTGGACAATAAGCTACAAAATGAAAATTTGAGTAGGAGAGATCGAAATAGGATGAAAAATAAAAAGAGACATATTCGTGAAGATGGAGAATTTAAAAACAAAGCTTTTGTGGCAACCAAATCCTGAAATCTTAGTTAGTCCTTTCTCTGTCCACACCCTAAAGCTTTCATCAAAAAACATATATAATGAATAATACTTCCCTCCATTATTTTTATTTCGAATTCGGTGCCTCTCTACAGTATAAGGAAAAACAAGTTGCTCCCGCACATCCTCTCCAAATTTAAAGAATGCAGTTACTCCTTTCTTATTGTCTGCCACAATTCCCTGCTGAGGGATAAAAGTTATTTTACCGTTTTGTGTTCCCATGACTATGTTCCTCTC
>ENA-UEYG01001618-UEYG01001618.1-human-gut-metagenome-genome-assembly--contig:-NODE-1618-length-15843-cov-6.093873_pt1 | contig 15843 bp, 19 predicted proteins | sample MGYA00242933_ERZ507934 | MGnify/ENA primary metagenome ERZ507934 (study PRJEB26167, sample SAMN06115527) | human gut metagenome | host: Homo sapiens | place: China:Zejiang | collected 2015-11-10... | reverse complement strand
AGAAACCGCTTTGACAGAAAGCAAATCTCGGTAATACTTGTCCATGATTCTCGGCGTGACATCCTCCAGCTTCATATCACCGATGAGGGGACGAATATAGTTTGCAATCAGGCTCTTTCTGCTTTCATAGGTAGACATCGCCCAGGTGTTCACACCATAGATTGACATATACTCATCCAAAAGATCATTGACGGTTTTAGCAGAAGGGGGAATAAAGGTTCCGGACTCCTGCTCATATTCAACCTGCAACTTCCTTTTCTTTGCTTCGGCATTCGTTTCAAAGGTTTCCCACTTCTGACGCTTGTTGCCGTTCTCATCGGTGTATGTATAAACCACAGAATACTTCTTTTTTCTCTTAACGATAGATGCCATGTAATCAGCTCCTTTCCTGTCTATCTTCCGCTAACTGGTAGCGGGTCTGATTGTGATACCATTTTTCAAAGCTCTCTTTGGTAGCTCGCTTATACCTGCCAACCTTGATAAGCTCAAAATCTTCATTGGCAACGATATAGTAAATGGTCTGACGATGTACCCCAAGCATTCTTGCCATTTCCGGCAGACCGTAGGTGGATGCCATAATATCTGCATCCAGTTCCTGATCCTCTACCGTGCGGTAATCGGTTTGAGAAGCATACCATCTTTCAAAGCTCTCCTTTGTCACTCTGCGCTTGCCCAGGACATCGACCACATCAAAATGCCCTTTGGCAACCAGTTCGTAAGCAGTCGCTTCTTTCAGCCCAAGGCGCTGTCCAAGCTCCTCCATTGAATATGTAGTTTTCTTCAATTCCTCGCCGGGAGGGGTTCCATCGACCTTCTGGTATTTGAACTGATTGGCATACCATTCTTCAAAGCTGTCGATCATCACCCTCATGGTGTTGCCGACAAGAATGGTTTTGAAGTAATTCTTCTTAATGAGCCAGTATGACTCCGTTTTACCAAGACCGAGCATCCTGCCCATTTCCAGAACAGACATACTCGTGCGTTTTCTCATTTCCGCCATCGTACAACCTCCTATGTAAAAAATGTAGCCATGTGTTTCTTGTCATGGCTACATTTTATCGAACTCTCAATATGTTTTGAAGTTTGTCGCCGGGTTGTACGACGCCCTTGACAAATCTTACATTTGATGATCCAACCACTCATCAAAACTCTTTTTGGAGATTCTGATACTGCCACCGATGCGGACGCTATGGAAAACTTTCTTTTTCACAAGGTTGTATGCGCTGGTTCTGCTGATGCCCAGAATATCCTGAATCTCATCAACCGTATAGGTTCTCTTATCAAACTGAACTGCGTTAGCAGCCATCGCTTCTTCGGTGCGCTGATTCATGGCAGCGATTCTTTCTTCAAACATTTATGTTCACTCCTTCGCTCTCTTTGCTTTATGTTTTGGGGAACGCTTTTTCAGCTGTTCCATTGCCAGGCTGACAGATAAGGCTTTCTCAATCGCTACCATTTCACGGGGCGTTACCTTACCTAAGTAATTATCAATCCTGCTTTTATCAATGGTACGAATCTGTTCCAGCTGAACAACGGACGCTTCTTTGAATGCAGGATTGTCGTAAATAACAAAGTGCGTCGGCATATTCGCTTTCTTATGGATTCTGGTGGTGACCGTTGCCACAATCAATGTGGGAGCGTGTTTATTACCGGTATCGTTCTGAATGACGATAACCGGACGGATGCCGCCTTGTTCCGACCCAACTACCGGGTCCAGCTTGGCGCAATAAATATCACCACGGCAATATACCCAATTTTCTTTCATCATGTGCCATGACCTCCTTTCGTTGGCTATGTAATAACTGACTGCCAGAAAGGAATCAGGCAGTCAGTCCAAAAGTCTATGTGTCCCATATTTGCCACGCACCCCTGGGAAAGAGGGCTTACGCCCTCAGGGAATCACCGAACGACTGATTGCGAATCAGTTCCATAGGAATCTAACCTCTGCCGGGTTCTCCGCCAGCTCCGTAGAGAAGTATCTTTAATCCTGTTGCTTTCATGGCCGTATTGGGAGCAACCCAATATTTACAAGCCAGTATTGATCGCTGGCATCGGGAGAGAGACAAGCGCTTAATTTATAGAAGAAAGTCGTTCTGTTTCTCTATCCGATACGTCTCGGCGTACCGCTGATGTGGCTGATGCTCTCGCACCGGCAACAGGAACGTATTCGATGACTGTGTATTCAGTTTTCAAGGATCAAGCAGCCGATTTTCTTTGGCTGTATCTAAATTGTACCTGTTCCTCATGCAAGTTTTTATTGCCTCGTAGGTATAGTTTTGAGGTTATTCACGACCTAAAAATATGTAATCAAGGGTTGTCTCAAAGCGCACAACCAGTTCGATTGCCAAATCAATAGAGATACCTCTGTTGCCGGTTTCAATTCGTGCAATGGTGTTTGCGGCAACACCTAACTGCTCCGCAAGCTGTTCCTGTGTAAGCCCATGTTCCTTTCTCAAGGCTTTAATTCTTTTTCCGCTTTCAACCAAGTCGTAATACATTTTCGTTCCTCCGTGTTTTTGAATTTGTGAAGTTGCAAAATCAAAAACAGCGGGAGGAGATCGTGCCCGATTCTCAATACCCTTTGCCATCTGCCTGTCCTCCTTGCAGGCATAAAAAAAGAGCCGGAGTAAATTACTCCAAGCTCTCGTTCATGCCTTTGTGTTAATTATGGGGGAAAATAGGCAGGTATAAAAAAAGCCCCGTACCCATTACAGGCACGAGGCGTAACTCTCTCTATTCAATTTTATGCCGCTATCTCCCAGCATAGCCATTTTAACACTGGACAAGTCGGACTTTCAGTAGGGGAACCGTCGTATTTTCATCGGATTTTAGTCGGACTAAAATCCTGTCTTAGCATTCACAATAACACAATGCTTCTTCCTCCCGGGCACTTTCCAGGAAATCTTTCAATTTAGGAATGGCTGTTCCCCAAAGTGACAGACCAAATAACAGTATCGCTTCTTTCTTTCGGTCATAGTAGGTGCTGCGTTCCATATTCAAAACCTCCAGCATTTCTGATTCCCTGTACTTGAAGCGGTTGAGATATGCCTTTGAGATAATCTCACAGTACAGAGCGCCTTTATCTGGATATTCTCTGATTTTCAACATAGCCATATCTACCAGTTCAATGATCCACTTTGTCTCAAATAAGCTGCGAATGCGTTCTTCAAATCGTTCTCTCGCTTCATCCGGAGCAAAGTTCTCCAGATAAATCAATGCACCATCTAAGCTGTCACCGTAAGTACAAATAAGGGTATCACATACATCATTCGCACGATCAATGGTAGACCAGCACACCTCTCGATATATGGATAAAATCAGCTTTGCTCTTTCATACAGAACCTTCTCGTCAATGTTCTGCATCCGGCAAAGCATTCGAATACTGCTTAATACCTGTGTATTATATCTGCTCATTCAGAATCTCCTTTCAGCCTAATCCATAAAATAAGAATTCCTTTCTAACTCCTGTCACTTGGCTAAAGGGAAACAAATACCATGGGACAAGAATGACTATAACTTCCGATATTTGATTAAAATAACAGAAGTGAAATCGGAAGTTCTTGACTTTATAAAAGTTCCGATATATAATTAAGTGGAATTAAAACTTCTGTTATGATTCTTATTATAGCATTTTCCAGAAGTTTGTCAACAAATAATCGGAAGTTACGAATAAATATTTTTTGAAAGGAAGGATACTACCATGACATTTGGAGAAAAAATTAAAGAAGCTCGTTTGGCTATGAACCTATCTCAAACGGAGCTTGCCCAGATGACCGGCATTTCCGAAAGATCCCTTTACACCTATGAGCAGCTCGGAACACTCCCCAGAAAAAGCAACATCAGAAAACTTGCTGAAGCACTGCATATCTCTGTGTCCTATCTTTTGGACGAATCTGAAACGGATAGCCAGAGCCATATAGATCAGGATATGTTTATTTTAGAGGCAAAGGAAAACTTCGGTTCAAAAGGAGCAAAAGAAGCTCAGGAAGTGTTGGGTCGTGTAAATTCTCTGTTTGCCGGTGGAGAATTGGACGAGGACGCAAAAGATGTATTCTTCCAGGCGATTATGTCAGTTTATATGGACTCTAAGAAAACAGCACGGGAAAAGTACACTCCGAAGAAATACAGAAAGCATAAAGATAAAGAGTAAAATCCTCAAGCACAGAATATGTTTTCTGTGTGCGATTCGGAGGTGAAGCAAATGAAAACGGCAGAGCATATCATTGAAACTGTCGATAAGCTTGTGCGAAAATATCACACCAGAGACCCTTACGAGCTATGTCAGCTGTTAGGTATCAAAATCCACTATTACGATTTACAGAAGAAATTGAAGGGCTTCTTCTATTACCAGTCCAGACAAAAGAATATCGTGATAGATCACAATGTGAACGGTATCCTGGAGCGTATATTAGTCGCACATGAATTAGGACACGCTGTCCTGCATACAAAAATCGCTATGATGCACGGCTTTCAAGAAATGGAAGTTTTTGATGATAGATCAATCGAAGAAAATGAAGCAAACTTCTTTGCGGCGGAGCTTCTGTTAGAAGATGGGAAAGTCCTGGAATGCCTTTCGGAACACACATTTTTTGAAACGGCTAAAATGCTCTATGTACCGGCAGCATTATTAGACTACAAATTCAGCCTGCTCCACGAAAAAGGAGAGCTGGTAAATTCGATGTATATTCGTAAAGCAGATTTCCTGAAAGAAGATCTTCATGCCTACGATAACGACATTGGTTATGGCGATATATGAATATCTATTTTTATATCTTTACAGAAAAAGTCCACCAGTACGATGCGTAGTGCATCATGACTGGTGGACTTTTTGCTTCTTAAAGAATCAGTATATTGTGCTGCAAAAAAGAACCCCATAGCAGTTCACTCTGTACCGTCAATGGGCTTCTTTTTCATTATATCAATCAAGCTCCGCTTTTTTTATCATCTCTTGCTGGTCAATCAAGACATCAATCAACTTTCCTACGGTTATCAATGTTGTTACATTACACTTTTTCAGTTTTGCAGCAATCTCATTATCAATGATGCTGTCGCATTTTGCATATGGGGTATCCAGTAAAAAATAGTCAAAGTTCTTTTCCAAGACGAATGCCAGTTTTAGAAGCATTGCCAAAGAAACTTTCGTCTGTCCAACTTCAACATGGCTCATATGATTGTTCGAGCAACCAACCAACGCACCCAAATCAGCCTGACTATAACCCTTTTCCAGTCGGGCAGCTCTAATGCGCTGACCAATCTTAACGTAATCAATTTCCGGTTGCGTTTCAATCACCTCCATGCTGTGTATGATTCTGCTATACATTATAAAATGTACCAAAAATCTCAACAACCAACATCGGGTGCAAGTTGCATTTATAAATGCAATATGATAAAATTTTATAGGCAGATTGCATTAAATGATAGAATGAAAAGAACCCCAAGACGACAATATGAGCTATCTTGAGGTTCTTTAAAATAAAAAATTCGTAGAGTACATTACTCCACGAATCGCATTCTTCTCTGTTTTTTTTAGTTTACATCTTTATTTTACAAATTGTCGCACTGTTTGTCAATATGTTAGGGACATAAAACACGAGGTTTTGCACAAAAATCCATCTTAGAAAGTTCCAAAGTCACAATTTGCCGTCAGAATTATAGTCATATTGAAGGAGGTGTACCTTATGGCACGAAAAGGAGAAAATATTTACAAAAGGAAAGACGGCAGATGGGAAGGAAGATACATTAAGTCCCGATCTTCTACAGGCAAAGCCAATTACGGTTATGTTTATGCAAAGTCATATCGAGAAGTCAAGGCAAAACTTATCAGTCAAAGTTCGTGCACGAGTAATTCTGTCACTGTCGATCCAGAAATTAGCTCAGATCAATTTGAACAGGTTGCTATGGAATGGTTTCAAGCTATATGTCCTAAAGTGAAGGAATCTACAAGCAACAAATATAGGAATCTTCTCAGCTCGTATATACTTCCTGTGTTCGGAAGCAAACAATTGCGTGATATAACACACGAGTTTATTGAAACGCAGTGTAATTTTTTCCTTGTTTCTGGTGGATTAAAGGAGAATGGACTTTCCTCTAAAACTGTTTCAGATATTTTATCTCTAATTCGAAATGTCTTACAATTTGCCACCCGAAACGGGAAAGCCATTTCTTGTGACGCACGATCTATACAGATAAAACGTCAAACGAAGGAAATGAGAGTTTTGAGTCGTGCTGAACAGGAAAAATTATGCCAATACTTGTATTCTAATCTTGATTCCTGCAATATTGGTATATTAGTATGTTTATTCACTGGTCTCAGAGTAGGTGAAATTTGTGCGTTACGATGGGAAGATGTTTCATTCTCAGATTACACAATCCACGTGCATCAAACGCTCCAGAGAATCCAAGATAGAACCAACAGTGAATACAAGACAAGGATTGTTGTTACCACACCAAAAAGTGCTTGCTCCATCCGTACTATTCCAGTACCCCATGGCTTAATGACTATTCTTACAGCACACAAAGCTTCTTCTACTGGCTACATCCTAACCAATAGCGATCAGAATCCATTAGAACCAAGAACCATGCAAAATCATTTTAAGAAGGTATTGAAAAACAGCGGAATCACCTCCGCAAATTATCACTCGTTACGTCATACATTTGCTACAAGGTGCATAGAGCTTGGATTCGATGTAAAAAGTCTCAGCGAAATATTGGGTCATGCCAGCGTGAATATTACAATGAATCGCTATGTACACCCATCCATGGATTTAAAAAGAGAAAATATGCAACGGCTTTCTGATTTATTAGCCGTCAAATAAATTGTCAACACCGTCAAATAATGCTGAGTTTTCAGTGTTTGGCGGTGTTTTTTCGTGGAGTAATGTACTCTACGAAAGAGTATACCCAGGAGGAGATTTATTGATTCAATTTGTAGGGCGAGATGCTTATAAGCAGTTTTGGAATTTTAGTAAAGATGAGAAAGAGAACTTGGCCACTCAATTGGCGATTGAGTTACCCGCACTCAGAGGAAAAGTTGGTGCATCACAAGAAGAAATTGCTTCGGCTGTTGGTATTTCACGACAAACTTATAGTGCCTACGAAAATCGGACACGCCCAATTCCATGGAGTTTATATCTAGCACTATTGTTTTATTTTGATTACATTCCAAGTACACATTATATGATTCGCCAGCTTGAATTATTCCCAAATGAATTAGACGAATGTTGGTTAGCTGGTAGAGTTTTTATTGAGGAAGAAAAATGAGCGAATATTCACAGCAAATAAAAAGGGATATTACATGAACAAAAATATAAAATATTCTCAAAACTTTTTAACGAGTGAAAAAGTACTCAACCAAATAATAAAACAATTGAATTTAAAAGAAACCGATACCGTTTACGAAATTGGAACAGGTAAAGGGCATTTAACGACGAAACTGGCTAAAATAAGTAAACAGGTAACGTCTATTGAATTAGACAGTCATCTATTCAACTTATCGTCAGAAAAATTAAAACTGAATACTCGTGTCACTTTAATTCACCAAGATATTCTACAGTTTCAATTCCCTAACAAACAGAGGTATAAAATTGTTGGGAGTATTCCTTACCATTTAAGCACACAAATTATTAAAAAAGTGGTTTTTGAAAGCCATGCGTCTGACATCTATCTGATTGTTGAAGAAGGATTCTACAAGCGTACCTTGGATATTCACCGAACACTAGGGTTGCTCTTGCACACTCAAGTCTCGATTCAGCAATTGCTTAAGCTGCCAGCGGAATGCTTTCATCCTAAACCAAAAGTAAACAGTGTCTTAATAAAACTTACCCGCCATACCACAGATGTTCCAGATAAATATTGGAAGCTATATACGTACTTTGTTTCAAAATGGGTCAATCGAGAATATCGTCAACTGTTTACTAAAAATCAGTTTCATCAAGCAATGAAACACGCCAAAGTAAACAATTTAAGTACCGTTACTTATGAGCAAGTATTGTCTATTTTTAATAGTTATCTATTATTTAACGGGAGGAAATAATTCTATGAGTCGCTTTTGTAAATTTGGAAAGTTACACGTTACTAAAGGGAATGTAGATAAATTATTAGGTATACTACTGACAGCTTCCAAGGAGCTAAAGAGGTCCCTAGCGCCTACGGGGAATTTGTATCGATAAGGGGTACAAATTCCCACTAAGCGCTCGGGACCCCTTGTAGGAAAATGTCCTAAGTGTGGCAACAATATTGTATTAAAAAAATCGTTTTATGGTTGTTCAAATTATCCTGAATGTAAGTTTACTTTAGCTGAACATTTTAGAAAGAAAAAACTAACCAAAACGAATGTAAAAGAATTACTGGAGGGAAAAGAAACCCTGGTAAAAGGAATCAAAAACGTAACCGTCAAATCTCCCGGCGCATAAAAAAGCATCTCTGGCTTAGCAACCGCAGCTGGGCCAGAGATGTTCATTCTTTTGGTATTCTGCATTCCTGGGGTGCACTGGCAGGCAAGAGTTGTTCGGCCCAAGCCTCGTCCATCTGGCTCATAGCGGGAGCATTCCGCAGAACCCAGAGCAAGTAACGGTACGGATCTAATCCGTTTTCTTTCGCTGTCTCAATCAGGCTGTAGATCACACTGCTGGACTGTGCGCCGCCCGGTGTATTGGCAAACAGCCAATTCTTGCGGCCCATAACAAAAGGCTTTATGCTGCGTTCAGCACGGTTGTTGCTCAGTTCCAGCCGCCCATCCTCCAGATAACGGATCAGGTATGGCCACTGCTCCAGCAGATAGTGCAGCGCCCTACCCAGAGCGGACTTTGGTGCCGCCTTGCCGCTGGCCGCATTTGCCCACGCCAATAGAGCGTCCAGAACCGGTTTTTCCTGTTCCAGCCGCTTAGCATGTCGTTCTTCTGGTGTCAGTTCTGCGAAAGACTTTTCCAACTGGAACAGCCTTGAGCAGTAGCACTCGCCGGCCGCTGCCAGAGAATCTTTTCGCTTTTCCTGCAGTAGCGTCTGCAGCGCCTCATCAAATTTTCGCCGCGCGTGGGCCCAGCAGCCAACCACCCGGATATTCTCCGGCAGCCTGTGGTAACCATGGTATCCATCCGCATGGAGCCAGCCGGAGAAGCCCTTTAAGAACTCCTCCGCGTGCTCTGCCTTCCGGTTCGGCTGGTATTCATACAGGACAATCGGATGCTCCGTACAGCCGCTGGTCCTGTACAGCCACATGTAGGACTTGCTGGTCGCCGCCTTCCCGGGTTCTTTCAGTACCTGCAGCGTCGTCTCATCGCCATGGAGAACTTTCTCCCTGCAGAGCTGCCGGTGCAGCACCTCGTAGATGGGCTGCAGCCAGGTATCAGAGACATTCAGCAGCCAGTTGGACATGGTCTGCCGGGAGAGCTTCAATCCCTGGCGGTGAAACTCCTGCTCCAGCCGGTACAGCGGGGAATACATCACAAACTTCTGTACCGCAATATGCGCTACCGCCTCCGCGGAAGCATAGCTGCCGGGCAGCAGCGCAGGCTCCTTCGGTGTTTTCAGGATGTTGGCCTCGCCGCTGTCCTGCTCGCACTTCCTGCAGGCGTAGGTATAGTAGACATCCTCTCGAATCCAGAACCGGGCAGGCTCCATTTGCAGGCTCCGGCGGACCTCTTTGCCGATCTCCTCCATTTTGCTGCCGCAGGCGGAGCAGATCAGCTCTTCTTCGCTCAGACGGTGCTCCACCACTTCAGTGGGTGTGCCCTCCGGAACGATCTCGGTCACGCTGCCGGACTGCTTCTTGCGCGCATGGGCTTTCACGGCAACCTGCTCCGGCGTAGCGGATTTGGTGCCATAGGCGTAGGCTTCAAGCTCATTGAAGCTTAGCGAAAGCTGATCCATCAGGCCCTCCTGCAACTTCTCGGAGGAGGAGCCGAATTGCCGCTTTTTCGCAAGACCCAACTGCTCCAGAAGCCATTGGTTCTGGAGCTTGAGTTCAGTGAGCTGAGTTTGCTGAGATTCATATTCCGCGCGTGAAATGGTCACCATTTCAGCGTTACTTGTGGCAATTCTCTTCTCGTTTTCCATGTGAAAATTATACCACAAAAAGTGTCAAAAAGCCAGTGTTTTCGATGCTTTTCGGAAATTTAATCTGCCTTATATTATGCTCAGCCCAGATACTGGGCGGTGGGCTTTTGGCTGCTCGATCTGTAAGCCTTCCATCAGCCAGCGGTACTGCTGCGGCGTTAGTGACCGTACTTCAGATTCACTTCTCGGCCACTGGTATGCACCCTGTTCCAGCCGCTTGTAGAGCAGAATAAACCCGTCCTTTTCCCAGTATAGTCCCTTGATCCGGTCTCTGCGCCGCCCACAGAACAGGAACAGCGTGTTGGTGAACGGATCCAATTCAAACTGCTGCTGCACCATCCGGGCCAAACCGTCTATGCCTTTACGCAGATCGGTATAGCCACAGGCGATATAGACCCGATCCGCTCCGGAAAAATCGTTCAGCATGGCCGCAGCGCCTCGACCAGGGCTTTCAGCAGGTCCGGACTCAGCTCTTGATAGAAGTCAATGCTGCTATTGCCGATCCGCAGCGTGGCGGAACATTCTGAAACGTTCCGATCCTGCTGTTTCGGTGCTGGTAACTCTGCAAACGCAGGTGCCCCGGGGAATTCCGGTGCCGCATCTGCGATGGACAGCACTTCCCGTTCCCAACGATAGTATGTAGATGGTGTGATTCCTCTTTGCTTGCACCACTGCCGTACCGGAAGACCGCTGCTTCTGCAATTCTGAATCGCTGCCACCCATTTCTGTTGTCGTGCCTGGTGCTTTAGCTCTGTTGATGTCATGGTGTCCTCCCTGATGTTAATAGTAGTGGAACGTCGCGAAACGTTCCACTACTATTATCCCATGGGTGTCCATCCGCCGGGAGATTTGACGGTTACTAATATGCCATGGTCACAGCCAAGTGAGAGATAATGCTCAATCTCACCACTCAGCACAAGCTGGACGTACTCTAAGGGCTTGTTATATAGTAGCCAGTCCAGTTCTGCTCGCTGCGCAGGGGTGTTGCCGTATTCGTCCTCAATGGAGATACAATCAATGGAAAGGGTGGTGCCATCTTCAAATCGGGCTTCCACCCGGTTGGTGTCCATGTTGTAGTGGCAGGAAAGCACTTTTTGAGAGTGATTATGGTCGAAATTCTGATTTTGTTTCATTTGAATAGCTCCTTTAATGACTTTGAAATTTGATTTTCAACAAAATGAGGTCTCTTTTTTCTTTTTCTTAAGTCACCTATCCGCACTATCCTGCATCCGTTGCACAGACAAGGCTATCCACATCTGGGCGGTTCATCAGCTTTTGCAGGATGCCAAACTGCTTTTTGGTGGACGTAGACACGAGGTACTGCCACTTCTGCGGCAGGATGGGCAGATCTGCAATGCTCCACTTGACGTATCTGGCATCGTAGACATTGGGCGGGGCAAGTTCCACCAGATGACCAATGCACCAGCTCACCAGATAGCCGTTGCCCTCCAGATAACCGTCCTGACGGTTGGTGGCACCAAGGACTTTTGCATAGGACATAGCGACGGATGGCTTTTCCGCCACGATCAATTTTGCGATAAGAATCCCTCCAATCTATTTCTGATTACAATATGTATGGCGGCAAACGCCGCCTTAAAATCAGATGGGTTCCGTGTCCTGCTCGTCCGGGGTTTCATCTTCGTCCGGCACATCGGTGGGGATCTCAAAATCGCCCTTGTCCTCGGTGTAGTTTGCATCGGGGTCAAGGGCTTCTTTTTCTGCCTGTTTTTTCTGCTTCTGCTTTGCGAAAACGTAGAAGCCACCGCCTGCCGCCAGCGCAATCAGCACCACCACACCCAGAAAGCCGGATGCGATCTTTGTGACCTTGTTTTCCTTGGGCTGTTCCTCGCCGGATGCTGCCGCTTCTTCCGCAGCTTTCTTGGCTTCTTCCTCGGCTTTCAGCCTATCCAGTTCCGCCTGCGCCGCCGCTTCTTTTTCAGCGGTATAGGCATCGGCAGCATCTTCTTCCATCAGCGCCAGAAGGTCGGCTTCGTCCACAAGATTCATAAAGTGAACGGTCTGCTGTCCTTTGGCGTTGCGGTCGATGACCAGATAGAAGGTAGCTCCCGACTTTGACACCAGCGTAATGAACTGCTGTCCGCTGCCATCGGAATAGTCGGTGTGGTAATCGTCCACCAGTGTCAGGTTGCCCTCCGGGGTCAGGGCACCAGAGGTTTCGTCTGTAACGGTGACAACATCCTCCACCACCTCCGGCATAACCGGCTGTTCCACCGGGGTGGCTTCGCCCTCAAAGGCAAAAGCAGGAGCTGCCATGCCGATGCACAGCACTACCGACAGCAGCAGTGCGCCGATTTTCTTAATCATCATTTTCGATGTCCTCCTTCTCGAAATTTGCACCCACGGCAGACAGCGCAGCAGGGTTCGGGGTGGCAGTTGCCGACTGCCGCAGCAGGGCGGCAAGCTGTTCCGGCGTGACCTTTGCAGTCCGCACCATCTCGTTGACCTCGGCAGAATCCTCCTCCTGAATGCGCCGCTCCAAAATCTCGATGCGGTTGTTCAGTTTGATGCGGCGTTCCTTTTCCTTTTCCAGCATCGCCCGCAGCTTATCCGATTTTTCGCTCATAAAACTCCTCCAATCATTTTGAAAGCCGTCCAAACCCGGCGAGATGCTTCTCCCAGTAGGACGAGTGAATGTTTGCGTACTTGATGGGGTCTCCGGCACTGACCATCATGCCATTGCCCAGATAGATCCCGGTATGGCTCATGCCGGGGGTGTCGTAGGTGCCTTTGAAAAAGACCAGATCTCCGGGCTTTGCTTCGGCTTCGCTGATGTGCTGGCTCTTGTTCCACAAACCGTTGGCGGTGGTGCGCCCCACATCGTAGCCGTTCTGGTTGTACACCCAGCAGACATAACCGCTGCAATCGAACCCGGTTTCCGGGGTAGAACCGCCCCAGACGTAGGGCGTGCCCACATACTTTTGCGCCTCCTTGTAGATAGCGGCAAACTCGCTGTCCGTCAGGGCTTCTGCCGGAACCTGATAATCAATACCGGGTGTGCCGGAGCCATCGGAGCCACCGGGCGGCAGACCGCCGTTGAACAGATACGGTCTGCCGCCCAAGGTGTCCTGAAAGATCTCGTAGCGTTTCCATTGGTCGTTGTCCAGTTCCTCCCGGATGACCACCTCCAAGCCACGGTTCACCAACTTGGTGTGGAAAATCTTGTACTCATACGGCACTTGGGTAGGAACAGGGATACCTGCCGGACTGATGACCCAGACCGTCTTATACCGAATCTGCACCTCCACCCATGTGGTCAGCTTGTACTGCTTTTTGAAGGTCTCCTTCAACTTGCCCTGCACCTCTGACCGGGTGTAATCGTCATAGAGAGTCGTGAGAAAAGAGGTCAACTGCCATGGGTCATGCTCGATGGGGTCAAGGTGATACTGGTACTCGTTGTAGCCGGGGTGGTCGGTGGGGGTGCGCTTGATCTTTTTGTCCAGCTCCTTTTCCAGCTTCTTGTAGTCGGTTTCGGCTCCCCGGATGTCCCGGTCCTCTGCGGTGTAAATGGTCTGACCGGATACCTGCGTGGTGCCTGAAAACAGAATGGAACAGGACGAAAATGCCGACATGACCAGCAGCAAGAGCAAAAGAAAAACGCCCACGATCAAAAGAACGTGCGCGTTGCTTTTTGCAAAATTGGCAATGCCGTTGACTGCGGTACTGACCACCGATTTTCCTTTGTCGATGACCTGTTCCATGCCAGACTTCGCAGCAGTGGTGCCATTGGATACCGCTTTGCCGCCTGCGGTCTGTGCCGCTGTACCCGAATGGGCGGTGGCATAGTGACTTTTACGGATTTCTTGCCGCTGTTTCCAGCGTGAGAGCCAGTTGGAACTGCCCTCGCCGGTGCCGGATGCGCCTGCATCTTGTGCCGCAGGCGGCTTCTGCACGGAAGATTTTGCGGTTCGGGCCCTTTTCTTGCCCTGCATTTTGGCTTTCTTTTTCAGCTTCCGGGCATAGATGCTCTTGGAAATTTCCCGGACATTTCCTGCTGCCTTTTCGCCCTCGCTTAAAGCCTGCGTGCCCACATTATCGTCCTCGTACTGGTCAACCTCCCGATGCACCGCAGACCGGGCGGCAACAGCGGCATACATAGCACGTTTCTGCTGCTTTGTCATGCGGGATGCTTCATCCGGGGTGATCTCGGCTTTGCCAAAACGCAGATGCTGGGATTTCTCCGCAGCTTTGTCTGCATCCTGTTTCAGTTTCTGCTTTTTGGGCACCGACTGCTCCACTTTAGACTTTTTCGGAGGGGAGCGTGTAGCCGTGCGCTCCTTTTCCTCCTCGAATTTCAGCTTCGGCTGTTTCTCACTCATGCTTTTGCGCCTCCGCAACTTCGGAAAGGCGGGTCGTAAGGATGCGGTAGAGTTCAAGGTCTTTCGGGAAGTGGTCAACAAAGGGCAGGATCACGTTACCGAAAAACAGCAGCCCTTCACCTTCGCCGGAGTGGGTCACATAGGAAAGCTGATGGGGCGAGATGTTGAGCTGCTTTGCGAGAATCTGTCGGTCTCCGTTGGCCTGATTGAGCATATACACAAAGTCCGAGTTCTCAAAAATATTCGATACTTCGGGACTTGCCAGCAGATCTTTGACGTTCTGCGTTAGGGCTGTCGGGATGCCGCCCCACTTACGGAAACGCTTCCAAATCTCCACAGAATAAGCGGCAGTCTGCTCCTCTTTCAGCAAAAGGTGGAATTCGTCTGCATAGTACCGGGTGGATTTTCCGGCACTGCGGTTGGCGGTCACACGCCCCCATACGGCATCCTGCACGATGAGCATACCCAGCTTTTTGAGCTGCTTGCCCAGCTGCTTGATGTCGAAGCAGACGATGCGGTTGTGGATGTCCACGTTGGTGTGGTGGTTGAAGATGTTCAAAGAACCCTTAACGTAAATCTCCAACGCCGCCGCCACATGGCGCGCTTCCGGTTCGTCTTGCGTCAGCAGGGCGTTGTACAGATCTTCCAGCAGCGGCATATTTTCCGGGGTTGGATTCTCGAAATACTTGCGGTAGACCACATGAACACAGCGGTCAATGACCGTCTTTTCCACTGGCTGCAAGCCCTCTTTGCCGCCCACCACCAGTTCGCACAGGGACAGCACAAAGTCGGCTTTCAAAGCCAGCGGGTTATCCTCTTCCGAATAGTTGCTGTTGATGTCCATAGGGTTGATATACTGGGTGCTGGCAGGGCTGATGTGGATGACCTGCCCATGCAGACGCTCCACCAGCGGAGCGTACTCTGCTTCGGGGTCTGCGATGATGATATCATCGTCTGTGACAAGGAATGCATTGCAGATCTCACGCTTTGCCGAGAAACTTTTGCCCGAACCGGGAGTGCCCAAAATCAGACCGTTGGGGTTCTTCAGCTTTTTGCGGTCAACCATAATCAGGTTGTTGGACAGGGCGTTCAAGCCATAATACAGGCTTTCCTTGCCGTTATCGAACAGCTCCTGTGTGGTAAACGGCACAAAAATCGCCGTGCTACTGGTGGTCAGCCCCCGCTGGATCTCGATCTGGCAGTCTGCCAGCGGCAGCGAGGACATAAGCCCCTGCTCCTGCTGAAAATCAAGGCGGCATAATTCGCAGTTGTGTTTCTGCGCAATGCTGACCGCCTGAAACACGTTGGTTTCCAGTTCCTGCTCGGTCTTTCCGGTGTTCAACACCAAAAAGGTGACAAGGAACATCCTGAAACAACAGCTTGGGAATCCGGTAGAAGGAGAACAGCTCGCTGGACCGCCCATAGAAGTAATCAAGGTCTGCGGTTCTTGTCG
>ENA-UEYG01001614-UEYG01001614.1-human-gut-metagenome-genome-assembly--contig:-NODE-1614-length-15876-cov-4.811634_pt1 | contig 15876 bp, 14 predicted proteins | sample MGYA00242933_ERZ507934 | MGnify/ENA primary metagenome ERZ507934 (study PRJEB26167, sample SAMN06115527) | human gut metagenome | host: Homo sapiens | place: China:Zejiang | collected 2015-11-10... | reverse complement strand
CAAAAATGCCCCCTCCCCCCCTCTACAAAATCCAAATTTCCCCCTTACAGCTTCGCCGCCAGGCGGGCGCGGGCGGCGTGGTCCAGGAGGCGTTGGTTGGAGCTGCCGCGGAACTGGAGTTCCAGGTCGCGCAGTTCTTCCACATAGGGGCCGTCGATGAGCAGGTCGGTGAGGTCCAGGAGGCGGGCCGTCCAGGGGTCGGCGGCGGCGCGGCGGTGGAGTTCTTCAAAGGTGTAGCCCGTGAAGGTGACCACGGATTTGCCCAGGGCGTGGGCGCCGGCGGCCACGGGGCAGAGGGCGTTGGCCTGGCAGAAGGGTTCGCCGCCGGAGAGGGTGACGCCGGCCAGTAGGGGGTTTTGGCCCATCTGGTCGAGGGCGGCTTCGGCGGTGAAGAGGAAGCCGCCCTCAAAGCTGTGGGTCTGGGGGTTATGGCAGCCTTTGCAATGGTGCGGGCACCCCTGGGTAAAGAGCACATAGCGCAGCCCCGGCCCGTCCACTATGGATTCCTCCACAATGCCGGAGAGGCGTAGGGGCTGCGCTGCGTGTGGTTCAGGCATGCTTGACACGGTCGCGTTCTTCGGCGCGTTTGGCGTTGTTGAAGCGGTCGAGGGTGCCCACGAGGTAACCGGTGATGCGGCGGGTGCGTTCAAAGCCCAGGCCCTGGCCCACGAGTTTCTGGGCGGGTTTTACTTCCTCGAACAAGCGCGATTTCATCAGCATATGTATTCTCCTTGGTCTGCACTAAGGGTGAGGGTAGGGTATGTGCGTCCCCTGGGCCCTGCCCGGAGGGGACGGCCGCATCAGTCCCAATGGGGCATGTGCGGGTATTTTCTGCGCAGTTGGTTGAGCTTATCAAGGCTTACGCCCTCGCCTTCTTTGCGGCCGCAACGGGGGCAGCAATCGTTGATGACGCCCACGTAGCCGCAGACGGGGTCGCGGTCCAGGGGGTGGTTGATGGAGCCGTAGCCCACGCCCTGGTCGTGCATGTAGCGAATGATGCTTTCAAAGGCTTCGGGGTTTTTGCAGGTGTCGCCGTCCAGTTCCACATAAGTGATGTGGCCGGCGTTGGTCATGGCATGGTAAGGGGCTTCAATCTGGATTTTTTTGAAGGCCTTGATGGGGAAGTACACGGGTACATGGAAGGAATTGGTGTAGTAGTCCCTGTCTGTAATGCCGGGGATGCTGCCGTAGCGGGCTTTGTCCAGGGCCACGAAGCGGCCGCTGAGGCTTTCGGCCGGGGTGGCGATGAGGGTGAAGTTGAGGCCGGTTTTTTCCGACTCCTGGTCGCAGCGCTGACGCATGCGGCCGATGATTTTGAGGCCCAGGGCCTGGGCGTCTTCGCTTTCGCCGTGGTGCACGCCCATGAGGGCCTTGAGGGTTTCGGCCAGGCCGATAAAGCCGATGGTGAGGGTGCCGTGCTTAAGCACTTCGCCGATGCTGTCGTCCCAGTCCAGTTTGTCCGAATCGATCCAGATGCCTTCGCCCATGAGGAAGGGGTAGTTGCGGACTTTTTTGGCGCACTGGATTTTGAAGCGGTGCAGCAGTTGGCGGAAGACCAGGTCGATTTTGTCATCCAGCAGGGCGAAGAAGCGGTCCACATCGCCGTGGGCTTCGAGGCCCAGACGGGGCAGGTTGACGGAAGTGAAGCTGAGGTTGCCGCGGCCGCAGGTGGTCTGGCGATTTTTGTCGTGCACGTTGCCGAGCACGCGGGTGCGGCAGCCCATGTAGGCTACTTCGGTGTTGTAGTCGCCCGCTTTGTAGTACTGCAGGTTGTAGGGCGCGTCCAGAAAACTGAAGTTGGGGAAGAGTCGCAGGGCGGAAACCTCCATGGCCAGCTTGAAAAGATCGTAGTTGGGGTCTTGCGGATTATAGTTGACGCCTTCCTTGACCTTGAAGATCTGCACGGGGAAGATGGAGGTTTCGCCGTTGCCGAGGCCCGCCTTGGTGGCCAGCAGCAGGTTTCTGGTGGTCATGCGGCCTTCGGCGGAAACGTCGGTGCCGTAGTTGATGGAACTGAAGGGCACCTGCGCGCCGGCGCGGGAGTTCATGGTGTTGAGGTTGTGGATGAGGGCTTCCATGGCCTGGTAGGTGCGGCGGTCGGTATAGCGCAGGGCCTCTTGTGCGGCGTAGGCGTGGGCCTTGGCCAGCATTTCGGCCTGGTCCGGCGCAGCCGCGGCCATGCGGCGGCCGTAGTCCTCAATGGAGCCCATGCGGGGGCCTTCGCCCAGCCCGGTCTGGAGGGTCTCCACCAGCTCGCGGGCCGCTTCGGCGTCCAGCCCGGCGGCAATGCGCACATAGGCGCGCAGGGCGCGGCTGTATTCCTTGCGAAAGGTTTTGATAATGCCGCCAGCCATGGCAAAGTCGAAGTGGGGCACGCTCTGGCCGCCGTGCATTTCGTTCTGGTTGGCCTGGATGGCGATGCAGGCCAGGGCTGAGTAGCTTTCAATGGAATTGGGCTCGCGCAGGTAGCCGTGCCCTGTGGAAAAGCCGTTTTTGAACAGGGGGATGAGGTCTATCTGGCAGCACGTTTCCGTGAGCATGTAAAAATCTTTGTCATGGATGTGGATATCGCCGTTGATGTGGGCGGCCGAGGCGTCCTTGGGCAGGATGTAGTTGTCGATAAAGAATTTGGAGCCCTCGGAGCCGTACTTGAGCATGGTGCCCATGGCCGTGTCGCCGTCGATATTGGCGTTTTCGCGCTTGATGTCCTCTTTGAGGGCCGGGGAATAGGTCAGCTTTTTATAGATGTCCATGAGATACGTTTCCGCATTGCGGATTTTCGTATGCTCGGCGCGGTAGAGGATGTAGGCCTTGGCGGTTTTGGCGTAGTCGTACTGAATGAGGCTTTCTTCCACCACGTCCTGGATTTCTTCCACATGTTTGAGGTCGCGGTCTTCCAGTTTTTTGCAGACCTTTTCCGTCACGAAAAGCAGGTCCGTGGGGGACATGTCCTCCCCGCCCACGGCCTTGTTGGCTTTGGTAATGGCGTTAAGAATTTTGACCGAATCAAACGGCACTTCCGTGCCGTCACGTTTGATGATGCAGGCGGGCATGCACACGCTCCCAAATGAATGAGCCATGAAAAAAGTCCGGTCCGCATGGTGCGGGCGGGAGGAAGAGCTCCCCGCCGTGACGGCTCTTCTTCGCCTCTGGCAAAGGCCCGTTGCCAGGGGGGATAGTGGGTTGAAAGCAGGTCTTCCGGCTTGCCGGCCGCCCTTCGGCCTTCCCGGAAAAAATCCAGTGGCGCACGAGGAAAGGCGGCGTTTACAGCGGCTTACGGCGGCGGGTCCGCTCCCGCTTTACACGGGATTCCCTATTAAGCTCACGAGCGCTTTCAATGTCTAGAAAGTTTCAAAAGAATACCGTTCTGTCAATGCAGGTCCGCAAAAAAGCCTTCCAAGGCTCAAAGGAACAGTGTTGTTTCTTTGATAATTTTTTTTGCGTCCATAGTCTTGTTCGTTCTTGCACAAAAAACGGGGCGGGTTTGGGGACCGCCCCTGTGTCTGCGGTTGTTTTGGGGCCGCAGGCAAAAATCCTTTTGACAGGGAGCACCATAGCGCGACGGAGCGGGTTTTTCAAGGCTGCGGCATGTGCGGCAAACCCGCGCCCCGCGCCAACTTCTTCAGTAATATATGGGAAATATTTGATTATTTTTTTTGAATCTGGAAGGCGGTGCGTCCGCCAAGGTCTTGTTGGGCGGTCTGTGTATGGGGGCTCTGCAAGCCCGGCGGGCGTTGCGTGGCGGCCGGAAGCAGCCTTCCGGCCCGGTTCCGTTGTACGGGACGGCACTGACCGGCACCGGCGGTGGGGCCGTAAGAGGCGACAGGTCCAAAGGGGTTGGCCAGGGAGGTTGGCCAGAAGGGTTGCGCGAGGGTGGGGGCCGGAAGGGGCCGGTTGCGGCCCCATCCGTTATTTTTGTGCGGCAATGAGGCTACGCGCCCGTGGCGGCCGCTTCGTCCACAACCCAGATCAGGTCGCCGAAGCCTGGCCGGACCATCTGGGCGGGCAGCGTGGGCTGGGCCAGCAGGTTGAGGGCGCGGGAGAGCACGTCGTGTTTTTCGCCGCCCGTAACCAGGAACATGCAGCAGCGGGCATTGTTGATGACCGGCAGGGTCAGGGTGAGCCGGTCGGCCTTGCGTTCCGGCACATACTGGTCAATGACCAGGCGCTTGCGTTCGGCCAGCGCCGGAGAGTTGGGGAAGATGGAGCCCGTGTGCCCGTCTTCGCCCATGCCCAGCAGCATGAAGTCAAAGCGGGGCAGATCCTGCGGGCCCAGGCTGAAGTCCGTGCGCAGCAGCTGTTCGTATTTGCGGGCGGCCTCCACGGGATCTTCTTCGCCGCGCATGCGGAAAAAGTGGGTGGCGGGCACATGCCCCAGCAGTTCGCGGCGGGCCAGGCCATAGTTGCTGTCCTGGTGTTCGGGGCTGACGCAGCGTTCGTCCACCCAGAAGAAGGTCATTTTGTCCCAGGGCAGGCGGTCGGCCCAGTCCCGGCCTGAAAGCAGGCGAAAGAGGGGGATGGGCGTCTGCCCGCCCGAAAGGGCGATTTTGAACACGCCCCGCTCGGCCACGGCTTCTTCGCAGGCTGCGGCCAGAATGTGGGCCGCGCGTTCGGCCATGGCGGCCGGGTCTTTATGGATGTGCACCGTCAGGTGGATGGAACGGCTGAGGCCCGACATGTTGACAGCTCCTTGAAAATTTGATTGTTGCCGGGGGCTTTCCTGCGCGGCGGCGGTAAGGGCCCGGCGCGCCGGGCGGCATGGAGTATGGCACAGAAGCCAGCGGGAGGAAAGTCGCGCTGCCCCGCCTTTAAAAATAAAAGCCGCGTTCCGTCCGCTCCGTCAGGGTGGCCCGCCCCGGTGACGGGCCGGCGTCCTCTCTGCGGCAATGGGGCGACGCGCACCCGCGATCAGCGCAGTTCTTCCTCCTGGTCCGGCAGATCCGTGATATGCAGCACCTCGCCGTTGGCCAGGCCTAAGGTCTTCCAGATAGGCCTGCAGGTCAGTGCGCCCGCCGCGCGCACGTTCTGCCCCGTGGGGCTTGCGGCGTCCAGTTCTATGGTCCAGCGGTGGTCCAGGGCTTCGCCGGGGGGGGTGGGCTGTACGACGTTGCACTGGCGGCGCAGCAGTTCCCGCCCGTCCAGATCCAGCACCGCAGCCTCAAAATTCATGTTGTTGACGCGCGTGGCGCCGTTGTTGCGGGCCCGCAGGTGCAGCACCAGCAGCAGCGTCTTGCCGTCCGAAAGCGTACCCGCCTCGGCCGTGCAGTCCTGAATAGGAAAATCCTGGTAAAAACGCGCGGTAACGGCGGCGTTTTTTTCCTCCACCTTCTTGCGCCGGGCCGCCATGCGTTCCAGCTGCGCGGCGCGGAACTCCCGCACCAGTTGAGCGCTGTTGACAATACGGCGGATTTTCCAGCTCTCCACAGGGGTGCGCTCCAGTTCCATAAGCAGGGTAAACGTGCGGTCCAGCAGAGGGTGGTGCACGGTGGCCCGCACCAGGGCGACGGTATCGCCTGCTGTCTGCAGGCTGCAGCTCGCGGCCAGCTGGGTGTAAAAGTCCTGCGGCAGCACATAGAGCGGCGTTTTCAGCCGCTGGGCCAGGTCCGGAGTTTCCTTTAGGGGCTCTTCCTTGATCCGGGCCTGGCGGAGCAGCGCCGTCTGGATCAGGTCGCTCAGGTCGGTGATCTGTGCCGGCCCCGGCCGCGCGAAGGGATAGCTCTGCGCCGCCACCACGGCCAGCTGGTTGCCCAGAGCGTTGAAATCCACCAGGTTGGCCAGGGCCGACAGGTCTGCCGGGTGCAGGGCGCCCTTTAATTCTTCAAAGGCATGCGCGGCCGTCTGACGGAACTGCCAGTAATTCCAACCGATATAGCCGCCCAGGGCCGTCACCAGCACCGTAAGCGCAATGGTCAGGGGCAGAAGGTGCCGCCGCACAACGGCGGCGGCATCGTGGACAAAAGCCGGAGGCGACAGGTGGGGCAGCTTCATGGTGTGCGCGTCCGGGGGTTGGAGGGCAGGGACGTGCGGGGGCCATATTCCATAACCGGTTCCGGCCTGGGCAGGCGGCCGGGCTTGAGCCGCAAAGGCAGAGGCGTGACGCGGCCGGGCGGGGCCAGGTCCAGGCGGATGACGCCCCAGGCCCCCAGGGGCAGCCAGCGTGGGCCAGAGCCGCGTTGTACGGCCTCGCAGCAGCCCCCTCGCCAGAAGCCGCGCGGCAGGACCAGGGCGCTGCCGCCGTGCAGGCGCCCCGCAGCCAGCCTGCGCATCTGGCGCCACAGCGACCACCAGCAGCGGGCCGTGCCGGGCCAGGGCTGTTTGCGTCCCGTAAGACGGTGCACGGCGTAGGCCGGTGAGGCTGCATTCCAGAAGGTTACGGCCAGCCCGCGGGCCGTGACGCGCAGGGCTTCGGCCAGCATTGGGGCCGTGTCGGCCAGGGCTGCCGCGTCCAGGTGCAGTACGCACCAGTGGAAAGCGTCGTTCTCAAAGGGCAGGTGGTCGGCGGCGGCGGCCAGCACTTCCACACGCGGGCCCAGGCGGGCGCAGGCCGCAGCCCGCAGTTCCGGGGCGCGTTCTGTGGCGGTGACGTCAAAGCCGCAGTTCCAGAGCAGGGGCAAAAAAACGCCGTCGCCGCAGTTGACCTCCAGCAGCTGGTGTTCCCGGCGTGGCCAGACGGCCAGACTGTGCTGGAGAAGGTCTTTCTGGGCGTTGCGCACAAAGCCGCGCGCGGGCGCTGCGTCCAAAGATTTCATCGCTGCCGCCTTGCTGGTCCCTGTAGGCCATACTGCCGTAGTATGGGGCACGCGGGGCCAAATGGCAAGCCCCGCGCGCGGCCGCAGAGCCCCCTACAGAGCGGCCACGGCCTCTATTTCTACCTGTGCGCCCAGGGGCAGGGCGGCCACCTGCACGCAGGAGCGGGCCGGGCAGGGCGCGGTGAAATATTGCTTGTAGACTTCGTTAACAGCGCAAAAGTCCTTCATATCTGTAATGAACACCGTGGTTTTGACCACCTGGGCGGCGTCGAGCCCGCGCGCCTTGAGCAGGGCCATGACGTTTTTGCAGGCCTGGGCCGTCTGGGCGGCCACGTCGCCTTCCGCCAGTTTGCCGGTGGCGGGGTCCAGGGGGATCTGGCCCGAAAGAAACATCAGTCCGCCCGCGCAGACGGCCTGACTGTACGGCCCCACGGCGGCGGGGGCTGCGGCGGTGCTGACCACTTCCTTATTCATAGTGTGCTCCTTGCTGCAAAAGGGTATGTCCTGCGGGCGCTGCCAACGCGCTTCGGCCCGATGGGGTCGGGTCGCCACGGCCCGCCATCGCCCAAGAGTCGCACAGCCCGGCGCGGGAGTCAAAGCTCCGGCGGCCTTGAAAAAGCGCGCGCCTGCGGCTATGGTCGGCAAAACCGCTGCCGCGCCCGTGCGGACGGCGGATGACGGAAAACAGGGAGCATCATGAGCAACGAACCGGACAAGATCATCTATTCCATGATCCGCGTCAGCAAACGCCACGGCCAACGCGAAGTATTGAAGGATATTTCCCTTTCCTACTTCTACGGGGCCAAGATCGGCGTGCTGGGGCTCAACGGAGCGGGCAAATCCAGCCTGCTGAAAATTCTGGCGGGGGTGGACCAGGCCTTTGAGGGCAAGACCGTGCTGGCCCCGGGCTACAGCCTGGGCTACCTGGAGCAGGAACCTCTGGCCGGTGAAACGCGCACCGTGCGCGCAGTGGTGGAAGAGGGCGCGGCCGACCTGGTAGCCATTGCCCGCGAATTTGAAGAAATCAATGCTCGTTTCGCCGAACCTATGGAACCGGAGGAAATGGACGCCCTCATCGCCCGTCAGGCGCAGGTGCAGGAGCTCATGGACGCCAAAAACGTCTGGGATCTGGATTCCCGGCTGGAAATGGCCATGGACGCCCTGCGCTGCCCCCCCGGCGATATGCCCGTGGACCGCATCTCCGGCGGCGAGCGCCGTCGCGTAGCCCTTTGCCGGCTGCTGCTGCAGAACCCCGACATTTTGCTGCTGGACGAACCCACCAACCACCTGGACGCGGCCTCGGTGGCCTGGCTGGAGCGCTACCTTTCGTCCTTCCCCGGCACGGTCATTGCCGTGACCCACGACCGGTATTTTCTGGACAACGTGGCGGGCTGGATTCTGGAGCTGGACCGGGGCCGGGGCATCCCCTGGAAGGGCAACTATTCCTCATGGCTGGAGCAGAAGCAGAAGCGCCTGGCCAATGAGGACAAAACCGAGGCCCAGCGCCAGAAAACGCTGCAGCGCGAACTGGAATGGGTGCGCATGTCGCCCAAGGGGCGGCACGCCAAGGGCAAGGCCCGGCTCAATGCCTACGAGGCTATGCTCTCCCACGAAAGCGAACGCCGCGCGCCCGACCTTGAAATTTACATTCCGCCGGGACCGCGCCTGGGCAAGAGCGTCATTGAGCTGGATGGCGTGCGTAAAAGTCTGGGCGACCGGGTGCTTATGGACGGGCTTACGGCCGTCATCCCGCCGGGAGCCATTGTGGGCATTGTGGGGCCCAACGGCGCGGGCAAGACCACGCTTTTCAACATGCTGGCCGGACGGGAACAGCCCGATGCCGGCACGTTGCGCGTGGGCGAAAGCGTGCGCTTCGCCTATGTGGACCAGGGACGGGAATCCCTTACCCCCGGCAAGACCGTGTACGAGCTCATCAGTGAAGGCCGCGAAACCGTGACCCTGGGCGGCCGCGAGGTCAACGCCAGGGCTTATTGCACGCGCTTCAACTTCCACGGCGCGGACCAGCAGAAAAAGGTGGACGTGCTCTCCGGCGGAGAGCGCAACCGTCTGCACCTGGCGCGCATGCTCAAATCCGGGGCCAACGTGCTGCTGCTGGACGAACCCACCAATGATATTGACGTGAACACCATGCGCGCCCTGGAAGACGCCCTGGACAACTTCGCGGGCTGCGTGCTGGTCATCAGCCACGACCGCTGGTTCCTGGACCGCGTGGCCACGCACATCATGGCCTTTGAAGATAATGCCGAAGTAGTCTTTTTTGAAGGCAACTACACGGACTATGAGGACGACCGGCGTAAGCGCCTTGGTAAGGAAGCGGACACGCCCCACCGTCCCAAGTTCCGCAAGCTGACCCGCTGAGCTTCGGGCGCGGCCCGGACCGGCGGCGTACAGGAGAAACGTCATGACCCACCTGTTCCCCTCACAAAGGCCCGGCAACGGTCGCGCCCGCTCCCCGCTGGGCCGCATTGCGTGCGGCCTGGCCGCGCTGCTCCTCTGGGCCGCACCCGCCTTTGCCGTGGAAAGCCCCACGGCCCCCACGCCGCCCGCCAGCGTGCTGTTGTCGCCTTCCGGCGCACTGCTGGAGGTGGCGCATACGGCCCCCGTCCTTACAGAGAATGGCCGCAGCGTGCTGCAGTTCGTCCTGCCCGGTGGCGCGCGGGATCTGGACGTGCGCGTGCCTGGGCAGGTGCTGACCAGCTGGAGTACGAGCCCCTTGCCGCTGGCGACCGGCGGCGCGCTGGGCAAACAGCGGGCGGAACTGGAACACGGCGTGCGCGCGCTGGCCGGCAAGCTGGAGGCCGTCAAGGCTCGGCTGGCCCTCTGGCAGGGCGACACGCGCGGCCTTTCCGTGCAGGAATTGGCCGAACGCGACAAGCGCCTGAGTGATACCCTGCCCAACCTGTCTTATGAAAAGGCCGATCTGGAATACCGTCTGACCCTGGCGCAAGAGGCTCTTAAGCAACTGCCCCAGGCTCCGGATCTGGGGCAGCTGGTGTCCGTGGTCCTGCAGTCGCCGGTGAGCGAAACGGCCCTGCCCGTGCGCTACAGCTACAGCCTTCCCAATTGCGGCTGGCGGCCCGTGTATACCTTTGAAGCCACGCCAGACGCGGTCAGGGACGCCAAGACAAAGGTGCGTCTGCTGGCCGAAGTTTGGCAGTATTCCGGCATGGACTGGAGCAAAGCCCGGCTGACCCTGGCCAATGGCGCTGCCGGCCCGCGCGAACCCGCGCCCCTGCCGCGCTGGGTAGTGGAGGCCCGGCCCCAGCCCCAGCCTTTGGCCGCGCTCCGCACGGGTGAGACGCTGAGCTTTCCGGTGGTGGGGGCCGCCAAGGCGGACGCCGCCCCTGTGCGCCACGACGCGGGCGGGGTTTATGCCGTCTGGACGCCCAAAACCCCCGGCCTGGACCAGGGCAAGACGCGCCTGCTGCTGGCGGAGGACGTCTGGAAGACGCCCCTGCAGTGGGTGGCCCGGCCTACCGGCGGGCAGGGCCTGGTCTGGCTGCGGGCGCAGGCCACGCCCCCTGCGGGCACGGCCTGGCCCGACGGCGCGGCGGAATTTTTCATGGACGGGCAGCGGGTGGGCTCCGGCCTGTTCCAGCCGCGCGGCGCAACCACAGAACTCTTTTTCGGCCCGGACCCGCGCGTCAGCCTGCGCGTGACGGCAGACAGCCGGGGCCGCGGCGAAAGCGGCTTTGTGGGCAAGACCCGTACCTGGACCTGGGCCTGGACCTACGAAATCATCAACGCGCGTAAACAGGCCGTGCCCGTGCGGCTGGAACGCCCCTTGCCCGAAATTGTGGACAAGGACGTGCGCCTGAACACCAAAAACACCCCCCAGGCCAAGGAAGAACCCGCTGAACACCGGCTGGTCTGGGAGCTGGAAGCCCCTGCCGGGGGCAAGGCCACAGTGCGGCACGAACTGACCCTGAGCGCCCCGGCGGATATGCCCCTCGCGCCGGTGGCCCCGTAGGCGACGTCCATGAAGGCGCTGGGGGCCGTGGCGGCGGTCCTGTGCACGTTCTTCTGGTCCGTTGCGGCGGGGGCTGCCCCTGTCGCCTCTGCCGCAACGGCCGGAGCGCCCGTGGCGGCGTCCCCTGCCGCGCCCGTCGTTGTTGACCCCTGGGCGGAACAGCCCTGGGATCAGCGTCGGGCCCTGCCCAATGACAGCCGTCCGCCGAAGCGGCGCGAGCCTTTGCACATGCTGCCGCCCCTGCCCACGGACCCCGCCGCCGTGGGCATGGTCCGGCGGGTGGCCTTGCCGGACGGGCCCAAGGTGGCGGCCCTGACCTTCGACCTTTGCGAGCTGGACACCGTCACCACGGGCTACAACGCGGCCATTATCAACTTTTTGCGGGCCGAAAAGCTGCCCGCCACATTGTTTATGGGCGGCAAATGGATGCGCACCCACGCCGCGCGGGTGCGGCAAGTGCTGACGGAGCCCTTGTTTGAGGTGGGCAACCATGCCTGGAGCCACGGCAATTTTGCCCTGCTTTCGCCGGAGGGCATGCGGGCGCAGGTGCTCTGGACCCAGGCGCAGTACGAGCTTTTGCGCGAAGACGCGCTGGCGGCGGCGCGGGCCGTCGGCGGCCCGCAGCCTTCCATCCCGCCCGTGCCCGTGCTCTTTCGGCTGCCCTATGGCCGCTGTTCGCCGCAGGCGCTGGACCTGCTGGCCGGGCTGGGGCTGACCGTGGTACAGTGGGATGTGGTGGCCGAAGGGGGTGGGGACAACAGCGCGCCAAAGCAGGCGCTGGAAGTGGCCCGGCGGGTGCGTCCGGGGTCTATCCTGCTGTTCCATGCCAACCGTGTGCCCCACGGTTCGGCCGCGCTGCTGCGGGGCGTGGTGGCTGCCCTGCGAGCACAGGGCTACAGCTTTGTGACCGTGAGCCGACTGCTGCGCATGGGCGAGCCCCGGCGCACCACGGACGGCTATTTTACCGTGCCGGGGGATAATCACGCCCTGGATGGACGCTTCGGCGTGGACGGCACAGGGCGGCACACGCCCTTTACCGGACGTTGAGGCGGCCGGGGCGTGCAGCCCCCAATTCCTCGGCCCAATTTCTGCGGCCCGGTCCCGGCGGGCGCGCCCCTCTTGCGGCGCGGTCCTCCGGCCCATCCTGCCGCATCAGGAGAACATTGTGCGCAACCTTGCGACCTCCGGCCCGGAATCCTTGTGGCAGTATGTTTTTTTTGATCTGGACGGCACCGTCACCGCCTCCCACATGGGCATCATCCGCTCCGTGCAGTACGCCTTGCGGCAGATGGGGCGTCCCGTGCCGGAAGCGGAAGCCCTTATGCCGCTCATCGGCCCGCCTTTGCAGGAATCCTTCGGCAAGCTGTTGGGCGGGGATCCGGACCTGGCGCGGGAGGCCACCCGCCTGTATCGGGAATATTACACGGTTACGGGTATTTACGAAAATAAAGTCTATGACGGCGTGGAGGACCTGCTGCGCACCTTGCAGGAAGCCGGACGCATGCTCTGCCTGGCCACCTCCAAGCCGGAGCCTTTCGCCCGTCGCATTCTGCAGCATTTCGGCCTGGACGGTTATTTCAGCCAGGTGGCGGGCGCGGAGCTGGACGGCCGCCGCACGGGCAAGACGGAGGTGCTGCGTTACGCCGCCGCCCTTTGCGGCATGACGGACCCGGCCACGGGTCTTATGGTGGGCGACCGCAAATATGATGTGGCGGGTGCGCACAGCGTGGGCCTGGCCTGTGCGGGCGTGCTCTACGGCTACGGCAGCCGTGAAGAGCTGCAGGAAGCCGGCGCGGACTGGCTTTGCCCGGACCCGGCCTGTCTGCGTGAGCTGGTGCTGGGGCGCTGAGGCCGGAGGCGTGGTGGGGAGCGCGGCCCCGGTTCCGAGCGCCCGGACGCGGGCGGCAGAAAATGGCAGGATCCCTGCCCGGAGGAATGCATGGTGCAGATAACCCTTGCCCGCGTGTACGACCGGCCCGGTCCAGAAGCGGGCTTTCGCGTCCTGGTGGACAGGGTCTGGCCGCGCGGAGTGGCCCGCGTCGGCGCGCCCTGGGACGTGTGGCTCAAGGAGCTGGCCCCTTCTACGGCCCTGCGGCAGTGGTTCGCCCACGACCGGGCCCGGTGGGAGCCCTTCCAGGAGCGGTATTTTCAGGAGCTGGACGCCGACGCCCCAGCCCGCGCGGCCCTGGAAGAACTGCGGGGGCTGCTGGCCCGGCACGCCGCGCTGGTCCTGCTGTATGCGGCCAAGGATGTGGAGTGCAACAATGCCGTGGCCCTGCGGCGCTATCTGCAGGAACGCGGCGGCGACCAGGTTGCCGCCCACGGCGCGGCCTTGCCCTGAAGTCGCGCAGCGCAGAGTTCTTTTGTGCAAAAGGCGTTGCGCCCGGCAAGCGTGAACGGGCCGCGTTCTTCCGGGCGTTTCCGGACCGGGGATGCCCGGCCTGTGCTCAGAAAATAAAAGAAGTTGCGGAGGTGGGGCGCTTTTGCCGCCCCTTTCCGCAGCAAAAGCAACTCCTCCAACCTGTTCCATGGTGGGGCGACATGGCGGCATTTTTGGTATTGCAGGCGGCGCGCTTCGGCGATCTGGTTCAGAGCGGGCGGCTGTTGCGCGGGTTGCAGGCGCAGGGAGAAACACACTTGGCCGTGGACGCGGGCTTGGCCCCTCTGGCCCGGCTGCTCTATCCCTTTGCCCAGGTCTGGGAATTGGCCCTGCACGGGCGGCCCACGGGCGCGGCCCTGGCGCGCAATCGAGAAGTTTTGGCCCAGTGGCGGCGGCAGGACTATGCGGCGGTTTACAACTGCAATTATTCCGGGTTGACGGCGGCGCTCTGTCGGGTTTTCGCGCCGGAGCAGGTACACGGCTACCGGCCCACGCCGGGCGGCCTGCTGCGTTCGCCTTGGGCCGCCCTGGGTTTCGGGCTGAGCGCCCGGCGGGCGGAAACGCCCCTCAACCTGGTGGACTTCTGGGGCCATTTCTGCGCGGAGCCGGCCTTGCCCGCAGCCGTCAATCCCCGGCCCCTGCCGGGGGGCGGCGGCATCGGGGTAGTGCTGGCAGGGCGGGAAGCCCGCCGTTCCCTGTCTTTGCCGATGCTGACCCAGCTGCTGCCGGCGGTTTTTCGCCTGTTGGGCGGCCCTGCGGTGTTCTTGCTGGGCACGGCGGCGGAACAGCCCGCCGCCCGGCGGCTGCGGCGTCTGTTGCCGACGCAGGTGCAGGAGCGCGTCCGGGACCTGTGCGGCAAAACGGACTGGCCGGGGCTGACGGCGGCGCTGACTGGCCTGGACCTGCTGCTCACGCCAGACACGGGCACCATGCATTTGGCCGCGCGCCTTGGCGTGCCGGTGCTGGCCTTTTTTCTCTCCTCGGCCTGGGCGCACGAAACCGGCCCCTACGGTCCGGGGCACCATGTCTGGCAGGCGGCTTTGCCCTGCGCGCCGTGTCTGGAGTCCGCGCCCTGTCCCAGGGGCACGGCCTGCGGCAAACCTTTGGCGTCGGCGGACGTGCTGCGCTCCGTGGCCGCTGTGCTGCGGGGCGGGCCCGTGCCGCCCCCGCCGCCGGGGCTGCAGGTCTGGCGCACAGGGCTGGACGTTCTGGGCGGCCGTCTGGATCTGCTGGCCGGTGAGGACGCCCACGCGGCAGCGCGGGCGCACTGGCGGGCCTTGCTGTTCCGGCGTCTGCGGCTGCCGGATGCGTCGGAACAGGGGAATACGCCCGCGCCGGAATGGTTTGCCCCGGATGCGGGCTGGATGTTGCCGCCAGGGAGGTATTGCTGATGTCCGCCACGTCGTTGCGCATTCTTGTGGTGCTGCCCATGTACGGAGGATCTCTGCCCATCGGGCGCTACTGCGCCGCCGCTCTGCGCGGTCTGGGGCATCAGGTGCGCGTATTTGACGCGCCGCTGCTGTACCCGGCCTTTACCGGCGTGCGCGGTCTGGGGCTGGCCCCGGCCCCGGCCGGACAGCTGGAAAACGCCTTTCTGCAGTTCGTTTCGCAAGCCGTCTGGGCTATGGTGCGGGAGCAGGAACCCCATCTGGTGCTGGCTCTGGCCCAGGCCCCGCTGGGGCGCGGGCTGCTGCAGCGCCTGCGCCGGGCCGGGGTGCGCACGGCCATGTGGTTTGTGGAGGACTACAAGGTCTTTGAGTACTGGCGGGCCTTTGCTCCCCTTTACGACCTGTTTGCGGTCATCCAGAAGGCGCCTTTTTTCTCCCTGCTGGCCGGGGCGGGGCAGCCCAATGCCCTGTACCTGCCCCTGGCGGCTCTGCCGGAGTTTCATCGTCCCCAGGAACTCAGCCCGGAGGAACAGCGGGAATACGGCGCGGACATCGGCTTTCTGGGCGCGGGGTACCCCAACCGGCGGCGGGCCTTCCGCAGCCTGGTGGGGCGGGATTTCAGGATCTGGGGGTCGGATTGGGAGAACGAGCCCTTGCTTGCCCCGCACTTGCAGCGCCAGGGCGCGCGTATCGGGGAGGAGGAGTGCGTCAAAATCTACAACGCCACCCGCGTGAACCTCAATCTGCATTCCAGCGTGAGCGATGCGGATGTGGTCGCCCAGGGTGACTTTGTCAATCCGCGCACCTTTGAGCTGGCCGCCGCCGGGGCCTTTCAGCTGGTGGACGCGCGCGCTCTTTTGCCGGAATTGTTCGCCCCCGGAGAGCTGGCCACTTTCACCTCCCTGCCGGAAATGCTGCTGGGCATTGATTATTACCTGGCCCACCCCGAAGAACGCCGGGCCATAGCCCAGCGCGGCCGGGAGCGCGTGCTGGCGGAGCACACCTACGCCCGCCGCATGGAAACCCTGCTTGCGGCTGTGGCGGATTGCCTGGGCCCCTGGCCGGAGGCGGAGGCCCCAAAGGCGGCGGACTGCGGCGCTGCAGCCCTGCCGCCAGACCTAGCGGCAGGGCTGCAAAATATGGTGCACAGCCTGGGCCTGGGCCCCCACGCGGGCTTTGCCGATGTGGTGGCCGCCCTGCGGGCCCGCAGCGGCGTACTGAACGAAGCCGAAGCCGGCCTGCTTTTTTTGGATGAGTGGCGCAAGCAGTACAGGCGCTAGAGCAGTTTACAAATGAAATGAGTTAATTGCTCTGCAAGGATTTTCTTGAAAATCCTTGCCACGAAATGCGAGAAGGCAGGCTTTTGCC
>ENA-UEYG01001603-UEYG01001603.1-human-gut-metagenome-genome-assembly--contig:-NODE-1603-length-15966-cov-6.874945_pt1 | contig 15966 bp, 9 predicted proteins | sample MGYA00242933_ERZ507934 | MGnify/ENA primary metagenome ERZ507934 (study PRJEB26167, sample SAMN06115527) | human gut metagenome | host: Homo sapiens | place: China:Zejiang | collected 2015-11-10... | reverse complement strand
ATCCTCTGCTGGGACTGAATCCAAATGATATTGAATCCAATTTGAATTATTGGAATCCCCCCGATTATTCGTTAACGATTCTACGTTTCATAAAAATCTTGTATACGGCAAAATGTTTCTCAAGCGCCTTTCTATAACCGGCCTCATCATGTTTTTCCAAAAAGCCGAGAAGGTCAGCGTGAGTTACCAATTCTCCCCGCTCTTTTATCTCTATATTAATAGGTTCGAGCAACTCTTTGAATTTGTCTTTCACAAAAACCATCACGGGATGGATGATCTCCTGAAATTCACGGATAGTGGCATTACCGGTTATCTCATAAAGTTTAGCATGAAAAGTAAATTCACTGATAGGGGCATATTCATTGTTCTCAAAAGCGATTCCCAACCGGACAATCTCCTTCAGTTCAACAATATCTTCCGGAGTTATATTCTGGAAAAGATCACTGCAAATTCCCAATTCCAAAGCAATCCTGAAACCTAAAAGATCAAACAGGGAATGCTCACTCAGAATGCGAGGATCGACAACCCGCTTCATGCCTCCAAGGATAGAAGGTTCGGTCAGAATCATTCCCCGCCTGGTACGTGTCTCGATCATCCCTACCATTTTCAATCGGCTGAGGGCCTCCCTCAGCACACTACGTGCCACACCCAAAGCAGCAGCCAGTTCCATCTCATTGGGAATGGCATCTCCTGCCCGCAGATCTTTGGTTCTAAAATAAGTAAGTAGGTTATCTTCGACCTGATCGACCAAAGTTATCGCCTGACCATGTAGTTTTAATGTATCCATAGTATAACAATTCAGTTTAGTTAAAATAAGATTAATCTTATTTGTCTGACAAATAAAAGAAGTTTTTAGGAGAAAAACTAGCATCTTAAGAACTGAAACGTCCTATTTAGCAAACATTAACAAAGACAAGCCTATATACTATATTATAAAGGCCATTTATAGTCATAAAAGCACAAATTGGGAATATAAACACATAAATCACAAAAAAAAGTTTGTTTTTTATTTGCGTTTAAGATAAAAGCATTAATTTTGCCTCAGATTTAAAACAAAAAGAAAATAGATCTGATGAACGTATTCACTTTTACATATTACTTCTTTTTTTACTTTTACTTTAGCCAGAAAGTAGAGCGGGAGTTTGTATGTATCAAGTGACAGGGTGCTTAAGAACTGAAATTAAGAGAAACTAATAATATGAATCCCGCTCCGACATGGACGCGGGATTTTTTTATACCAGATACTCAATAGGAATGAAAAGAATAGCAATTCAAGGAACACTGGGCTCGTATCACGATATAGCCGCACACAAGTACTTCGAAGGAGAAGAGATAGAATTAATCTGTTGCGCCAACTTTGAAGATGTGTTTGCTGCCATCCGGAAAGATAGTCAGACCATCGGGATGCTGGCCATTGAAAACACGATTGCAGGAAGCCTGCTGCACAACAACGAATTGTTGCGCCAAAGCGGCACACAAATTATCGGCGAATACAAATTACGCATTTCGCATAGCTTCGTTTGCCTGCCCGAAGAGGACTGGAATGACATTACCGAGGTGAACTCTCACCCGATTGCCCTGATGCAATGCCGGGAGTTCCTGAACCAACACCCGCGTATCAAAGTGGTAGAAGCCGAAGATACGGCTTTGAGTGCCGAAATCATCAAACGGGAAAACCTGAAAGGGCACGCCGCCATCTGTTCCCGTGCCGCTGCCGAACGCTACGGAATGAAGGTACTGCAGGAAGGCATCGAAACCAACAAACACAATTTCACCCGTTTTCTGGTAGTGGCAGATCCGTGGCAGGTGGACGAGATACGAAAGCAAAACACCGTTCTCAACAAAGCAAACATCGTTTTCACTCTCCCCCACTCCGAAGGAAGTCTCTCACAGGTTCTGTCTATTCTATCTTTTTATAATATCAACTTAACAAAAATACAATCGCTCCCTATCATCGGACGGGAATGGGAATACCAGTTTTACGTAGATGTAGCTTTCAACGATTACCTGAGATATAAACAATCGATTACAGCAATCACTCCATTGACGAAAGAACTTAAAATATTAGGCGAATATGCAGAAGGAAAATCAAACGTATAAGGTAGCGCCGGCCGACAGACTGGCCGGTGTAAGCGAATACTACTTTTCGAAGAAACTGAAAGAAGTGGCACGGATGAACGCAGAAGGTAAAGATGTAATCAGCCTGGGAATCGGAAGCCCGGACATGCCTCCTTCGGAACAGACCATCGAAACGCTATGTAATAATGCCCACGATCCGAACGGACACGGTTATCAACCGTATGTGGGTATACCGGAACTTCGCAAGGGTTTTGCCGACTGGTATAAACGCTGGTATGGAGTGGAACTGAATCCGGCAACAGAAATTCAGCCGCTGATCGGATCAAAAGAAGGCATCTTGCACGTGACACTCGCTTTTGTCAATCCGGGAGAACAAGTACTGGTGCCCAATCCGGGATATCCCACCTACACTTCGTTAAGCAAAATACTGGGTGCCGAGGTGGTGAACTATAACCTGAAAGAGGAAGACAGATGGATGCCGGACTTCGATGAACTGGAAAAGATGGATCTGAGCCGCGTGAAACTGATGTGGACCAACTATCCGAACATGCCTACCGGTGCCAACGCTACTCCGGAACTGTACAAACGCCTGGTGGAGTTTGCCCGCCGCAAGAACATCGTGATTGTGAACGACAATCCGTACAGCTTTATCCTGAACGATAAGCCGATCAGTATCCTGAGTGTGCCGGGTGCCAAAGAATGCTGTATAGAATTCAACTCCATGAGTAAAAGTCACAATATGCCGGGATGGCGTATCGGCATGCTGGCTTCGAACGCAGAGTTTGTACAATGGATTCTGAAAGTGAAAAGCAACATCGACAGCGGAATGTTCCGTGCCATGCAACTGGCAGCTGCCAAAGCACTTGAAGCGGATTCGACCTGGTACGAAGGCAACAATGTAAACTATCGGAACCGTCGCCACCTGGCCGGCGAGATTATGAAGACGCTGGGATGCACGTACGACGAAAAGCAGGTAGGCATGTTTCTCTGGGGAAAAATCCCCGCAAGTTGCGCCGACGTGGAAGAACTGACAGAGAAAGTGCTGCAGGAGGCCCGCGTCTTCATCACTCCTGGATTTATATTCGGAAGCAACGGAGCAAGATACATCCGCATCTCTCTCTGCTGCAAAGACGCCAAGCTGGCAGAAGCGCTGGAACGAATCAAATCAATAATGAAATAACAACTAAACGAATTAGATCGATATGGAACTCGAATCAATCTTATTGCCGGGTGTGGAAGATAAACGCCCGATGGTAATAGCCGGCCCTTGCAGCGCCGAAACAGAAGAGCAAGTAATGTCAACAGCTACCCAACTGGCAGCCAAAGGAGTAAAAATCTTCCGTGCGGGAATCTGGAAACCGCGCACCAAACCGGGAGGTTTCGAAGGAATCGGTGTGGACGGACTGGCCTGGCTGAAAGAGGTGAAAAAAGAAACCGGCATGTACGTATCTACCGAGGTAGCCACCGCCAAACATGTGTACGAATGCCTGAAAGCGGGTATCGACGTACTCTGGGTAGGAGCACGTACCACTGCCAATCCTTTTGCCGTACAGGAAATAGCCGATGCACTGAAGGGAGTAGACATTCCTGTACTGGTTAAAAACCCGGTAAACCCGGACCTGGAATTATGGATCGGTGCTTTGGAACGCATCAACAACGCCGGACTGAAACGTCTGGGAGCCATCCACCGCGGATTCAGCAGCTACGACAAGAAGTTATACCGCAACTTGCCTCAATGGCACATTCCTATCGAATTGCGCCGCCGCATACCCGAACTACCTATCTTCTGCGACCCGAGCCACATCGGCGGAAAGCGCGAACTGGTAGCTCCTCTCTGCCAGCAGGCTATGGACCTGAACTTTGACGGATTGATTGTAGAAAGCCATTGCAACCCGGACTGTGCATGGAGCGACGCTTCACAGCAAGTGACTCCGGACGTACTGGACTATATCCTCAACCTGCTTGTCATCCGTAAAGAAACGCAGACAACGGAGAATCTGAACGTATTGCGCAAGCAGATTGACGAATGTGATGACAACATCATACAGGAATTGGCAAAACGTATGCGCGTAGCACGCGAAATCGGTACTTACAAAAAGGAACACGATATCACAGTGCTTCAGACCGGACGTTATAACGAGATTCTTGAAAAACGAGGTGCTCAGGGCGAACAGTGCGGCATGAGTGCAGAGTTTGTGAAAGTGATCTTCGAAGCCATCCACGAAGAATCGGTTCGTCAACAGATGGAGATTATCAATAAATAGCAAATCATTCATATTATGCGAATTCTAATTTTGGGAGCCGGCAAGATGGGCTCCTTCTTTACTGACATACTAAGTTTCCAGCACGAGACGGCCGTGTTCGACGTCAACCCGCATCAGCTTCGGTTTGTATACAACACCTACCGCTTCACCACTCTGGAGGAGATCAAGGAGTTCGAACCGGAACTGGTGATCAATGCTGCCACAGTGAAATACACGCTGGACGCTTTCCGCAAAATTCTGCCGGTTTTGCCCAAAGACTGTATCCTGAGTGATATTGCTTCGGTAAAAACCGGATTGAAGAAGTTCTACGAAGAAAGCGGATTCCGTTATGTCTCCACTCACCCGATGTTTGGCCCTACTTTTGCCAGCCTGAGCAATCTGAGCAGCGAAAGCGCCATCATCATCAGTGAGAGTGATCATTTGGGGAAAGTATTCTTTAAAGACTTATACAATAGCCTGAACCTGAACATCTTCGAATATACTTTCGACGAGCATGATGAAACAGTGGCTTACTCCCTGTCCATCCCGTTTGTTTCGACATTTGTTTTTGCAGCTGTCATGAAGCACCAGGAAGCTCCGGGAACCACATTCAAAAAGCACATGGCCATTGCCAAAGGGCTGCTGAGCGAAGATGACTACTTATTGCAGGAAATCCTGTTCAATCCGCGCACACCGTCACAAGTGGAGAACATCCGCACAGAGCTGAAACAACTGCTTGAGATCATCACCAACAAAGATGCGGAGGGAATGAAAAAGTACCTGACGAAGATACGAGAGAAAATTAAATGATAATCTTTATCATAAGTATGAGGGGATGTCATCATTCATCACAGACATCCCCTCTCCTTTCTTTTCTAATTCGCGGGATAAGCAAAATGTCAAAATGATAATAAGAAGCGCCCAGTTTTCATTCTTTAGCCCCAAGGGAAAGGCAAGAAGGAAAAAACGGCTCTAATTCATTTTTCCTCCGATCCGATTGATCGCATTTATCGATATAAGAAGCATATTGAGCAGTAAAGGGTTCTTTCTGTATCATATCATCCACCCGGAAGCAACGGGAGTATCTTTCTGGCAGAAAAGAAAGCTCCGTATCAGCCAAGCAACCGGAAAGAAATACGGAGAAAAATCCGTCCTTAAACAGAACAATATATGTAATCATGGAAAACATATAGAGATATTTGAAAAAGAAGTAATCATTTTCGGGAAATGCTTACGTCTTTCGGGGAGAATGCTTACGTCTTTTCCCAAAAACACAAGCTCTTTTTACCCTGAACACAAGCTCTTTCTACCCCAAAGCCCGGCTCTCCGACCCCAAAAGGCCGCCATTTTGCACTTTCTTCCTCCGGTTGGCAAGAAAAAGATCGGGCACTCGTCAGACTAACCCCCTATTTAGTAACTTTTTAATGCGAAACAGCGCGTACAGAGATCATTAAGTAAGCGGCAGATATATCGGCAGGTCCTGTCGAATCCACTGAAAAGTCATTTGATTATCCAAGAAATATCACGTACATTTGCATCCGCAAGGAGATAAAACAATGATAGATCAGGCAACCATAGACCGTATACTCGATGCCGCACAAATCGTAGAAGTGGTTTCGGACTTCGTCACGCTGCGCAAACGCGGTGTGAACTACGTGGGACTTTGCCCTTTCCATAACGAGAAAACCCCCTCGTTCAGCGTGTCTCCCTCCAAGGGACTTTGCAAGTGTTTCAGTTGCGGCAAGGGCGGCAACGCGGTGCACTTCATCATGGAACACGAACAGATGTCCTATCCCGAGGCACTCCGCTACCTGGCCAAGAAGTATAACATAGAAATCAAGGAACGGGAGCTGACCAATGAAGAGAAAGAGGTGCAAAGCAACCGCGAAAGTATGTTCATTGTCAACAACTTCGCCCGCGACTACTTTCAGAATATCCTGAAAAACCATATAGACGGACGCAGCATCGGACTGGCTTATTTCCGCCAACGGGGTTTCCGTGACGATATTATTGATAAGTTCCAGTTGGGTTTCAGCACCGAGGGGCGCGATGCACTGGCACAGGAGGCATTGCGCAAAGGGTTCAAACAAGAGTTCCTGGTAAAGACCGGACTCTGTTATGAAACGGACGACCATAAGTTGCGCGACCGCTTTTGGGGACGTGTCATGTTTCCCGTTCACACGCTTTCGGGCAAAGTGGTTGCCTTCGGCGGACGTGTGCTCAGCACGGAGAACAAGAAACTTGCCAAGTACGTCAACTCTCCCGAATCGGAAATCTATCATAAAAGCAACGAACTATACGGCATCTACTTTGCCAAGCAGGCCATCGTAAAGCAGGACCGCTGCTTCCTTGTGGAAGGATATACGGACGTTATATCGATGCACCAGTCGGGAGTAGAGAATGTGGTGGCCTCGTCCGGTACTTCTCTTACACCGGGGCAGATCCGGTTGATCCACCGTTTCACCAACAACATCACGGTGCTTTATGACGGTGATATGGCGGGCATCAAAGCTTCTATCCGGGGGATCGACATGCTGCTCGAAGAGGGAATGAATATCAAAGTATGCCTCTTACCCGACGGAGACGACCCGGACTCTTTTGCACGGAAGCACAACGCTACGGAGTTTCAGAACTTCATACAGGAACACGAGACGGACTTTATACGCTTCAAGGCACAACTGCTGATGGAGGATGCCGGCAAGGACCCGATGAAACGTGCCGAGCTGATCAACGACATCGTGCGCAGCATTGCGGTGATTCCCGAAGCCATCGTCCGGGATGTGTACATCAAGGAGTGCGGGCAGTTGTTGCGGATAGAAGATAAGTTACTGGTATCCGAAGTGGCCAAGCGCAGGGAACTTCAGGCCGAGAAGGGGAATAAACCCATAGCCTCCAATAATGCCCCGACGCCGCAACCGGGCGAAATGCCTCCTCCTTTCCCTCCCGAAGAAATGGAGGCAGACACCTACCAATCGTTCATCCCGCAGGAAGGTAAAGAGGGACAAGAGTTTTATAAATACGAGCGCCTGATTATTCAGATGATTGTGCGCTATGGAGAGAAGGTGATGTGTAACTTAACGGATGAAGAAGGCAACGAAGTCCCGGTCACCGTTGTCGAGTATGTCATCAATGACCTGAAGGAGGACGAACTGGCTTTCCATAATCCCCTCCACCGCCGTATCCTCTCGGAGGCCTCCGAACATATCCACGATCAGGAGTTCGCTTCCGAACGCTTCTTCGTGGCGCACCCCGATCCGAAAATCAGTACGATAGCCACCGAACTGGCGAGTGACCGGTATCAACTGAGCAAGTATCACTCCAAAACACAGAAGTTGGTGACGGATGAGGAACGGCTGTACGAGATGGTCCCGATGCTGATGATTAACTTCAAGAACGCCATTGTCGCAGAAGAGCTGAAGCACATCATGTATGCCCTGCAAGATCCTTCGATTGCGAATGACAACGCCCAGTGCGACGCTGTCATGCAACGGTACAAGGAAATGAAGGAGATACAGAATCTGATGGCCAAACGACTGGGCGACCGGGTGGTGCTGCGCTGACCATCCGATTCCGCTCTTTCATAATTTCCCGTCCTTAATCTTTCGTTTCGCTCCCCCACCAGTCTGCATTAGGCTTGAAATCTTTGCCTAACTGCTTCTTGCGGGTAGCTTCCAAGGTTTTCATCATTCTTTCGCGAGTCTTTTTCTTATAGAGAGCCTCCGCTGCCGGATTGTATTGAGGATCGGGTTCAGGATATCTGGCCCCTACCTCAGTCAGCCATACAGACAGCTTCTTACTCAAGAACTCCACCTTTTCGGGATATTGCACATTCAGCGGTTCCGACTCGGTTTCGTCTATCCGCAGATTATAAAGTTCATCCCTGCCGTCTTCGTAATAATGAATCAGCTTCCAGTCGCCTTGCCGTATGATGGAAGAAGGTTCGCCACCCTGATTGCCATAATGAGGATAATGCCAGTATAAAGCACGCTCGGGGATGCTCTTGCCCTGTAACAGAGGAAGCAGGCTTACACCGTCCTGATGTTGGCCGGGCATTAAAGGGATGCCTGCCATATCGAGAAAAGTAGGATACAAATCGGCACCGGTGACAGGCACCACGCACGAATCTCCCTTTAAAGTATTACCCGGAAAATCGATAAATAACGGTACGCGTATTCCACCTTCCCACTGCCGCCCTTTTCCGCCGCGAAGAGGGTAGTTAGAGGTAGCGTATGCATCGCCCGAAGACACTCCGCCATTATCACTGGTGAACACAATAATCGTATTTTCATCCAAACCCAACTCATGCAGTTTGGCAAGCACCACTCCCACGGCATCGTCCATCTGCTGTATCAGTCCGGCATATATGGGATTATCCTGCTGCAAACGTACAGGCAATGTACGGTCTACTTCGAACCCCACCGGAGCGATCCCCATCGAATCTGCTTTATTCCGGAAATGCCTCCACTTGGCTTCAGTGGTCTCAATCGGCGCATGCACGGCATAGAAAGAGAGAAAAGCAAAGAAAGGCTGCTTTTTATTCCGGCGGGTATGGGTTTCGATAAACGACGCTGTCTCGTGTGCCAGACGCATGGATAAATTCTCACCATCCGGTCCTTCTTTCATTTTCGGATTGCCATAGGGAGCAAAATAGCCGCCGGGATAAGGACCTCCCGCTTCATGCCCGCCTATATTGATATCGAAACCATGATCTTCGGGATAAGAACCCTCACCTCCCAAATGCCATTTGCCGGCCATAAACGTTTTATAACCGTGGGCTTTCAATGCTTCGGGCAGAGTAATATCTTCTTTGGGCAATTGCCATACGTATTGGGCCGGAAGAAGCTTGGAATGTCTTCCCATCTTGCGCCACTCTTCTCCACTTCCTTCACCGATCCAATTGGTTATTCCGTGGCGGGCGGTAAACTTGCCTGTCATAATGCTGGCACGGGAAGGACTGGACACCTGGCAGGCTGCATATCCTTGGGTAAACCTCACGCCATTACGGGCGATTCCATCGATATTGGGCGATTCATAATAACGGCTGCCCGTACATGCCAGATCTCTCCAGCCAAAGTCATCAGCCAGAATAAATAAGATATTGGGCTGCTTGAAGGAACGTGCCTGCTCGGCGGCATTTCCGCCAACAGTCAACGCAGTGGCTAACAATGATAAGGTAACGAATTTCATATCTGTTATATTTTAAGTACAAACGATTATTTATTTTCAAAAGAGTCGGAATCCTTCACAGGAGAAACATAGTGGGGATTATCAACAGGCATTCGGGCACCGACCTCCTTATACCACAAATATAGTTTCTTCCTTAGTCCATCTGCTATCTCAGGGTATATTTGTGACAGGTCTTTCTCTTCGGATTCGTCCTGAATCACATTGTACAACTCGACGTGATGGTCTTCAAAAAACTCAATAAGCTTATAATCCCCCTCACGTATAGCCGCAGAAGGCCGACCACCCAGTCCACCGCTATAATGAGGATAATGCCAGAATAAGGAAGGTCTGGACAGCCGTCCGCCCTGTAAGACGGGTTTCATGGAAACTCCGTCCACGTGTTGTCCGGGCAGTAGAGGCAATCCGCAAAGATCGAGCAAAGTCGGATAATAATCCGTACCGATGATCGGAGTATCCGAAACCTGTCTTCCTTTCAGGTGTCCACTCCATCGGATGATGGCAGGCACTTTGATGCCTCCTTCGTACAAATATCCTTTTCCGGCACGCAAAGGCAGATTGGAGGTCGGGATATTACGAGTAGTATTGCTGGTGGCCATTCCCCCATTATCGGACGTAAACACAACAATGGTGCGTTCATCGAGTCCCGACCGATGCAGGGTGTCTAACAGGCGTCCTATGTTTTCGTCCAGGCTCTCAACCATCGCGGCATAAGCCGGAATGTCCTGCACAAGTTTATGATACGTCTCTCCTTTTTTCACAAAAGATGAATCCGCAGGAACCGCCCGGCTCAGCTTTCTCCGGTATTTGGCTATCTTTTCCGCTTTTGCCTGTAAGGGCAGATGAACCGTATAATAGGACAGATAGACAAAGAACGGCTTTTCCTTAGGCTCCGAGATATAACGGATCACTTCATCAGTCAGGCGATCCGTCAGATACTCTCCTTCGGGACCGTCTTTCAGTTGTGGATTACCATAAGGCGAAAAATATCCTTTGGAGGGATGCCCCGTATTATTTCCTCCGATATTAATATCAAACCCATTCTGCTCAGGATAGTATTCGGCAGACTCGGCCAGATGCCACTTGCCTGCCATAAAGGTAGAATACCCGTTCTGCCTGAAGGCCTCGGCCATCGTTATTTCGTCTTTCGACAGATGGAGGTTGAACGGCAAAGAAGCCAACCGCTGATCCTTATGAGGACCGTACGCCCGGTCTCCGGGAATATAGTCGGTCAGGTTGATCCGGGCAGGGTATTTACCGGTCAACAGAGCAGCCCGGGACGGCGACGAAACCGGACATGCGGCATAGGATTGAGTAAAACAAACTCCTTCTCTTGCCAGCTTGTCGATATGAGGAGTTTCATAGAAACGGCTTCCGGTACAACTCAAATCCTTATATCCCAAATCGTCTGCATAAATGAAGATCACATTGGGATGCGGTTGTTTGTCGGTCTGTGCATCAGAGGTAACAGTGCAAATGCCACATGCAATTGGTAAAATCAGTCTTTTCATGTTTCCATTTTTTTTTATAAGACCATTCAAAAGAGGAGCGCTTGACGAACGCTCCTCTCCAAACAATCACTTTACCAGAAACTAATTACCAATTAGGATTCTGCTTCAAATTCGGATTCAGCGAAACCTCGCGCAGCGGCAAAGGGAAAAGATAATCTTTCGAACTATCAAACGTACGGCTTTCGGCATTCTGTACCAATATGAAACCGTTCTTATCCAGAATGACATCTTTACCGGGAACTGTGGACGGATAGAGTTCCGGATCGAACTTGGCACCCAAGATAGCGGCAGGCAACTCCGTTTCTGCCGTTTTCCAACGAATGATATCGTCATAACGGAACGATTCGGCGGCAAGCTCCACTCTGCGCTCACGGCGAATCTCATCACGCATGCTTAACCCGTGTTCTGCTACAAAAGCATTGGTCAGATCCGGCAGCCGGTTAGGGTCTCCCTCGAAACGATTACGGAGTGCATTGACAGAGAGGTTCAAGTCTTCATCGGAAATCCGGTCGTCCAGTTCGAAACTGGCTTCGGCAAAGGTCAGCAATACTTCTGCATAACGAATCAGAATCTCATCAATCCGCGACTTCATGTTAGAGTAAGACTCCTCGTCGCCATACTTCTTAAACATATATCCGGTACGTGTCTGGCTCGTGAGATTAGGCACAAACGGTTTGCCTAAAAAAGGATCGCCGGGTTTCCAGATAGTCAATGCCATGCGAGGATCACGATTCTCGAACTCTTTTCCCGCAGGAAGATATTCCACCCGGTAGGCCGACTTCTCAAGAGGAAGTCCGTCTTTGCAAAGAAAAGCATCAGCCAATACCTTCGTCGGACTATGAGACAAGTCGGCTATTGTAGCACGGATACGGGGATTGTACGTATCGGCTTCGGCAGAATAACGAAATGACAGAATATGTTCATTCGAATCTTCGCCCGGAAGCAAAAACAGATTACGGTAATCGGCGTACAGCGAATATTCTTTAGAGTCAATCAGTCGCTTGCTGGCTTCTTTAGCTATTTGAAGATAGCTCTTATACTCTCCGCTACCATGAAACTTATTCCAGGTACCGATATAAAGCGCCACACGGGCAAGCATGGCTTGAGCGGCTCCTTTAGTCAAACGTCCTACATCTGTAGGCAACTTACTTTTCAGTGGAATATGTGTTTCGGCAAACTCCAGGTCTTCTATGATGCCTGCAATCACTTGCTCTTTGGGTACACGCGGTCCCATCAGCTCTTCCGAGTCCATATCGAGTGTACGCAATACGTATGGAACATCTCCAAACCGCTTCACCAGATTGAAATAGAAATATGCCCTGAAAAAACGGGCTTCACCTGCATAACGGTTCTTTGTGGCCTCACTCACCTCAGCTTTCTCATAATTCTCCAGAAAATTATTAGCATGTCGTATCTGTTTATAGGCTGTGGTCCATATCCCATCAGTATTGCCTGGAGCGTGTGTTCCGGAACTTACCAGGTTTCCTACATTGGCAAAACCGTCGGCACTCTGATTATCCAGCGTATAAGAACGGTTCATATTCTGGTAAAACACGTTCGCTGCCAATCTTAAATCTTCTTCCGACTTCCAGAAGCTGCCGGGAGACAAATTTGTTTTAGGTTCACGATCCAAGAAATCGTTACAGCTGCAAAGAATTACTACGCTTAACAAAAAAAGATATATATTTTTCATCTTACTCCAAGAATTAAAGTGTCACATTGATTCCAAAAGAAAAGTTTCTCATAATAGGATATACATATCCGTTAATATCAGACAGTTCCGGATCGAAATTATCGTTCAGTTTACTATACTCACAAAGATTATCACCGCTAAAGTAGACTCTCAAACGCTGAATCCCCCATGACTTAGTAAGCTTCGGACTTATCGTATAGCCCAATTGCAGATTCTTCAAACGAACATAAGCGGCATTCTGCAGCCAATGATCCGATATCTGGTAATTATGATTGGCACCGGCGTAATAGCGGGGGAATGCGGCATTGGGATTCTCTGGAGTCCAATAGTCATTATGCATTTTATACGAGAAGTTATTCCAGGTAGCGTAGTACGGGTTCATCACTTCGCTCGACAGATAAAAATTTCTTTTGCCTACCCCCTGCAATAACACTCCCAAATCGAATCCTTTCCATGCGGCAGTCAGATTCAACCCGAATGTATAACGGGGAGTCGTAGTTCCCAGATATTCCAGATCATTGGGAGCCGAAATCTTTCCGTCGCCGTCTTTATCGATGTATTTAATATCTCCCACACCTGTAATGGCCTTATTGAAGGCAGCCGAATTCTTCACCTCTTCTTCAGAAGTAAAATACCCGTCCGTACGGTATCCAAAGATAGACCCCAAGGAATACCCCTGCACTTTCTGATTGACACCGGCCACAAAACCATTGTATTCTACACCATAATCCACCAGCTTATCTTTCTGATCCGACAAATTAAAACGGGCTCCGTAAGAGAAATCCTTAATCTTATCCTGCCATCCGACCGTAACTTCCCAGCCTTTTACTTTAAGTTCTCCGTAGTTTCCTGTGGGCACATCGATACCTATTATACTGGGTATCTCGATGCTGACCAACATATCTTTGTTCTTCTTAATAAAATATTCACCCGTTACAGTCAAACGGTTTCTGAGGAATGCCATGTCGACAGCAATATTTTTCACCTCTACAGTTTCCCAGGTTCTGGACTCTGAAGGCAATTTCGAGATAACCGCCCATTGTCCCAATTCCGACTTAAAAGGATAATATCCATTGATGTTATAGCTGGCAATGTGGTCGTATAGCCCCAATCCATTCTGGTTACCCAATTGTCCCCACGAAGCACGCAATTTCAGATTATCAAAGATGTGCTGATTTTGCATAAACTTCTCTTCTGTGATTCTCCATCCGACAGATGCCGAAGGGAACACTCCCCACCTGTTTTTCTTTGAGAAACGGGAAGAAGCATCCGCACGGAAATTCACTTCTACCAGATATTTGGCAGCAAAAGCATAGCTTGCACGCATAAATCCGGAGAGCAACGCCCATTCATTTTCATCAGCGGCGTTCGACCATCCGTCGGTATCTCCCAGATTCAGTGCAGGCAGTTCATTGCCGACAATATTGGTACGCTTTCCCTGAAGATCTTCATACAGGTTTTCTTCGGCCGACCATCCGCCGAGGACATTGATATCATGTTTTCCAAATACCCCTTTGTATTCGGCAATCAACTGTCCGGTCAGATATTGTCGATGGGAGTTGTTCTGCGTAACCGAGTTCGGGCTTTTCTGGCCAAAAGCTGTTGAAATCAAACCATCCACTCCATATTTTCCGTAAGCTCTGCGCCATTCTTTCTTCTGTCCATCCAGAATATTGGCGCCTCCTACGGCCCGGAGAGAAAGACCTTTCACCGGTTTATACTCTAAAGTAAATACTCCCTCGATACGTTGATTGCGAGTACGCCCTTCGCCACCTTCCTTCAGAGCCTGTATCGGATTCAATTGCATACGATGCCGCGAATAATTTCCGTTGGGATCATAAACAGGCATATTGGGACCCGCTTGTATAAAGGTGATATAAGGAATCGACCAGGAACCCTCGGCAGCATGATAAAGATTCACTCCACGTGAATAGCTGATGCGACTGTCCAGTGACAGTTTGTCCTTGATCAACTCGACACTGATATTGGAACGGAGATTAATCCGGTCATAATTGTCCGGCCCATACTCAGAGAACATTCCGTTCTGATCGAGCCAACCGATAGAGAAAAGGTATTTCAAACGATCAGAAGCTTTCGAAATGGTTAAATTATGAGTTTGCTGGAAACTATGGTCCATCATCAGGTCAATCCAGTCCATATCCGAAGTATATGTCCACTCCTTACCGTTGGGGATGGCAATCGTATTCGGATCTTTAATGGCATCGATTGCCTTTTGAGAAAAAGGAACGGCCAGTCCGGCATTGGTAAACGCGACATTGGATAATAATGCATGATCCAGTCCTGTATTGCTTTCGGGCAGACGTGTAGGAGTATTGAAAGAGAAGTTTCCGGTATACTCTACTTTCACTTTCTCCGAAGTTCCTTTCTTAGTAGTGACAAGCACGACTCCTTCCGCAGCCCTTGCACCATAGATAGCGGCAGAAGCGGCATCCTTCAAAACCGAGATTGTTTCAATATCCTGTGGGTTTACCGTATTGATATCTCCCGGCATTCCATCAATGATCACCAATGCGCCGGCACTGTTCACAGAAGTGTTGCCTCGTATCTTAAAAGAGGCAAACTCTCCGGGCTTGCCTGTACCCGAAGTTACCGTCAATCCGGATACGGTGCCTTGCAGGGCATCGGTCGCGCTGCGTATCGGACGGTTCTCGATGACATCCGCATCGACAGTCTCCACAGCACCTGTCAGATTCACTTTCTTCTGAGTTCCATAACCCACTACAACAACTTCATCCAACAACTCCGCATCTTCTTTTATCTTTATTTTCAACACCTTCCCGGGGATGACTTTTACTTCTTGTGCAGAGTAACCTATATACGAAACCACCAGCACGGCACCGGGATTTACATTCAGGGAGAAATCACCGTTGAAGTCGGTTACGATACCATTGGTAGTCCCCTTCTCCAATATACTGGCGCCAATGACAGGTTCACCGGCCATATCTGTAACATTACCTTTCACCTGGATCTTATTCGCCTGCTGGGCAATTGCAGTTTGATTCTCTCTCTTATCTGATAGAATGATGTGCATGCCTTCCATCTCATAAGCAATCTTGTTTCCAAGCAACTTTTTTAAAACTTCCGAGACCGGTTTCTCCGAAACGCGGATAGAAGTACGTTCTTTCACATCAATGTTATTCGAATACATAAATAAATAATCTGTCTGATGTTCGATCTCATTAAGTATTTCTTCCAAAGGGACATTGGTTTTATGTATCGATACCCTGGCATTTTG
>ENA-UEYG01001590-UEYG01001590.1-human-gut-metagenome-genome-assembly--contig:-NODE-1590-length-16104-cov-3.685780_pt1 | contig 16104 bp, 10 predicted proteins | sample MGYA00242933_ERZ507934 | MGnify/ENA primary metagenome ERZ507934 (study PRJEB26167, sample SAMN06115527) | human gut metagenome | host: Homo sapiens | place: China:Zejiang | collected 2015-11-10... | reverse complement strand
GGTTATTGGTTAATAGACTATGCATATAATGGTTTCGGGAAATGGGATGACGTACTTTTTAATTATGGCGATGGCATCCCTGTTCCTGCAGACTATGACGGAGATGGAAAAATTGATTTAAGCAACAAACGCAACGATGGTTATTGGGAAATAGACTATGCTTCCAACGGCTTCGGAAAATGGGATGACGTATTTTATAATTATGGCGATGCGATTCCTGTTCCGGCAGACTACGACGGAGATGGAAAAATTGATTTTAGTAACAAACGCAATGACGGTTATTGGGAAATAGACTACACATCCAACGGCCGCGGAAAATGGGACGCCGTACTGTATCATTATGGCGGTAGTGATGCAACCCCTGTCCCTGCAGACTACGACGGAGACGGCAAAGCAGATTTAAGTATCAAGGATACTGGCGGAGGATGGTATACTGATTATTCAGCTAACGGTTTCGGGAAATGGGATGCCATATTATATCATTATGGTGGCAAAGATGCAATTCCTGTCCCTGCAGACTACGACGGAGATGGCAAAGCAGATTTAAGTATTAAAGATAGCGGAGGTGGTTGGTACATAGATTATTCTGCAAATGGATTCGGGAAATGGGACGCTGTATTGTATCATTACGGCGACAAAAACGCAATACCCGTCCCTGCCGATTATGACGGAGACGGCAGAGCAGACCTCAGCATTAAAGACAGCAGTGGGACATGGTTTATTGATTATTCATCCGACGGGTTTAATGGCTGGAATTGGCGCTCTTCAAACTGACCTCTCCACAAAGGGCATCCGACAGGGTGCCCTTTGTGTTTATACTCTCCAAAGAAATGCACAAATTCAGAGGTCCGTTTGCTATTTCAGGGCGAAAAGAGTAACTTTGGTCAAAAATACACGCAATGCAACTGCAAACCATCGCTTTCTTCAATTGGCTTTATCCATACGGCGGAGCGGAAACGGTAACGCGCAACCTCGCCTCCTTCTTTCACAAACAGGGTTACCGCATAATTCTGTACATCGAAAAGTTGAACCGTGAATTATTATGTGATGAAGAGCGGGCAATATTTCAATTCCGGGAACTGCCGGCCGGACCCGATCCGAAAAAACCGGCGAACGTCGATTTCCTTTGCCGGTCTCTCCAAGAGGAGAGCGTAGATTGCATCATCGTCCAAGGCGTAGATGCCATTCCGTTCGCAGAGATCAAACGCAAGACCCGATGCCGGACGATTTTCTGTCTGCACAACATTCCCTTTTGGGAAGAGTACGCATGGCGCGAACTCAAATCCACGGAAATCCCCAATCCGACATTTCTACGCCGGCTGGAATTTCTGTTCCTGCGCCGGCCGCTCGACCGCATTACCCGCAAACGCCTGCACCGGACAGAGAAAATGTATGCCGGCATAATGCCCCATCTGGATCGCATGCTGCTACTCTGCAACCAATACAAAGAGGACTTCATACAGGCACTCAAGGCTTCAGGTTATCCCGGAAGCGATGCTCCCGCATCGAAATACGGAGCCATACTCAATCCGCTTCTGCCTGCGGCGGCCGCCCCCATATCGCCCAAAGAGAAGATCGTCCTGTACGTAGGACGCTTCCGCAGAGATCACAAACGTGTCGATCGCCTGCTGAAAATATGGAAAACCGTCGAAAGCAGGAATCCCGATTGGAAGTTGATTCTGGTCGGATGCGGCGAGGAAGACGAGAACCTGCGCAAATTAGCCGCAAGACTACGGTTGCAGCGGGCCGAATTCGCAGGCTACCATGCCGATGTGACGCCTTTCTACCGCAGGGCGACATTCATGTGCCTGACCTCTAATTTCGAAGGGCTGCCCATGAGTCTGATGGAAGGCCAGCAATACGGCGTCATTCCGGTATCGTTCGACTCCTATGCCGGAATTAGGGAAATCACCTGCGACGGAGCGTGCGGAATCATGGTTCCCTCCTACAGCCTGCGCAAATACGCCGCGATACTGAATGCGGCGCTTGCGGACACGGAACTTCAGGAACGTATGCGGACGCGCACTCTGGAAGCTTCCCGCAGATACGATCTGGAAAATATCGGCAACCAATGGCTCAGCCTTTTCAACGATATGTAAACCCATGAAAAAAATAGCATTTATCAACGTGCGCTACGGAACCGGCATCAACGGCGGATCGGAAGTGCATTGCCGGATGCTTGCAGAAAGACTGCGGGATAAATATAACGTCGAGGTATTGACCACGACGCTCAAGGACTTCAACAACCCCTCGGACCAATATCCCGCAGGCGAAAGCCATGAAAGCGGAATAACCATCCGGCGGTTTGTACCGCATCCCGGCTTCGACGGCCGGGAAAGCCGCCGGCTGCTTCAGAAATCCAAATCTGTCCGCAGACTCCGCTATTGGTTGTCGCAAGTTGGCGTGTTGCGTCTCCTTGCAGCAATTCACCCGGTCTGGAATCTCGGATTCGACAAGGAAACCGCCTACCAGCATTCGACGGTCTCCTACTCCCCCGACCTGCTGCGCTACATCGAAGAACATCGGAACGATTATGCGGCATTCATTCCCATGTGCTATTTCCATGCACAGACAATTTTCGCAGGGCTGCTGGTTCCCCAAAAAAGCATACTGATTCCGATGGCACACCCGGAAAAATGGCTTTTCCCGGCCATTTACACCCGGTTGTTCACGCAGGTTCGCCATATTGCGTTCAACACCGAAGCCGAACGCAGGCTATGCCTGCGCATTTTCGGGCCGCGATTGGCGCCGAGCAGCATCGTAAGCACCGGCATAGAACTCGCGCCCGCCGCAGCATGGGAGCATGTCAAAGCGAAATTCAATCTTCCGGATAAATATGCGCTTTATCTCGGACGGGTCACAACCGGCAAGATAAACACATTGCTGTCCGATTTTCAGACTTACAACCGGACATACAGCCAGCAGTCGAAACTGGTTTTGGTCGGGAGTCTGTCTCCGGAAATCAAATATCCCGACGATCCGAATATCATTTTGACGGGATTCGTTTCCGAAGAAGAAAAAAGCGCGATTATCCGGCACGCAACTCTGATGATCAATCCGTCGCGTTTCGAAAGTCTCTCCCTGCTGCTGCTCGAAGCCATGCAAAACCGCGTTCCCATATTGGTAAACGGAGCCAGCGAAGTGCTGAAGGACCATTGCCTGCAAAGCGGCGCGGCACTTTACTACAAAGGACGCAGGGACTTCTGCCGCCAGCTTCACAAACTCTTTACGGATGAGCAGCTGCGACGCGAAATAAGCGAAAAAGGACCGGCTTATGTCGAACAGAATTACAGTTGGGAAGTCATCATCCGTAAACTGAGCGCCCTGATCGAAAGTCTCTGATTACCGGTAAAGCAAAAAAGGAGTACCTAATAAAGATACTCCTTTTCTTTAATTCACGAAAGCTAAAACTTCCGCACCGCCCGCACGAGGAATTTGTTATACTTGGGAATCTCGATCACATAGGGAGGTTCGATGCCCGTATGGGTCGTATAGGCTTCCTTCTCGTCCTTCTCGGTCGAGGAGAAATAGTAGACCAGACGATCCATGCGCTTGCCGCCGTTATCCTTGAGCGCGTCGTTGAAACGGTTGCGGGCCTGACGGTTGGAATGTATGCGCGTGCCGCCGTTGTAGTTGTGTCCGATGGTCAGCAGTTCGTCGATGGCCGGCAGGTACCAGCCCTCGCCCTTGTCGCGGCACCACTTGAAAGCCGGAAAATCATCCCACGAAAGGTTGTTTTCGGCGATATAGGCGGCGACCTTCTCCATATTTCCCATGCCGTCGATCCGGTCGTCGGCGCCCGCAACCCGCAGGTCGGGCTTCCGGAATTCGCTCCACGGCAAGTATATCTCGTCGAGCGAAATAATCAGTCCGTGCCGGCGGTCCTCCGTCAGCATGCAGACCACGCCCTTGACGCCGTTCTGGTCGTAGAACTCGCCGATCTGATACTCCTTGGCCACATACTGCACCGGCGCAGCCTGCTGAACAGGCGCCTGCGCAGCGGGAGCCGCTGCGACCGGAGCCTCACCGACCGGCGTCGCAGGGGTCAGCGGCACCGCAGGCACGGTTTCGGCAGCCCGGAAGCGCTCCTTTTCGCCGTTGGCATACTGAATGTAGTCGATATCGGCGACAGGCAGCACATAGGTCGGTCCGTCGGGATTGGAGAAACGCTTATACCGTACCGCATCGGGTGTTATTTCGGTTACTTTGGCCTCGACCTTCGTCGCATCGGTCTTGACGATCAGGTCCTGAGCCGCGGCCGTCAATACGCCGCAAAGCGCTGCCACAAGCAGCAGAATCGTTTTTTTCATCATCGTTGAAAATGTATATAGTGCAAATATAACGTTTTTTTCCAAACATTCTTATTATCTTTGTACGGATATAGAGATATTAGACATGGCATTTTTCGATATTTTCAAAAAGAAGCAGGACAACTCCGCCGCGCAGGCTTCCGAAGAGCGCAAACAGCAGCAGGAAGAGCTTAACGCCGGGTTGGAGAAGACCAAGACGGGACTTTTCTCGAAGCTCGCCCGCGCCGTCGCAGGCCGTTCGACGGTCGATGCCGACGTACTGGACGACTTGGAAGAGGTGCTGATCTCGTCGGACGTAGGCGTGGAAACCACCGTCAAAATCATCCGGGGCATCGAAGAGCGCGTGGCGCGCGACAAGTATATGGGCACCTCCGAGCTGCAGTCCATTCTGCGCGAAGAGGTAACCGCGCTGATGGAGGAGTCGCACGGCTCCGAAAAGCATTTCGGACTCGACGCCAAAGAGGGCGAACCTTACGTGGTGATGGTCGTGGGCGTCAACGGCGCCGGAAAGACCACGACCATCGGCAAACTCGCGGCCCAGCTCACCAAAGCCGGACAAAAGGTCTGGATCGGCGCTGCCGACACGTTCCGCGCCGCCGCCATCGACCAGCTCAAGGTCTGGGCCGACCGTGCGGGAGCCACGATGATCCGTCAGGAGATGGGTTCCGACCCGGCATCGGTGGCGTTCGACACGCTGACCTCGGCCAAGGCCAACAACGCCGACGTGGTGCTGATCGACACGGCGGGCCGTCTGCACAACAAGATCAACCTGATGAACGAGCTGACCAAAATCCGCAACGTCATGGGCAAGGTAATTCCCGGCGCGCCGCACGAGGTGATGCTCGTGCTGGACGGCTCGACCGGACAGAACGCTTTCGAGCAGGCCCGGCAGTTCACGCAGGCGACGCAGGTCACTTCGCTCACCATCACCAAACTCGACGGCACGGCCAAAGGCGGCGTGGTAATCGGCATCAGCGACCAGTTCCACATCCCGGTCCGTTACATCGGCATCGGAGAAGGCATCGACCAACTGCGCATATTCGACCGCAAAGAGTTCGTCAAGGCGCTCTTCGGCGACGGCTCCGGCCAAAGCTGACGGGCCGCCGGCGGTTCCGCACAATAGGCGGACGGCCATATCGGAACGACACCTATATATTAAAAGCACAGACATCCGCGCTCCGGACTCCCCAACAGAGTCCGGAGCTTTTTTGTATATATGTATCGTCCGGTTTTTTCCGGCGCGGCAGTCAATTATACGCAATTTGAGGATTCAAATACGCAAACCACGCCCACCAACAATTTACAGATACATAATTTTGAATATCGATTTTGCACATACTGCAAATCGGCACCAAAACCGCGCCTATTTTTAAAATATTTCAATAAATATCTGCCAAAACCGAGAATTACCGAGCCTCTCTACACAATTACTATTAATATTAACCTTAACTCTATGAAAATGAATTTGACTACTTCGGAGAAGAACAGGGGCATCGTCCGCTTTCTTCTGATGAGTCTGCTGCTGAGCATACTCATTCTTCCGGCCCATGCGCAGGATCGGGTCACGGTGTCCGGACAGCTGACCGACAGCAGCCAGACTCCGCTCATCGGCGCTTCGGTCATAGAAAAGGGCACGACCAACGGCGTCACCACCGATGCCGACGGCCGCTACCAGATTTCCGTGAAACCGGACGGCGTGATCGACTTTTCGTTCATCGGCTACAAACCGCAGTCGCTGGCCGTCATGAACCGCACGGAAATCAACGTCACGATGGAAGAAGACGCCACGATGATCGGCGAAGTCGTTGCCATCGGTTACGGCTCGCAGCGTAAAGAGGACCTCTCGATGGCCGTCTCCACCGTCAAAGTGGACGACGCGGCCCGCAGCCGCGCCGCCGACCTCGGAACCCTCCTGCAGGGCCGCATGCCGGGCGTTACGATCCAGCAGTCGGGCGACCCGCTGCAGAAAGCGTCGTTCACCGTCCGCGGCCGCGGCTCGAAGGGCAACGACGACGGCACGGACAAGAGCGCCGCATACAGCCGCGACAATATCGGCCCGACTTCGGGCGACGGCGTGCTGGTCGTTGTGGACGGTGTCCCCGGCGCTCCCTACATGGCCGAAGATATCGAGACGATCACCATCCTGAAAGACGCCGCCTCGGCCGCCATCTACGGTGCTTCGGTAGGTTCGAGCGGTGTAATTCTGATCACCACACGTCAGGCGCAGGCAGGTAAAGCCCGCGTCAACGTCAACGTATCGGTCGGCTTCGAACGCTCCATGAACCTCCCGACGATGCTCAACGCGCAGCAGTTCTGCGACGTCTGGGGCAAGGCCGTCGAGAACTCGCCGGGCAGCTCGCTGCCCAATCTGGCCAACCCGCAGGTCTATGCAGGCGCCAACGTCACCCGCACCGACTGGCTCGACGAAATCTTCCGCACGGGTCTGACGCAGCACTATGCCGTGTCGATTACCGGCGGCAGCGAGACGCTCTCGTCGATCCTCTCGGTAACCTACGACAAAAAGGAAGGCACCCTGCTCAACACATGGAGCCAAGCGCTGGGTGCGAAACTCCATACGGAATTCAAGCCGGTCAAATGGCTGAAATTGTCGGAGCGCGTAAACTTCGAATACTCCAACGGACAGGGCAACATCAGCACCTCGCACACGGGTCCCATCTACGGCGCCATGTGGTTCCCCGCTTCCGCATCGGTTTATGACCGCGACGCAAACGGCAACATCGTCTACGGAGACGACGGCAAACCGAAATGGGGCGGTATCGCTTCGTCGGCCGACATGGCCAGCGGCGTCGAAGGTCCCAACATCGTGAACCCCGTCGCCCAGCTCGAAACCATGCACCGCCGCTACCCGCGCACCAAGATATTCTCGACCACCTCGCTGGAAATCAAGCCGATCACGTCGCTGACCCTGAAATCGGAGTTCACGGCCGACCTCGACATGCGTGAGGAGGATGAATTCTCGCCCGTCATCGACGTGCCGGGCGGATCGAGCACTTCGAGCCGCGAGCAGTTCAACTACAACAACTTCCACTATCTTTGGGAAACGACAGCGACCTACGCGCAAGTCTTCGGACGCCACCACATCAGCGCCATGGCGGGTTTCACCACCGACTACAAGAAACTACATTTCCGCGACTTCCGCACGCAGGGCTATGGCTCCAACGACGACCACAATCTGGTATGGGGCGCCGCAGGCTCATGGACCAAGAACCCGAACGAAGATATAGTAGATTACTCGATGGTCTCGTTCCTCGCCCGTCTCGGCTATTCGTTCGACGACCGCTATTTCCTCACCGGAAGCATCCGTCGGGACGCATCGTCGAAACTGCCCGCAGCAAAGAACTACGACTGGTTCCCGGCCATTTCGGGATCGTGGAAACTCTCCTCGGAGAAATTTTTCCAGAATGCAGGTCTCAACAAGGTCTTCGACCTCGTGAAATTCCGTGCAGGCTGGGGTAAGGTCGGCAACGTAGACCTCTACAACCTGCCCAACCCGACCAGCATTCCGCTCTCCATCTACCCGGACGGTTCGCTTATCGGCGGCACGACCCATTACGGAACCTATCTGGCGACCATCCCCAATACGGACGCACGCTGGGAGACCACCGTACAGACCAGTGCCGGTCTGGACCTGACAATGCTCCACAACACGCTCGAAGTCAGCGTCGATTATTACAACAAGGAAACGAAGGACCTTGTCGATTACCTCACGATTCCGCCGCAGATGGGTGTAGAGAATGCGCCGCTGGGTAATATGGGCCACGTAATCAACAAGGGATGGGAGTTCTCCGTATCCTATCGGAACAGCGCCGCACAAGGCAAGCTCAACTACAATGTCTGGGGCACTTTCTCGACCAACAAAGGTTATGTAGAGGACTACGGCCCCCAGCCCATTGTAATGCACAAATACCCCACATTCAACGGCATTCAGCTTTTTGCTTCAGGAGCAGGACACCCATGGTACTCTTACTATATCTACCGCACGGACGGCATCTTCCGCTCGCAGGACGAGATCGACCGTCATATCAGTAAGGATCCCGACACCGGCGAGGTCAAGATGCTGCAGCCCGATGCCAAGGTCGGCGACCTGCGTTTCATCGACACCAACGGCGACGGCGTAATCAACGACAACGACCGCGTATTATCCCGCTCCTATACTCCGAAACAAACCTACTCTTTTGGAGGATCGCTCGATTGGAAAGGTTTTGACTTCAGTTTTATGTTTCAGGGCGTCGCAGGCAATTATGTCTACAACGGCACGAAACAGTTGGGAATGAACGGTCGTCAAGACTTGGGTAACCTAACAACCGATGTTTACAACACATGGGATTTCAAACCCATGACCAGCAAATATCCGCGACTCGGCCTCAGTGACGACATGAACGGCAACTACCTCAAGGTTTCGGACATCTTCCTCGAAAAGGGCGACTACCTGCGTCTGAAGAACATCACGCTGGGTTACACGCTGCCCAAGCATATCAGCCGCCACATCGGCATGGAGAAGGGTTCGGTCCGCGTCTATCTGAGCATCGACAACGTGGCCACCATCACCGGCTACTCCGGCACCGACCCCGAAGTAGGCAACTACGGTCTCGACAGCGGTATCTATCCCACGTCGCGCTTCTTTAACTTCGGTGTAAACATCAACTTCTAACAACTACGACCATGAAAAAAACCATATTCAGCCTCTGTCTGGCCATAAGCGCTTTCTGCCTTTCGGGTTGTTCCGATTTCCTCGACCGGGAGCCTTACGGCAAAGACGCCACTTGGAAGACCAAAGAGGATGTAGACCAAGCTATCTACGCCCTTTACCACTTCGTCTCGCCCTATTGGAGCGAGGAGATCTGCGGCCGCGGCCATATGTGGCTCGAATGCGCCAGCGACAACATACTGATCGGCCGCGCCCGTCCGTCGGTCGATGAAATCCGCGAATTCCGCATGTCGCCGTCCAACGACAACGACGTCTCGCGTGTTTGGGAGGTGATGTACCAGAATGTCGCCAAGGCCAACAACATCATCAAGATGGTCCCCGACATGAAACTGGATCAGGGATACAAAAGCCAAGCCGTAGGCACCGCCTATTTCTTCCGCGGTTTCTCGATGCTCTGGATGGTCCCCTACTACGGCGACGACACCAACGGCGGCATTCCGATCATCCTCGACACGACTCCCGCCGCCGAAATCGACTCCCCGCGTCCGGCGCACGTACTGCAGAACTACGACCAGATCATCTCCGACATGCGCACGGCAGGCGAGATGCTTCCCTACCTTTCGCAGCTCGACGCCTCGCAGATCGGACTTCCGCACAAGGCCGCAGCTTGGGGATACGCAGCCCGCGCAGCCCTCTATGCAGCGCAGTACGACGCGAAATACTACGACATAGTACTGGAGATGTGCAACAAGATCATGGCGCTTACCGGTTCGGACAAACGCGAACTCTACATCGATCCGTCGAACAAGCTCAACTCGTACGCCAACCTCTGGCGCAAGGAGCAGAACCACTCCAAGGAGTACATCTTCTCGCTGGAAGGCGACTATACCAACGGCGCCCGCTACCACGGCGTAACTTTCGTCAACGCAGGCTGGGGCCTCTACAACACGTGGGGGTATTTCACGCCGAGCAAGAATTTGTGGGACGCGTTCGAAGAGGGCGACCAGCGCCGCGACGTAACGATCCTCTATCCGGGCCAGCACGTCAAATTCGTAGGCCGTGACATCACCTTCGGCGGTTACAACACCGACGGAAGCGTCTCGGACTACACGACCGGCCACGTATCGGCAGGTCTGATCTGCCGCAAGTTCATCTCCCCGTGGGAAGGCGCCGACTGCAAGGGCAAAGAGGTGTCCGCGCTGCGCGACAAACTCTGGAACTCGCTCAACTGCTGCCTGCTGCGCTATGCCGACGTGATGCTGATGAAGGCCGAAGCCCTGATCTGGACCAAAGGCGAGGGCGACGCCGAAGCCAAGCAGCTGCTCAACCAGATCCGCGACCGCGCAGGTCTGCCGCAGAACAGTCAGGCCACCAAAGCCCAGCTGATGAACGAGCGCCGCTGCGAGCTGGCCTTCGAGTTCCAGCCCAGCCGCCACATCGACGTAGTCCGCTGGGGCATCGCCACGACGACCTACGCCAAGCCGCTGTATAGCGTCATTTCGAAGAAGGTCAACGGCCAGATCGTTGCCGAAGAGGTGGAAGTTTATCCGGGCCGCACCTTCAATCCGACTTACAACAAGGTGTTCCCCATTCCGCAGCGGGCATTCACCGGCACGGTCTACCTGAAGCAGAACAAGGGTTATTAAACCATATTTAAGAACAGAAACGATTATGAAAATCAACAAATATATCCTCGGAGCAGGCGCACTGCTCTGCATGATGCTCCCGGCCGCGTCGGCACAGGCACAGGACGTCAAGCTGAAGTGCATGGAGTGGAACATCAAGTCGTTCGAATACGACGACAACTCCAATGCAGTCTATTTCGAAATCGCCGAGGCCATGGAAAAGATCAAGGCTGAAAACCCCGACATCGTCTGCTTCAACGAGTTCGAAACCGCGACCGGACGCATGAGTTCGGTCGAGAAGCTGACCGAATGCGCACAGTCGCTCGGCATGTTCCCGTTCTTCGTCTTCTCCTACAACAAGGACAACGGCGCCTACGGCAACGGCATTCTGTCGAAATACCCGATCGTCAATTCGGCTTCGGTGCTGCTGGGCATGTACACCGGCGCCGACCAGCGTTCGGCGGGCTGGGCCGACATTCTGGTTCCGACCGACTCCAAACCCGAAGGGGTGAAGGTGCGCATCGTCTGCACCCACCTCGACGCTTTCGGCGGCGACGAGACCTGCTTGGGTCAGGCCAAAGAGGTCATCGAACACGCGATCGCCCCGGCCGTTGCCGAAAACATCCCCGTGCTGATCATGGGCGATATGAACTGCGGCCCCAGCTCCAGCGCAATCCGCGAGTATGAGAAGACGGGCACCCGGCTCTGCAACAACGACGGCACGTTCGGCGGTTACAGCAAGTTGGACTACTTCATCAGCTTCCCGCAGGGCAAATGGAGCTGCAGCGACTACAAAGTCGTCAAGGGCGACCGGCTCAATGTCATTTCGGACCACTACCCCATCGCAGGCACGGCCGTACTGAAGAATTAAGCGCGTATCAAACAGCTAAAAAAGTACAGAGATGAAAAACACGAAGAGATATTTATCCATTTTTCTGGCGCTCGCCCTTGCCGCCCCGGTCTTCACGGGCTGCGACAACGGTCTGGACGAGTACAAGTCGGGAGAGACGATCGCTCCCCCTTCGGACAAGTTCAATGCCGAGATTCAGTTCGTAACCCGCCTGACCGACGGAGCGCTGGCCGGCAGCGATGCGGATTACGCCGCCATCGACAACTACATGGTCAATACGCTCGAAGGCCGCGGCAAGTCGTGGCTGACGGTGCTGGACCGCGCCGACGGCGCCAACCTGCCCAAAACGATGCAGACGGCCCTCAACACCAAACGCTGGACGGCGTTTGCATTCAACCGTATCGCCAACAAAAGCTCCTATCAGGGCAGCATGCTCTATTTCAACGGTCCCACGACCGAGGTCAAGGGCACTCCCTCCGGTTCGGGATGCTACGTCACCGGTTTCGCACCGACGCTCAACGGCACCCGCACCGACAAGGACGAGGACGGCAACGTCACGGGCACGACCAACGTATCGTTCGCCATCAGCTTCAACACAGCGCGTTTCGAAAATGCCGACCAGATCAACGCTTTCGGCGGCAAGAACGGCGTGCTGAGCGGACTCCACTACAAGAAGCAGAACCTGCTGATGATCGGCACCGTGAAAAACGACCTGCTCGGCGCGCTGCAGTCCGCAGCCGCGAATACCAACGAGGCGATTCAGGTCCACGAAGTCGTGAAAGGCCCGGCCTATACGATCTTCATGCTGGCCGACTCGCGCTTCTGGGGCTATGTCGACGTCGCTTCGACCTCGCTCGGCAACGGCATCGAAGCATACGGCATCCATGTGATGTGGTAGTATCCCACCGACTCCCTGCAGCAGCGGCGCACCGAAAGTGCGCCGCTCTTTTTGCGATAAATCCGGGAATAATCCATACCTTTGCGGAGGAAATACGAAACGCATGAAAAAAATCAACGTCATAACGCTGGGCTGTTCGAAAAACACCGTGGACAGCGAGCACCTGATGGCCCGGCTCGCCGCGGCGGGTTACGAAGTGCTCTTCGACAGCGACCGCACCGACGCCAAAGTCGTCGTGATCAACACCTGCGGATTCATCGGCGACGCCAAGCAGGAGTCGATAGACATGATTCTGCGCGCCGCGGCGGCCAAGCAGGCCGGAAAGATCGAACGGCTGTTCGTCGTGGGATGCCTCTCGGAACGCTACGCCGACGAACTGCGGGCCGAGATTCCCGAGGTGGACGACTATTTCGGCGCACGCACGTGGGACGGCATCGTCCGTGCACTGGGAGCCTCGGAGGACCCGGCGCTGGCCACCGAACGCCGTCTGACGACCCCGAAACACTACGCCTACCTGAAAATTTCGGAAGGCTGCAACTGGAAATGCGGCTACTGCGCCATTCCGCTCATCCGCGGCGCACACGTCTCCGTCCCGATGGAGGAGCTGGAGGAGGAGGCCCGCAAGCTGGCCGGGCAGGGCGTCCGGGAGCTGATGGTCATCGCGCAGGACACGACCTACTACGGCATCGACCTCTACGGCCGGCGGATGCTCGCCGAGCTGCTGCGCCGCCTGTGCCGCATCGACGGCATCGAATGGATCCGGCTCCACTACGCCTACCCCGCCGGGTTCCCCGACGAGGTGATCGAGGCGATGGCCTCGGAGCCGAAAATCTGCAAGTACCTCGACATTCCGTTCCAGCACATTTCCGATGCACAGCTCGCGTCGATGCACCGCCGCCACACCAGGGCCGAGGCCATGGAACTGATCGGCCGCCTGCGCGGGGCGATCCCCGACCTGGCGCTGCGCACGACGCTGCTGGTGGGTTATCCGGGCGAGACGGAGGCCGATTTCGAAGAACTGCTGGCGTTCGTGCGCGAGGTGCGTTTCGAACGGCTGGGCGTCTTCCCCTACTCGGAGGAGGAGGGAACCTGGTCGGCCGAAAACCTCCGCGACGACATTCCCGAAACGATCAAACAGCAACGCGCGGAGCGCGTAATGGCCTTGCAGAACGAGATTTCGCTCGAAAACAACCGCCGCCGCGTGGGGCGCACCGAACGGGTGATCATAGATTCGCGTCAGGGCGACTGGTATGTCGGCCGCACGCAGTACGATTCGCCCGAAGTGGACCAGGAGATCCTGATTCCCGCCTCGGAACGCCGCCTGCTGCGCGGGCACTTCTACGACGTGACGGTCACCTCGGCCGCCGACTACGACCTCTACGGGGAGATCGTCGCAAAATAATTTTTTGCTTTTTTGCGTTTTTTTCGTACCTTTGAAAAGTAAACCGGAACTTTACCCGAAAGTCATGGCCGACAAGAGCGTGATAACGAACATCGAAGCCCGCGTGCGGCAGCTGATCGACGACCACAAAAGGCTGTCGGACCTTTGTGCGGAACTGACCGCGCAGCGCGACACGCTCCGCTCCGAGAAACGCACGCTCGAAGAGCGCGTCCGGGAGCTGGATGCCGAACTGGCGCGCATGCAGCTGACCGAAGGGCTTGCGGGCGGAGGCCGTAACCGGGAAAAAGCGCGGGCGCGCGTCAACCGTCTTATGCGGGAGGTGGACAAGTGCATCGCGCTGCTGGGCCAGCCGCTGGCGGCCCCGACGACGCAGGAGGCCGAATAAACGGCCCCGGGAAAAACAGCCGGAAGGCCGGAGAAGAGGACGACGGAATAAACGAAACGAAAAAATGGCAAAACAGGCAATAACCCTCAAAATAGCAGGCAAAAGCTATCCGTTCAACATCGAGAGCGGGAAGGAGGAGATGTACCGGCTTGCCGAACGGGAGGTGAACAGCTACCTCGCGCTGATAAAACAACAGAATATCAAGAACTGGAACGACCAGGACTACCTGTCGATGACCGCGCTGAAATTCGCCATCGCGAACGTCGGAATGCGGCAGAGCCGGGAGGTGGACGACGAAGACCTCCGACAGCTCGAAAAAATCGGCACGGAAATAGATGCGTATCTGAACGACCCGAAAAAGTAACCGGCCGAAGGCCTCCGCAGACGGAAGGCCGAGAGGGGGGGGGGCGAAAAGGGCGGAAACCGCCCGGAACGACACGCACCGTACGAAAAACGTTCTTTTACATACAAGAATCTACCCGCATAGATTCCTTATAGCTTTGCGAAACTGAACATTTACTAAATTGGGGCAACTCAAGGCGTTTCAAAATCAGGCCTTACCACCCTCACGGGGAGTACGTTACGGCGTACCGTTGGAAGATTGCGATTGTCGGAGCCCCCACACATGACTGATCGGCAGATTCGTCAAACAAGATTAAGGAATCCTATGCGGTTTTTTTATGGCTACAATTAAAACCCTAATTAATAACTAAAAACAAACAAGCAAAGACCCATGTATAGTATCATTTTGGCTGCCTCAATCTCTGCCGTGGTCGCCGTCGCAATCTACGCGGTCGTAACGAACCTCGTGATCAAGACGTCGATCCGCAAGCGCCGCGAAGCCGCCGTCAAGGAGGCTGAAGCCGAGGGAGAGATGATCAAGAAGGAGCGCATCCTTCAGGCAAAGGAAAAGTTCATACAGCTCAAGAGCGAATACGACCGTCAGGTCAACGAGCGCAACCAGAAAATCGCCCAGAGCGAGCAGCGCGCCAAGCAGATCGAGCAGAACCTGCAAAACCAGCAGCGCGAACTGGAAAACAAACTCCGCGAGAACGACCGTCTGAAAGAGCAGATGCAGAACCAGCTGCAAATCCTCGAACACAAGAAGGAGGAGGTCGACCAGATGCAGCGCGAACAGAACGCACGCCTGGAGCAGATCTCGGGCATGAGTTCCGAAGACGCCAAGAACATCCTGATCGAGAACATGAAGGCCGAGGCCAAGACCGAAGCCGCCGCCTACATCAACGAAACGGTCGAAGAGGCCAAACTGACCGCCACGAAAGAGGCCAAACGCATCATCGTGGCGTCGATTCAGCGCGTGGCGACCGAGACGGCCATCGAAAACGCCGTGACGGTGTTCAACATCGAGAGCGACGAGGTCAAGGGCCGCATCATCGGCCGCGAGGGCCGCAACATCCGCGCTCTGGAGGCCGCGACGGGCATCGAGATCATCGTCGACGACACCCCCGAGGCTATCATCCTCTCGGGCTTCGATCCCGTACGCCGCGAAATCGCGCGTCTGGCCCTGCACCAGCTCGTCACCGACGGCCGCATCCACCCCGCACGCATCGAGGAGGTGGTCGCCAAGGTTCAGAAGCAGATCGAGGAGGAGATCGTCGAGGTCGGCAAGCGCACGACGATCGACCTGGGAATCCACGGACTGCACCCCGAACTGATCCGCATGATCGGCAAGATGAAATACCGTTCGTCCTACGGACAGAACCTGTTGCAGCATGCCCGTGAAACGGCGAACCTCGCAGGCATCATGGCCTCGGAGCTGGGTCTCAACCCCAAGATCGCCCGCCGGGCAGGCCTGCTGCACGACATCGGCAAGGTGCCCGACGACGAACCGGAACTGCCGCACGCAATCATCGGCATGAAACTCGCCGAGAAGTTCAAGGAGAAGCCCGAGGTCTGCAACGCCATCGGCGCCCACCACGACGAGGTGGAGATGACCTCGCTCAT
>ENA-UEYG01001579-UEYG01001579.1-human-gut-metagenome-genome-assembly--contig:-NODE-1579-length-16131-cov-4.626324_pt1 | contig 16131 bp, 15 predicted proteins | sample MGYA00242933_ERZ507934 | MGnify/ENA primary metagenome ERZ507934 (study PRJEB26167, sample SAMN06115527) | human gut metagenome | host: Homo sapiens | place: China:Zejiang | collected 2015-11-10... | reverse complement strand
ATAGTGTTAAGAATCATCATACTGACAAAATCAGATTTTATTGTGAAAACAAAAAGAATGGCATAGCGGATGGAGAGAAACACTTCGCAGGGGCCATAGAGTGGACAATGCAAAATCGTTCTCCTGATGCCTCTACAATGAATAAAGAAAGGCACACTGCACAGTTAAGTGCAGTGTGCCTTTCTTTACTACATTATATATTATAGGTCATTAGGGTTTGGATGAAGTGGGTATCCAGGAAATTACGCTGGTAGCCGGTGGAGAAGCCCTGGTTCTCCAGCGCGTCTACCAAGCGGCGGGAGAAGGTGTCGTACACCAGGACAAACTGCTTTTCGTCCGCCAGGTCCTGGGCCTCGGACACCAGTTGCAAAAGCTCCTGCTTTTGGGCGGCGGCGTTGCCAAAGAGAGTGAGCACCTGCACCGGCTTTTCCCTGGGGATCATCACGCCCACGATATTGCGGGTTACATTCCGGTGAGATTGGATCCGCCGGAAACGGTCGCCGGAGAGCATGGACAGGGTGCCCATGGACGGAGAGCGGTACTCCGGTGCGTTCTTGGGCAGCAGCACGCCTACCGCGTGGGCCGGATCGCTGACCAGCACGGTGCCGGTTTGGATCCAGCGGGGCAGGTTGTGCTCCATATAGCGGGTGATGAATTTTTCCCGCTTGTCCCGATCCGGACAATAATACATCATCAGCGGGTGCGACAGCAGCGACGCCCCTAAGAACTCCACCAGCGGTGCTTGTTCTTTTTTATTCCAATGGGACAGCTCCATTTTCCCTCACCCTTTCTTATGCTTTCGTCTTTTGGCTATGCTGCCGGCGCAGTTTGCGCACCACCAGCAGGAACATCACCACGCTCATGGCGGTGCACACCAGGTCGGCCACGGCCTGGGACCAGATAATACCATCCAGACCAACCGTCTTATTCATTATAATCAACAGCGGGAAATAAATCAATCCCTGTCGGCTGAGGGACAAAATCATACTTTGGGTGCCCTTGCCCATGCCCTGGAATGAGAAGTTCAGCACGAACATACAGCCGATCACCGGGCCGGAGATCATCAAGGCACGCAGCATTTTGACCCCATAGTCGATTACAGCCGGGTCGTCGATAAACACGCTGACCACCTGGCGGGTAAAGATAAAGTATATCACGGTGATTACTGTGCCCAGCACAATGTTGCAAACGCAGGAAAAGCGAATGCTGTGGCGCATACGGTCCAGTTTGTTTGCCCCGTAGCAGTAGCCCACCAGCGGCTGCACGCCCTGCGCCAGTCCCAGCTGCAGCATCACCACCAGCATATTGGCCTTCATGGTAATGCCCATGGCTGCTACCGCGTTGTCGCCGTACGCCTGCAAGAAGACATTGATCAGCATGTTGGAAATGCTCATCAGCAAATTGTTAATGGCGGCAGGCAGTCCAACGGTAATAACCCCGCGGGCAATGCCGCCCCGCACCCGATAGCGGCCGGGGCTGATGGATAAAATGGACTTGCCCCGCAAAAAGTAAATCAGGAAGAATACCACGCTGACCACATTGCCGATGACGGTGGCAATGGCAGCGCCGGCTACGCCCTGACCGGTGCCAAAGGGCATGGTCAGACCAAAGAGCTTGTCGCCCTTGTTCAAAATAAAGATCGGGTCCAGCACAATATTGACCACCTGACCGATAATGCTGCCGATCATAGATACCTTCGCGGCGCCCTCGCCTCGCACCAGATTGCCCAGCATCACGGAGGACACAATAAAGGGAGAGCCGATGGCCACATACTTCAGATAATCGGCGGCGTAGGCAAAGGTGGCGTCCGACGCGCCCACTGCGTACAGTACCGGCTTGCGGAACACCAAAAACAGCACGGTCATCACCAGCCCAACGCCAATGGCACTGTAAACGCAAAAGCTGCTGATGGTCTTGACCCTCTCTGTCTTTCCCTCGCCCAGAGAGCGGCTTACAAAGGCGCAGCCGCCTACACCGAACAGGTTGCCGCAGGCGATAAACAGCAAAAATAGCGGCATGGTCACCGACACGGCGGCCACCATATTGGCGTTGCCGGTCTGACCCACAAAGAATGTGTCTGCCAGATTATAAACGATATTCACCAGCATGCCCATCATGCTGGGCAGCGCCAAAGTGCGCACGGCCCGGGGCACGCTGTAACTTTCAAAAACTTGCGTATTGTCTTTCATGGATCTTTTATGCCTTCTTCTCATAGAGCGCGTTAGCCAGGGCTGCCATTTGGGACATGGTCAGCTGCTCGGCCCGCACGGTGGCGCTCAGTCCTAAAGATTGGAACAGCGCCGTCAGTTCTGCCTTGGGCACGCCCAGGGCGGCGTTCAAACTGTTGGCCAGGGTCTTGCGCCGCTGCAAAAAGGCACCCTTGACCACACGGAAAAAGTAGCCCTCGTCCGTCACCTGCACCGGAGGCTGCTGCCGCCGGGTCAAGGCGATCACCGCAGAGTCTACATTGGGGCTGGGGTAAAAGCTCTCTCGTCCCACTTCAAACAAGATCTCCGCCTGCGTATAGTATTCCACCGCTGCGGACACGGCGCCGCAGTCTCGGGTGCCCAGGGGAGCGCACAGGCGCTTGGCCGCCTCCAGTTGCACCATCACCACCAGCCGTTCAATAGGCAGCTCGCTTTCCAGCAGGCGCATCAGCACCGGGGTGGTAATGTAGTAGGGCAGGTTGGCGCACACCTGCAAGCGGTCACAGCCGGCAAACCGGTCGGCAAACAGCGCCTGCAAGTCCATTTGCAGCACATCGCCGGGCACCACCTGCACATTGGGGCAGTCTGCCAGGGTCTCGGCCAGCACATCCGGCAGGCGGCGGTCCAGCTCCACGGCGGCTACTCGACCGCACACGGCAGACAGCTCTTTGGTGAGCACGCCGATGCCCGGTCCGATCTCCAGCACGCCGGTACGGTCGTCCGCTTCCAGTGCTGCTGCCATACGGGGACACACGGAGGGGTCAATCAAAAAGTTCTGCCCCAGCGCTTTGGAAAAAGTGAAGCCGTGACGGGTTAATATTCTCTTTATTGTATTATAATCATATAAATCCATACAACCGCTCCTCTAACGGTTGCCTATTCTACCACACTTCGGCAGAATTTACAATCATATGCTTGACTTTTTGTGCAAGTGTGCTAAAATACATCATAAGCCGCCTAACGATAGGCGGCTAAATGAATAAAAAGGAAGTGCCTGCATGGAGCTGAAACCCTGTCATCGCCGTCCGTTGCGACCGGATGAGATCGGTCCTCGGGTGATGGAACTCTCTAAATATTTGCGCAAGAATTTTAATGCCGCCGTAGCGGAGCAGGGCCTGTTTTCCGGCCAGCAGGATATATTGCTGCTGCTGATTCGCCAGCCGGGTATGACCCTGGGCCAGCTGAGCCGTGCCCTGGGGGTGGCCAGCGCTACCGCCTCCGTGTCTGTCAAGCGCATGGAAAAGGCCGGGTTTATTGAAAAGCGGGTGGACGAAAAGGACGCCCGGATTGTGCGGCTGTATCCCACTCCGGTGGCGGAGGACGCGCCAAAAAAGATTCACCAAAAAATGAACGCCATGGAGCAGGTGCTCACCGCCGGTATGAGCCAGGAACAGGTACTGACGCTGGCCGGCCTGTTGGAGCGTGCGCTGCAAAATGTGGGTAAAGAAAACCCGTAAGTGTGAAAGATAGAGAAGAAAACGGAAAGGAGAACCGAATGTTAAAGAAGTTATCCAAATATATGAAAGGGCTGTGGGGACTGGCAGCCATCAGCGCCGCCGGTATGATCGTAGAGGCTATCTGCGAGCTGGCCCTGCCGTCCCTTGCCAACAGCATTTATCAAAAGGTGGACACCGCCGCCTCGCCGGAGAGCGTGCGTACTGCGGTGATCCTCAGCGGCTTGGGTATGCTGGCGCTGGCACTGTTAGGCCTTTTTGGCGGCGTGGTGACCATGAAAACCTCCGCCAATGTGAGCCAGCGGTTTGCCTACCGGCTGCGAGGGGATATGTACCGCAAGATCAGCCATTTTTCCTTTAAGAACATTGACCAGTTCTCTACTGCGTCGCTGACTACCCGTATGACCAACGATGTGACCACCTTGCAGAATGTGGTGATGATGTGCCTGCGGATTTTAGTGCGTGTGCCTGCGTTGGCGGTGGTGGCCGCCTGCTTTGCGGTGTCCATCAATCCCAAAATGAGCGCTATGCTGCTGATCTTGCTGCCGATTTTGATTGTGGTGGTGGCCTGCATTTTGAAGTTCGGCTTCCCTATGTTCCAAAAAATGCAGAAGAAGATTGACAACGTAAACCGGGTGGTGCAGGAAAACCTAATCGGTATGCGTGTGGTCAAGGCCTATGTGCGGGAGGACCGGGAGAAAGACAAATTCCATGACGCCTCCGATGATTTGGCCGCCCAGGGCGCCAAGGCAGCGGGCCTGATTGTGACTGTGATGCCGGTGATGATGCTGATGCTCAACGCCGTAGTGGTCTTTGTGTATTATAAAGGCGCTTTAGAGGCCAACGCCGGCGTGATGGAAGTGGGCCAAATCTCCGTCTTTGCCTCTTATGTGATTCAAATTTTGATGAATTTGATGATGATCTCCATGATGCTGTTGCAGCTGGCTCGTGGTAAAGCCTGCGGCGACCGTGTGGTGGAGGTGCTGGATACAGAAATTGACATTACCAATCCGGAGAACCCCTATTTGCCGGAGAACCCCAAGGGGGGCGTAGAGTTCCGGGATGTGAGCTTTAAGTATAATACGGAGGGCCACGGGGACGATATTTTGGAGCATATCAGTTTTACCGCCAAACCCGGCCAGATCATCGGTATTGTAGGCGGCACCGGCTGCGGCAAGAGCAGTTTGGTGAACCTGATCCCCCGGCTGTATGACGCCACCCAAGGGCAGGTGCTCATTGACGGGGTGGATGTGCGTAAGTACGACCTGACCGCTTTGCGGGAGATGATTGGCGTGGTGCTGCAAAAGAATGTGCTTTTTAGCGGCACCATTAAGGAGAATATCCGCTGGGGTAAGAAAGACGCCACGGACGAGGAGATTGTGGCGGCTTGTCAGGCGGCGCAGGCTCATGACTTTGTACTGGCCCAGCCCAAGGGGTACGATACGGATTTGAGCCAGGGTGGGCTGAATCTGAGCGGCGGTCAAAAGCAGCGGCTTTGCATTGCCCGAGCCATGATCAAGCACCCGAAAATTTTGATTTTGGATGACTCCACCTCCGCCGTAGATACGGCAACGGAGGCCAAAATTCGGGAGAGCTTCTATAAAGATTTTAAGGACACCACCGTGTTCATTATTGCCCAGCGGGTCAGCTCCGTGCAGGCTGCGGACCAGATCCTGGTATTGGACGACGGCCAAATCAAGGGGATCGGTACCCATGAGCAGCTGCTGGCCGACAACGAGATCTATAAGGAGATCGTAACCACACAGGCGAAAGGAGTGAGCGAATAATGCCAGGTCCCAGAAGAACGGATTTTAAGAAACCCAAGAATGCCAAAAAGACCTTTGGCCGCATTTTGCAGTATGCGGGCAAGAGCGAATTTATGTTGCTGGCGGTATTCGTGATGCTCATTGCCAGCACGGTATGCTCCGTAGGCGCCTCCTACTGGCTGAAGCCTATTTTGAACGACATTGATGCCTCCATCCGGGCAGGCAATTTTGCCACCGTGGGTGTGCAAAGCCTAATGCGTAACCTGGCCATTGTGTCGGCGTTATATATTGGCGCATCTCTTTGTATGTACATTCAAAGCAAGGTGATGGTCAAGATCGCCTACAAGACCACCAACCTGATCCGCAAGGAGCTGTTTGACCACATGCAGACCCTGCCCCTGCGGTTCTTTGACACCCAAACCCACGGCGAGATTATGAGCCGCTACACCAATGATGTGGATAATATTCAGATGATGCTGGAACAGTCTATGGTGCAGCTGGTGTCCTCCGCCTTTACCTTTGTGGGCATTGTGGTGATGATGATTGCCCTGAGTCCGCCGCTGTTTTGTATTTCGCTGGTGTTTATGATTATTATGCTGGTGACGGTATCTAAGATCGGCAAAAAGAGCAAGCATTACTTTCAGGCGCAGCAGGCCAATTTGGGCCAAATGAACGGCAATATTGAGGAGTCCGTTGAGGGTATGCGGGTTATCAAGGTATTTAACCATGAGGACCAGGCCATTGCAGGCTTTGAGCAGTACAACGAGGCGTTTCGCTCTGCGGCCACCAACGCCAACTTTTATGCGGGGCTGATGGGCCCGGTGTCCAACGGAATCAACAACGCCGGTTATGCCCTGATCGCTTTGTTCGGCGGGCTGCTGGCTTTGACCGGGCGGCTGGACATCGGCACATTCTTTACTTTCCTCAGCTATGCCAAGCAATTTACGCAACCCATTAACCAGATCGCCAATCAGATGAACACGATCTTTTCCGCTCTGGCCGGTGCGGAGCGGGTGTTTGAGATGATGGACACTGCCTCCGAAGAGGACCAGGGCACCGTGACTTTGACGGTAACCGGTGCCGGGGAGGAGAAACGGTGGTACTGGCAGGACGGCGACCGCCGGGTGCCGGTGCATGGGGCTGTGGAGTTCCACCATGTGACCTTTGCCTATGTGCCGGAGAAGGTGGTACTCCATGATATTAACTTGTACGCCAAAGAGGGGCAGAAGATCGCATTTGTAGGCTCCACCGGCGCAGGCAAGACCACCATTACCAATCTGATCAATCGGTTTTACGATATTCAGGAGGGCACCATCACCTATGATGGTATTGACATTTGCCGGATCAAAAAGGATGATTTGCGCCGTAGCTTGGCGATGGTGCTGCAAGACACCCACCTGTTTACCGGTACGGTGATGGAGAATATCCGTTACGGTCGGCTGGATGCCACCGACGAGGAATGCATTGCCGCAGCCAAGCTGGCCTCTGCCCATTCCTTTATCCGGCGGTTGCCGGAGGGCTACCAGACCATGCTCACCGGCGACGGCGGCAACCTGAGCCAGGGCCAGCGCCAGCTACTGGCGATTGCCCGGGCGGCAGTGGCAGACCCGCCGGTGATGGTACTGGACGAGGCCACCTCCTCCATTGATACCCGCACAGAGAAGCACATTGAGCACGGTATGGATCGGCTGATGGCCGGCAAGACCACCTTTGTGATCGCCCACCGGCTCTCTACGGTGCGGGAGTCTAACGCGATTATGGTGCTGGAGGAAGGCCGCATTATCGAGCGGGGCGACCACAACGCCTTGATGGCCCAGCAGGGTCGGTATTACCAGCTGTGCACCGGCAAGGCCAAGCTTAGCTAAGGCCTGCAAAAAATGATACAGAAGCGGAGAGCGTGCCTCTCCGCTTTTTGCTTTTTTGACATTTGTCAAAAATTGTTATATTTTCAGACAAAGGGGCAGGTTCGGCCATTGTAAAGACAGCAGTCGGTGCTACAATGAGGGCAGAAAGGAAGTGGCACTATGAACAAAGTGCTGGACAAATTCTTTACCAAAGCGGACAACGGCACCGTGCGGCTGTATGATTACGATGTGACCCATTTGTGGCTGGCGGGGCTGGTGTATGCCCATATCGGCTACTGGGTGGAGAACCTGTTTCGCCTGGTGTCTAAGGGCGTTTTGGACTCCCGCAACCAGCTGCTGCCCTTCCTGTTTTGCTACACCATCGCCATGTGGGCCATGTACCTGGCTTTGGGCACCACCAATCACCCGCGCTTCTTCAGCCACCGGGTACTGGAGGGCAACACCCGCCGGGATAAAATATTGGCACGGATCTACTATTTTACTGTGGTGTTCCTGTTTGTCTTTTTCGGCGAGATCGTGGTGGGCAGCATTTTTGAGCAGGTGTCCGGCATCTCCCTGTGGGATTACAGCGGCATTCCCCTGCATGTGACCAAGTACACCAGCATTCCTACCTGCACCGCCATGAGCCTGGGCGTGGCTGTCATTATGGGCAATTTCTTTGAGGGACTGATGAAGAAAATTCAGCGTATTCCCTACCGCACCACGGTGCAGCTGGACTATGTGCTGGGGACGCTGATTCTGGCGGACTGGCTCATTATGATGGTGAGCATCAATGTGTTTAAGAAAGCGCCGGCCTACTGGTCCGTGCAGCTGCTGAGCTTCAAAGATCTGTTGGCGCTCTTTGTAAAATAACAATAAATAACCCCCTGTGTGCTTTGCTTTTTGCCACCGATTATGGTATAGTGAGTGGACAGGGGGTTTGTTATGCCGAATTTTACCAAGCTGGCCATTCAGCAGTCCTTTATGCGGCTTCTCAGCCAAAGGCCCATTACCAAGATCACTGTCAAGGATATTGTGGAGGACTGCGGCATCAACCGCAATTCGTTCTACTACCATTTTCAGGACCTGCCCCAACTGCTGGAAACGGTGATCATAGAAAGCGCGGACGAGATCATCTCTCGCATACCGGAGAGCTTTTCTCTGGAAGAGGGACTGACGACAGTGCTGGAGCGGCTGGTGGAAAACAAGCGGGCCATTCGCAACATTTGGGCGTCGCCGGATCGGGCGTTTTACGAGCAGAATTTAATGCGGGTGTGCAATTATGTGGTCAGCCGCTACATTGCCTGCCGCTCGGTTGACCTGTTGCGCACCCTGCCGGAGGAGGAGCTGGCGCTTCTTGTGGATTTTTGCCAGTGCGAGCTGTTCGGCCAGGTGACCAACTGGCTCAATCAAAATATGGTCTATGATATTGTGGCCCATGTGCAGGCTCTGTGCCGGTTGTTCGAGGGCAGTATTACCCAGGCGCTGGAGACAGCGCCCATGGAGGCGTAAGAATTTTTTTGTTCACAAATGCGGCTACATTTTGTGCTCGGTGGCAGCCCGGTGCGCCCACAGCCCCAAGGGATAGCAACTATGGCGCGTGGCACGGTTTTGCGGGTCAAAGAATTTTGAAAAAAGGCTTTACAAGCGGTTACCAAGATGATATAATCAGTAATGAAGTTAGAATATCTATGGCATAACTATATTCTCAAAGAGGTGTATGAAAATGAAAAAGATTCTTTCCATCCTGCTGGCTGCTATGCTGGCGTTCTCTGCACTGGGTGCCACTTCCATGATGGCTTTCGCTGCGTCTAATACCGTGGCCAGCCCGGAGCATACCACCAGAGACAACGACAAGATCGGCCAGGTAAACGGTAAGGTCAGCGACGATGTGGACTATCAGGTGGATCCCACCGATCCCACCAAGATCAGCTTTACCTACACCGGCAACGGCGACTTCCAGGATTGGCAGTTCCCGGGCATGACCGAGGGCAAGGACTACAAGGTGATCTCCGTAGACGGCAACACCATCACCATTCAACTGATCAACGGCTATGAGGGCGATGTAATTGGTAACGCCATCGTAAAATTCCAGGGTGAGACCACCACCAAGAAGGCGCCTCGGAAGGACAATAAGAGCAATTCTCCCAAAACCGGCGCGACCATGGCTACCGGCCTTGCACTTGCCGGCGCAGGTGCAGCGGTTCTGGCTGCCATGAAGAAAAAACAGGACGCTGAATAAGACGAACTGCAAAAGCCTGTTTGCCATACGGTAAACAGGCTTTTTTTAATGAAATACGGCGACAATGCCAAGGAGCGACCCCCAAGCAATGGATAATCAAAAAGAACCCAAAAAAGAGGAGAAGCGCAACACCGGGCGTGTCATACTGCTGATCATTGCCTTGGTGTGCCTGATTGCCGGGCTGGCGTATATCGGTGTGGATCTGTACCAGCAGTACACCGCCCGCCAGGAGGACCGGCGCAGCCAGAGTATGGTAACGGAAGCGCCCAGTACCACCGGCGAGAGCAAAAAGCCCACCAATCCGGTAAATTTCAAAAAGCTGCAAAGCCAAAATGACGAAATTTACGCTTGGATCCAGGTGGACGGTACCGAGGTGAACTATCCCATTGTGCAAAGCACGGTGGACGATGAGTTTTACCTGACCCACAGTGCCTATGATAAAAGCTGGCTGGCCAGCGGTGCCGTGTTTACCCAGTCGCAGAACACAACCACCTTTAACGACTCGGTGACCCTGGTGTACGGTCATAACGGCTTTAGTGAGAGTATGTTTACCTCCCTGCATAAGTTTGAGGACAAGTCTTTCTTTGACAGCCACCCGTATTTTTACATTTATATGCCCGGCCACAAATTAACCTACCAGATCATCTCTGCCTTTAAGTACGATGATCGGCATATTATGAACAGCTTTTCTTTCCAGGATGTGACGGTGCGCAGCGAATTCTTTGCCATGCTGCAAAATCCGGATTCTGCCTTGAAGAATGTGCGCACGGACCTAAAGACCACTGTGGATAAGGACAGCCATGTGGTGATCCTGTCCACCTGCTTTACCGGCACCAGCCAACGGAGCAGCAGATACCTTGTAAGCGGAGTGTTACTGAAGAATGAAGAAACCGATTGATCCCAATTTGGAGCGCTTTGAAGACAGCGTGTTCTCCCTAACCGGTGGCGATGATACCTCCGGCGTAAGTTACCGCGCGCCTCAATTTGAAATGAAAGAGACTTCGACTGCCGCAACCCCCAGCGAGTACCACGCCTCGGAGAACCACCGCCAGCGGGCGGAGGCCACAGGCGCGCCGGTGGAACCGGCGCCAGGCGGAGAGGAACATCACCATCATCACCATCATCACCATAGCGACAGCCATAGCCACAGCCGTCACGGCAAGCACCGTCGGCACCGGCACCACCATCACCATCATCACCGGCACCATCGGCTGCCCAAGGGCGCCCGGGTGGTGATTGGCATTTTGGTGGCACTGCTGATTATCGTTGCCCTTGTGGTGGGTGCGTTCCTGATCCTGAACTACGACGGCGAAAAGAAGATGACCGATACCACTGCCGCCACCGACTACCAGGAGACCATTGAGTATAAGGGTCACACCTATGTGTATAACGAGAATGTGGTGACCATGGCGTTCCTGGGTGTAGACAAGCGAGAGCTGGGCAAGGCGGAGAACCATACTTCCACAAACGGTATGGCGGATACGGATATTGTGGTAGCCATTGACAAGGTCAGCGGCAAAACCTCTATGATCGCCGTGCCCCGCGACACCATGGTGGATGTGGATGTGTTTGACAAGGACGGCAATTTCAAAAAGACCAAGGAAATGGAGCTTTGTATTGCCTATGCTTACGGCGACGGCTTCGGCACCTCCTGCAAGAATGTGACCAAGTCTATCAGTCGTATTCTCTACAATGTGCCCATTGATAAATATTTTGCCTTGGATCTGAACGGGATCCAGCCCATTAACGACTCTATTGGCGGGGTGAAGGTGCAGTCCCTCTACGATCTACCGGACTACGGGGTCAAGAAGGGCGATACCGTGCACCTGACCGGGGATCTCACCGAGGCCTATGTGCGTACCCGTGATATGGATGACCTGAATGCTTCCTTGAATCGTACCCAGCGCCAGGTGCAGTACCTGAACGCCTTTGCGGACAAAGTGCGAGGCAGCGTCACCTCAGATTTTAGCGTCATTACCAATTTGTACAATACCGCTTCCGATTATTGCACCACGGATCTGACTGTGTCCAATGTGACTTACCTTGGCTCTTTGCTGCTGCAAAAGGGCGTTACCGACTTCCAGTCCTATACCCTGGAGGGGAAGATGAAAGCGGTGGAGAATAAGGAATTCAAGGATTATGTGTACGCCGGTTTTTACCCGGACAAAGACAGTTTAATGCAGACGGTGCTGGATGTGTTTTACACCCGGATCCGTTAAGGTCGAAAAAGTGGGGGCTCTGTGGAACAGGGTCCCTTTTTGCCACTTATAAATTTGGAAAAACTATTGAACAGCCGCCGTTTAAGTGTTAAAATACAGATGAAATCTTTTTGAAGGAGTTATCATTATGGACCAAGCAACCAAAAAGGCGCTCCAGATCTACGCCGCCAAGATCCGTCTGGGCATTGTAGACAGCACCAACAGCGCCAAATCCGGGCACCCCGGCGGCAGTTTGTCCTCCGCGGATGTGTTCGCATATTTGTATGGCAAAGAAATGCGTGTGGATCCCAAGAACCCCAAGTGGGCGGATCGTGACCGCTTTGTTTTGTCTAAGGGTCATTGCGCCCCCGGTCTGTACAGCGCCCTGGCATACAAGGGCTTTTTCCCGCCGGAGGATCTGACCACCCTGCGGCACATTGGCTCTTATTTGCAGGGTCACCCCAATATGAACACGGTGCCCGGCGTGGATATGAGCACCGGCTCTTTGGGTCAGGGCATCAGCGCCGCCTGCGGTATGGCCAAGGGCGCCAAGTTCCTGGGAAAGGACGATATTCGGGTGTACACCCTTTTGGGCGACGGTGAGATCGAGGAGGGCCAGGTTTGGGAGGCCATGATGTTTGCCAATCAGTACCACCTGGATAACCTGTGCGTGATCATTGACTGGAACGGCTTGCAGATCGACGGTTTGTGCAAAGATGTGATGTGCGCCGAGCCGATTGATGAGAAAGTAAAGGCCTTTGGCTTTGATGTGGTCACCGTTGACGGCAATGATTTTGACCAGCTGGAGAGCGCTTTTGATGCCTTCCACAAGAGCACCAAGCCCTTCTGCATTTTGATGAAGACGGTGAAGGGCAAGGGCGTGTCCTTTATGGAGAACGAGTGCGGTTGGCACGGCAAGGCCACCAACCCGGAGGAATACAAAACGGCAATGGCAGAGCTGACTGCCAAGCTGCAGGAATTGGAGGCGTAACCATGGCAGAAGTAAAGAAGATCGCAACTCGCGAGAGCTACGGCAACGCCTTAAAGGAACTGGCTGCAGGCGGCGCTGATAACCTGGTGGTATTGGACGCAGACCTGGCCGGCGCAACCAAGACCGGCATTTTTAAGAAAGCCTATCCGGATCGCCACTTTAACTGCGGCATTGCTGAGGCGGATATGATGAGCGTGGCCGCCGGTTTGTCTACCATGGGGCTGGTACCCTTTGCGTCCAGTTTTGCCATGTTCGCTGCCGGTCGTGCCTTTGAGCAGGTGCGCAACAGCATTGGCTATCCCCATTTGAATGTAAAGATTGGTGCTACCCACGCCGGGATCAGCGTTGGCGAGGACGGCGCGTCCCACCAGTGCTGTGAGGACTTTGCCCTGATGCGGGTGATCCCCGGCATGACCGTGATTTGTCCGGCAGACGATGTGGAGGCTCGGCAGGTGGTAAAGGCCGCCTATGAGATGGAGGGCCCGGTGTATATGCGCTTTGCCCGCCTGGCTACTGAGGTGTTCCACAACGAGGATTATCAGTTTGAGATCGGCAAGGCCGAGGTGATCCGTGCGGGCAGCGATGTGTCCATCATTGCCTGCGGTCTGATGGTGCCGGAGGCTATGGCTGCCGCAGAGCAGCTGGCTGCCAAGGGCATTTCTGCCGAGGTGATCAATATGGCTACCATTAAGCCCTTGGACGAGGCTGCCGTTTTGGCAACTGCCAAGAAGACCGGCAAGGTCATCACCGTAGAGGAGCACAGCATTATCGGCGGTTTGGGCGAGGCCGTTTGCTCCGTGCTCAGCGAGCAGCTGCCCACGCCTGTGCGCCGTATCGGCGTCAACGACGAGTTCGGCCACAGCGGCCCCGGTGCAGATCTGCTGGTGCAGTTTGGCTTGTGTGCCGACCATATTGCCCAGGTGGCTGCCGACTTTGTAAAATAAAATCAAGTCCAAAAATACCGCTTGCGACCTCCCAGCCGCAGGCGGTTTTTTGTTGCAAAACGGTCGGTTCTATGCTACTATGGACTTGCAGGCATATACTGTTATTGCAGTTTGGCATACAAGGAGGAATTTTTATGAAACTTGCCATCGTGATTATTGTTGTGGTGGTACTGCTGGTGCTGTGGCTGGCAGGCACTTACAACGGCTTAGTGAAGAAGAAAAACGCTGTGGAGGAGGCGTTCTCCACCATGGATGTGTACCTGAAAAAGCGGTGGGATCTGATCCCGAATTTGGTGAATACTGTAAAGGGCTACGCCGCTCATGAGGCCCAGACTCTGCAAAATGTGGTCGCCGCGCGTGCAGGCAGCTATGCTGCCCTGTCCACGGAGGAGAAGTTGAAAGCCAATGCAGAGCTTTCCGGCGCCATTGCCGGGTTCTCTGCCGTGGTGGAGCAGTACCCGGACTTAAAGGCCAACCAAAATTTTTTGGATCTGCAAAACCAGCTGCGCCAGGTGGAGGCAGATATTGCTAACGCCCGCAAGTATTATAACGCAACGGTCAAGCAGCTGAACAACAAGATTGAAATGTTCCCGTCCAATATTGTGGCCGGTCTGTTCCATTTTGAAAAGCGCAGTATGTATCTTGTGGACGATACTGCTCAGCGGGAGAATGTGAAGGTAGAATTTTAATGAAGAAGATCATCACCCTGCTGCTGGCGCTGGTGCTGACCCTGTGCGCCCCGATTTACGCCCTGGCAGCCACGCCGGACGAGTCCGATTTTTTGTCCCGGTATGCCCAGGAGCCCTATGTGATCACCGACTGCCAAATGCAAGTGGTGGTCAGTGAATACAATGTGCTGGCGGTAACGGAGACCTATCAGGTGTATTTTAATGAAGCACGCCACGGCATTTATCGCTACCTGCCCCTGCGCAATCAGTTGACCCGCACGGACGGCTCTACCGCCGTGGTCACTGCCCGGGTCAGTCATGTGGATACCGGTGCGGACGAATGCAGCCATGAGGTCAGCAACGACAAGTATGTGCTGCGCCTGGGCAGCGAGGATGAGACCATCACCGGCCCCCACACCTATACCATTCGCTACAACTACGACTTGGGGCTGGACACGGTAAAGAACGCCGACGAGCTGTATTATAACCTGGTGGGCACCGGATGGGACACCTATATTCGCCGGGTGCAGTTCTCGGTGACTATGCCGAAGGATTTTGACCCGGCCAAGCTGGGTCTGAGCACCGGCAGCTACGGCACCGCCGGAACCCAAAATGTAACCTACACCGTGCAGGACCGTACCATCAGCGGCACGGTTACGCAGGCGCTGGCACCGGGTGAGGGGCTGACCTTGCGCCTGATCCTGCCGGATGGGTATTTTAAGTTCGATTATACCAAGTATAACCTGACCATTGCTATGATCGCCGTTTTGCCGGCGCTGGCAGCGCTGATCGTGCTGGTACTGTTTTTGAAGTTCGGCCGGGATAAGCGCTATGCGCCCACGGTGGAGTTTTATCCGCCGGAAGGACTGAACAGCGCAGAGGTGGGTCTGTGGTACAAGGGCAAGGCCACCAATGAGATGGTGCTGTCCCTGCTGGTGTACCTGGCGCAGCGCAATCATATTGCGATTCACCCCGGCAAGCGCAAGCGAGACTTTGTGCTCACCAAATGTCATGGCTATGTGGGGCAGGATACCAATTTGGCAGTATTTATGGACGGTCTGTTCCCCGACGGTCGCACCCGCACGGATAATAAACAGCTGAAAAATCATTTTTATGAAACGGTGGGTACCATACGGGCAGACCTGAACAGTACGGAGAGCCGCAGTCGCTTTTTCGACAAAACCAGTATTTATTTGAAGTTGTTGTCCTTTGTATTGCTGGCGCTGAGCGCAGCCGGCGGCGCCTATTTCAGCCACCGGGCGCTGGGCGACGCTCTGACTTTGGAGCCGAGTATTCTCTATGCTATGCTGGCAGGCACCCTGTGCTTGGCGCTGGGGCTGATCCCCGCTTGCTGTATGCTGCGGCGCACGGATGAGGGCGCCAAAACCCTGGCGCAGATCGAGGGCTTTCGCAGCTTTTTGGTAACGGCGGAGAAAGAGAAGTTAGAGGCGCTGGTGGAGCAGGATCCGGAGTATTTCTATAATATTCTGCCCTATACTTACGCCCTTGGCGTCAGCGACAAGTGGATCAAGAAGTTCGAGTCCATCGCCATGCAGCCGCCTCGGTGGTATAACGGGACCGATGTGTGGAGCTATGTGCTTTTTGATCGCATGTTGCGGGATACCCTGCGGGCAGCCAACGACAGTATGGTTTCTCAGCCCGGCGGCAAAGCCGGTTCCTTTGTGAGCGGAGGCGGTGGCTTTGCCGGCGGTGGTGTTGGCGGCGGAGGCGGCGGCAGCTGGTAATACCGCTTGCTGTTGTATGTTGTAAAGGCAGCCACTGCCGGAGAAATGGATGTACGCGCTACGAAAGAATAA
>ENA-UEYG01001567-UEYG01001567.1-human-gut-metagenome-genome-assembly--contig:-NODE-1567-length-16233-cov-5.880787_pt1 | contig 16233 bp, 7 predicted proteins | sample MGYA00242933_ERZ507934 | MGnify/ENA primary metagenome ERZ507934 (study PRJEB26167, sample SAMN06115527) | human gut metagenome | host: Homo sapiens | place: China:Zejiang | collected 2015-11-10... | reverse complement strand
CCCCCCGGGCGTGGAGGGCCTTGGCCTGGGGGAAGGCGATGGCGCAGCCCACGCCGCCGCCGATGACCGCCACCCGCTTCACATCCGGCTCCACCTCGGTGGCCGTGCCCAGCGGGCCCACAAAGTCCAGAATGTCGTCCCCTGCCTCCAGGCCGTCCAGCAGCTCGGTGGTCAGACCTACCTTTTGAAAGATAATGGTGACGGCACCCCGCTCCCGGTCATAGTCCGAGATGGTCAGGGGGATTCGTTCGCCGTGTTCATCTACGCGGAGGATGATGAATTGGCCCGGCTGCGCCTTTTTGGCGATCAGGGGGGCGGACACCTCCATCAGAGTTACCGTGGGATTCAGGCGGCGCTTGTGCTGGATCAAAGCCATGTTACTACCACTCCTTTGAGACGCTGCAAAGCAACTGTTGAGCCGTTGATTTTTACTATTATAAAGGACAAATGCGCTGTTGTCCATACTATGGTTGCAGACAGCGGAACAGACTTTCGACAACTGCGCCCGGACGCATATCCGCCCGCGCTCCGGGAGAGAATAGCAGGATAGAAAAGGAGGCGTGGCTGTGGGCTTTTTTGGGAGAAAAAAGGTCGAGGTGCCGCCCCACCCCAGGCGGGAGCCCAGGATCGATCTGCCGCTGACAGTGGAGAGCGTCCGACAGGTCTTTGCGGACTGTGTGGATTTTTCCGAACGGGAAGCCGCCTTGGGTGGAGATCCGTACAAGCTGGTGACGCTGTGCTATATCAGCGGGATGGTGAAAATGGAGCGGGCCAGCGACTACGTGCTTCGCCCTCTGGCGCAGGACACCGTCCTGAGCGGGTGCGGCATGGCGCAGGCCATGGAGCGCATCCGGAAAGGCGCCCTCTACAATTTAGGGGTGGAAAAACGCGCCACGATGGACGAGGCCGTATTCGATATGATTGGCGGGAATTGCATCCTCTTTTTTCCAGGGGAAAAGGAGGTCCTCTCCTTTAATGTAGGGACCGAGGAGAAGCGGTCCATTTCCGATCCGGAGAACGAGCCTCCGCTCAAAGGGCCGAGGGATTCCTTTGTGGAGTCCGTGCGTACCAACACCTCCCTGTTGCGGCGGCGGGTACGCACCCCGGATCTGCGGATCAGGGAGCTGCTGGTGGGGCGGCAGACGGTGACCCCCGTGGATATTGTGTGGATCGAGGGCATCACCAACCCCGAGACGGTCCGCGCCGTAGAGCGCCGGGTGGCGGAGATCGATATCGACGCCCTCATCGCCACAGGGAATCTGGAGGAATATATCGCCGACGACATCCACACCGCCTTTCCCACCCTGGCGTACACCGAACGGCCGGACCGCTTTTCCGCCGGCGTGGTGGAGGGCCGCGTGGGACTGCTCATCGACGGGCTGCCTTTGGGCTGGCTCCTGCCCGGGACCCTCAGCCAGTTTTTTAAGACGCCTCAGGACAAGTCCCAGGGCTGGATGGCGGCATCCGCCCTCATGGTGCTGCGCTACCTGTGTATGCTCATCACTCTCTTTCTACCGGCCGTCTATATCGCCGCTGTAACCTTCCACCTGGAGATGCTGCCCACCGAGCTGGCCCTGTCCATCATAGCGGCCAAGCAGGATGTGCCCTTTACCACGGTGTTCGAAGTCCTCCTGATGCTGGTGGCCTTTGAGATCATTCAGGAGGCCGGGCTCCGGCTTCCCAGTTCCATCGGTCAGACCGTCTCCATTCTGGGGGGACTGGTGGTGGGGTCCGCCGCTGTGGAGGCCCGTATCGTCTCTCCCGCGGTGCTCATCGTGGTGGCGGTGGCGGGTATTGCCGGATATACTATGCCGTCTCAGGATTTCGCGGGCGCGCTGCGGATCTGGCGCTTTGGTCTGGCGGCGCTGGCCTCTCTAGCGGGAATGTTCGGCGCGGCCATTGGGGCACTGCTGCTCATCTGTCATCTCGCCTCCCTGGAGAGCTTCGGCGTGGCCTACCTCACGCCCTTTGCCGCCAACGACGGGGAACAGGTGGAGGGGCATGCCGTGATCCGACAGCCGCTGCCCAGCGTCAAGCTGCGGGAGACGGCGCTCAAGACCCAGAACAGGAGGAACCAGCGATGAGAGTGAAAAAATCTGCTGTCCTGCTGCTGTGCGCGGCGCTGCTCCCCCTGTCCGGCTGCTCCAGAGCCGAGGCAGCCCTGCCATACGCCCATGAGATCGAGGATACCGTCCTCATGGGGGCGCTGGGAGTGGATCTGAAAATGGTTTTCGCGCCGGAACACGGGTTTCGCGGCGATGCCGACGCAGGCGAACACGTGTCCAGCTCGGTAGACAAGAAGACCGGAGTACCTATCCTCTCGCTGTACGACGGGAAATCCGGGAAACCAAGCGAAGCATCCATGCGCAAGTTCGATATCCTTGTGGTAGACATCCAGGATGTAGGCCTAAGATTCTATACTTATTATGCCTCTATGTGCCGGCTGATGGACGCTTGTGCAGAATACAACCGAAAGGTGCTGATACTGGACCGCCCCAATCCGAACGGACACTACGTGGACGGCCCGATACTGGACATGAAATATAAATCCGGTGTAGGTTGGCTGCCGATTCCCGTGGTGCACGGCATGACGCTGGGCGAACTGGGCCTGATGGTAAACGGCGAACGCTGGTTGCCGGCGTCACGCACTTGCGACCTGACCGTCATTCCCTGCAAGAACTATACGCACCAGACCCTATACAAGCTGCCGATTCCCCCGTCCCCCAATCTGCCGAACATGAAGTCCATCTATCTGTACCCCTCGACCTGCTACTTCGAGGCCACTCCGGTCAGCCTGGGAAGAGGAACCGACCTCCCCTTCCAGGTCTACGGGCATCCCAACATGACGGGCTACAGCTACAGCTTCACCCCACGCAGCATCCCCGGAGCCAAGAATCCGCCCCAGCTGGGCAAACTTTGTCATGGCGTAAACCTGAGCAATATGAGTGATGAAGAAATCTGGAAACGCGGTATTGACCTGAGTTACGTGATAGACGCTTACCGGAATCTGAACATGGACGACCACTTCTTCCGTTCCTTCTTCGAGCTGTTGATAGGCACCGACTACGTGCGCAAAATGATAAAGGAAGGAAAGAGCGCCGAAGAAATCAAGGCAAGATGGAAAGACGACGTGGAGAAATTCAAGGTACAGCGCAAGCCCTACCTGCTCTACGAAGAATAAAGGGATGTACGATTTGACGATTTACGATTTACGATTAAAAAATGAACGTGAATTGGAAGAGAACGTCAGAGCGTACATAGGATAATCAAAGTCGTACATATCATCAAAAGAAGTAATTTCAATCGTAAATCGTAAATCATAAAATCGTAAATAACCTCATGACTCCACTTTCCGTAATCATTACCATCGCTGCCTACTTCGTGATATTGTTCACGGTATCTTATATTGCAGGAAGAAAGGCTGACAACGCAGGATTCTTTGTCGGTAACCGTAAGTCATCCTGGTATGTCGTGGCCTTCGCGATGGTTGGTTCCGCCATTTCGGGTGTGACCTATGTATCCGTACCCGGCATGGTTGCCGCCAGTAACTTCGGCTATCTGCAAATGGTGTTGGGCTTCATTGCCGGACAGCTCATCATAGCCTATCTACTGGTACCGCTGTTCTACAAAATGAACCTGGTATCCATCTACGAATATCTGGAGAACCGTTTCGGCATGTCTTCCTACCGCACGGGTGCCTGGTTCTTCTTCATCTCCAAAATGCTCGGTGCCGCTGTCCGTCTGTTCCTCGTATGCCTGACGTTGCAACTGCTGGTATTCGAACCTTTCGGACTGCCTTTCCTACTGAACGTGGCCATCACGGTGGCACTGGTCTGGTTGTACACTTTCCAGGGTGGCGTAAAGTCTCTTATCTGGACAGACTCTCTGAAGACATTCTGCTTGGTGGTGTCGGTCGTACTCTGCATCTGGTATATCGCTTCCGACCTCAATCTGTCATTTACCGGTATGGTAAGCACCATTGCCGACAGTGACATGTCCCGCATCTTCTTCTTCGACGATGTGAACAGCAAGCAGTACTTCTTCAAGCAGTTCCTCGCCGGTGCCTTCACCATGATTGCCATGACCGGGCTGGATCAGGACATGATGCAGCGCAACCTGAGCTGCAAGAACTTCAAGGACTCACAGAAGAACATGATTACCAGTGTCATTTCGCAGTTCTTCGTCATCCTGCTTTTCCTGATGCTGGGCGTGCTGCTCTACATCTTTGCCGCCAACCAGCAGATTGCGGTGGAGAAGAGTGACGAACTGTTCCCGCTGATTGCCACCGGCAACTATTTCCCTGCCATTGTGGGCATACTGTTCATCATCGGCCTGATTTCTTCTGCCTATTCAGCCGCAGGCTCGGCACTCACCGCGCTGACCACTTCCTTCACCGTAGACATTCTGGGAACGAAAGGCAAGTCGGAAGAGACGGTTGTGAAGATGCGCAAGAAAGTGCACATCGGCATGGCGGTTGTCATGGGAATCACCATTTTCGTATTCAATCTTCTCAACAACACCAGTGTCATCGACGCTGTATATATTCTGGCAAGCTATACCTACGGTCCTATCCTGGGTCTGTTTGCTTTCGGCATTTTCATGAAACAACAAGTGCGTGACAAGTACATCCCGTTAGTTGCCATCGCCTCCCCGGTTCTCTGCTTCATTCTGCAGAAGAATTCCGAAGCCTGGTTCGGAGGTTATCAATTCAGCTACGAATTGCTGATTTTCAATGCACTGTTCACTTTCATCGGTCTCTGTCTATTGATTAAGAAAGATAAAAAGAACAATTAACTTAATACATCATCTATGAATGTAAGACGTCAGTTTTTACTTAGTCTGCTTGCCGCCTCCCTCTTCCCCCACGCGGGAGGCGCGCAAGGACTTCCGACGGATGTCCGTCAGGCAATCGGGAAATTCCTGGATACCACCGCACGAAAAGAAGTTTCCGTAGGACGTATCAGCATCGACTCAGTGGCTGTGGAAGGAAATACACTGCAACTGTTTGCCAACATGAACTGTGCCTATATTCCTTTCCGTGAGGACAATGTGGCCGAAATCTACCAAGGCGTAAGCGCCCTGCTGCCGGTGGAGTTTGCCAAATACAAGCTGCAAATCCGTACCAACAAGCGCAGTATCGAAGAACTGGTTCCCCAAGCCCTGCGCAGTAAAAAAGACAAAAAGACGAAGACATTCAGCCCCGTCGCTTCCAAGCCTCTGGTTACCGAAGTTTCCTCCCCCTACACCCCCACCAACGGCTTGCATAACCGGCATATCGCCCTATGGCAAAGCCACGGCTGGTACTACGAATCAAAACTCGACCGCTGGGAATGGCAGCGTGCGCGTATCTTCCAGACAGTGGAAGACCTCTACACCCAGAGCTACGTATTGCCCTTCCTCGTACCGATGTTGGAAAATGCCGGTGCCAATGTGCTGCTTCCCCGCGAACGCGATTGCCAGACGGCAGAAGTCATCGTAGACAATGACGGTTGCCTGACCGGCCGTTCCGTCTATACAGAAAATTCCGGTGACAAGCTCTGGAGTCAGGGAGAAGGACAAGGCTTCGCCCACCTGCGCCCCCAATACATAGACTTTGAGAATCCTTTCAAGGAAGGTACCTACCGCGCCATAGAAACCATCAAGAAAGGAAACGCAAGCACCGCCGAATGGATTCCCGAAATCCCTTCGACCGGACAATACGCCGTATACGTCTCTTACCAAACCTTGCCAAACAGCGCGGACGATGCCCTTTACACCGTCTATCACAAAGGCGGCACCACGCAGTTCAAGGTAAACCAGCAAATGGGAGGCGGCACCTGGATTTACCTCGGCACCTTCGGCTTCAATGCCGGCCGGAACAATGAATGCAAAGTCGTTCTGAGCAACCTTTCCTCCAAAGTAGGAAGAATCATCACTGCCGACGCCGTGAAGATAGGCGGCGGCATGGGGAACATAGCCCGCTGCATCTCCGAAGAAGGTGCCACCGAAAACCTAAAAAGTTCCGATACCCGCAACCTCACAAGCGAACACAGCGCAGCCAATTCTCAATTCTCAATTCTCAATTCTCAATTCAAAGAGGAAGTCAGCGGTTATCCCCGTTTCTGCGAAGCCGCCCGCTACTGGCTGCAATGGGCAGGCATACCGGACAGCGTATATTCAGAAAGCAACGGCAAGAATGACTATACCGACGACTATAAATGCCGTGGTATCTGGGTGAACTACCTTTCCGGAGGCTCTGCCGTGAACCCGACGGAAAAAGGGCTGAACATCCCTGTCAACATGGCCTTTGCCTTCCACTCCGATGCAGGAACTACACTGAACGATTCCATCATCGGGACACTCGGCATCTACTATACCAACGCCTACAATGAGAAATTCGCCAACGGAGCATCCCGCTACTTGAGCCACGACCTGACAGACTTGATTCAGTCCAACATCGTGCGTGACGTGCGTACCCTCTACGAACCCCAATGGACACGCCGGGGCAAATGGAACCAATCCTACTATGAGGCCCGTGTACCCCGCGTACCTACCATGCTACTCGAACTACTTTCCCATCAAAACTTTGCAGACATGCGCTACGGACTGGACCCGCGTTTCCGTTTCACCGTAAGCCGCGCCATCTACAAAGGTATGCTTCAGTTCCTCTGCTCACAATACAACATGGATTATGTAGTGCAACCGTTACCGGTAGACCACATGGCCTTGCGCATGACCAGCGAGAACGAAGTGGAACTGACCTGGCAACCCGTAGCGGATGCGTTGGAACCAACTGCCGTAGCAGAGAAATACATTGTTTATACCCGTATCGGCGACGGGGATTTCGACAACGGAGTATTGGTGGACGGCAACAGTTACCGAACCACGCTCCCCGCCGGCATGGTATGCAGCTACAAGGTTACCGCTGTCAATAAGGGCGGCGAGAGTTTCCCTTCCGAAATTCTTTCCGCCGGACGGGCGTTCAATTCCAAAGGTACCGTATTGGTGATAAATGGATTCGACCGCATCAGTGCCCCTGCCGACTTTACGGCCCCCGCCCCCGCCGACACCCTCCTTGCCGGATTTCTGGATGAGCAGGACCACGGGGTCCCCTATATCCATGACATCAGCTACATTGGCAAGATGAAGGAATACCGCCGTTCCATTCCCTGGATGGACGACGACGCCTCCGGTTTCGGCGACAGTTATGGAAATTACGAGACCCAAGTCATCGCAGGAAATACGTTCGATTATCCTGCCATACATGGTGCCGCTATCCTGAAAGCGGGATATTCGTTTGTATCGGTTAGTAATGAAAGTCTCTCCCCCGTAGGAAAGGGAGAGAAGAATATTCCGGTGGATATGAGGGAGTATAGGTATGTGGACTTGATACTTGGGAAGCAATGCCAGACCAAGATGGGACGGGGAGGCGTAAAACCGTTGGAGTTCAAGACTTTCAGCAAACCGATGCAGGAGGCTATTGTGGCTTATTGTAAGCAAGGTGGAAATATCTTTGTTTCGGGCGCTTTTGTAGGAACGGATTTATGGGACAACCGCCTTGCAACCGCCGACGAAGCCGACAAGAAATTTGCGATGGAAGTACTGAAATATAAGTGGCGTGTGGGACAAGCGGCTACAATGGGTAAGGTGAAAAGCGTAGCTTCTCCGTTCCCCGCCCTTTCAGGAAACTATACCTATCACAATGAGCTGAATGCCGATTCGTATGTGGTGGAATCACCGGACGCCATTGAACCGGCAACCAAAGATGCACACACCGTGATGCGGTATTCTGAAAACAACCTGAGTGCCGGTGTGGCCTACCAAGGCGACTACAAGACTGTTGTATTGGGATTCCCTTTTGAATCCATACGTACTGATTCTGAAAGAGAGGCATTCATGAATGCTGTACTGACATTCTTCAATGACAACAAGTAATATCAACCAATCATCATCTATGAACAGAAGACTGTTAATAATCGTCCTGATGGCTTGCCTGCTCCCCCTGGGGATGCAGGCACAGCAAGGGACATTCCGTTTTGCCCAACTGACGGACATTCATCTGACCCCGAACAATCCGAATCCCACAGAGGACCTGCTGCGTTCCGTGGCACAGATTAATGCCACCGACAGTATCGACTTTGTCCTGGTGACGGGCGACCTGACCGAAGAAGGCGACCGTACTACCATGGAAAAAGTGAAATCGTGCCTTGACTTGCTGAAGGTCCCCTACCACGTAGTCCTAGGCAACCATGAAACGAAATGGAGCGACTCCGGCTGTACCGCTTTCGGAGAAATCTTTGGCGGCGAACGCTTCGAGTTCGAGCATAAGGGATTCCTTTTCCTCGGCTTCAACTCCGGTCCGCTGATGCGTATGGCCTACGGGCATGTAGTGCCGCAAGATATCCGTTGGATGACGGAAGAAATGGATAAAAACGGCAAAGACAAACCGGTGATACTTGTCACCCACTACCCGCTAATGGAAGGTGATGTGGACAATTGGTATGAGGTGACGGATGCCGTCCGCCCCTACAACGTGCGCTTGTTTATCGGCGGACACTACCACAGCAACCGGGATTTACGTTACGACGGCATTCCGGGCGTACTGATGCGCAGCAACCTGTGCGACAAAGAAGGGAAACCGGGTTACGGCATCTATGAAGTAACCGGGGATTCCATCCGGGTATACACGCAACGTATCGGCGAGCCCAAGAAGCAGTGGACAGCATTCTCGCTGACCGGACAGTATTACGACCGCAACGGAAAGGCAGAGAAATATCCTGACTTCTCGGTCAACAAGGAGTATCCGCAAGTAAAGGAGCAATGGATGGTGCAGACGGGCGCAGGCATTTACTGCTCTCCCGCCGTAGAAAAAGATAAAGTGTTCGTAGGAGACGATATGGGACAGCTGACAGCCTACGCCCTGAAAAACGGTAAAAAGCTATGGAGCTTTGAATCCGGCAAGCGCATTGTCGGTACTCCGGCCGTAAGCGAGGGTATCGTTGTATTCGGGTCTGCTGACCGTCACATCTACGGATTGAACGCCAAAGACGGCAGCCTGCTCTGGACGGTAGAAGCCGCCGAACCGGTGCTCGGAGCCGTGACCATCGCAGACGGCAGAGCATACATCGGTGCCAGTGACGCCACTTTCCGTGCCATAGACATCCATACGGGAAAAGTAATCTGGGCCTACACCAGCGTGAAGGGCTACATCGAGACCAAGCCGTTGGTGACGGAAGACAAAGTTATCTTCGGCGCATGGGACAATACACTGTATGCCCTGAGCAAGGCAAACGGGCATGAACTATGGAAATGGACGGGCGGACTGACCCGTATGCACTTCTCTCCAGCCGCCGTATGGCCGGTAGCCACCGACGGCAAAGTATTCATTACCGACCCGCAACGCGCCATGACCGCCATAGACATCCATACGGGCAATACCGTGTGGCGCACCTTCCAGTCCATGGTGCGCGAGACCATCGGACTTTCCGAAGACGGTGAACGTATCTATAGCAAAACGATGAACGACAGCATTGTTTGCTATGCAGCTCAAGGAGATACTCCGCGGGAGTTGTGGGTAACCCATGTAGGTTTCGGTTATGAGCATGCCCCCTCCATGCAAGTGGAAAAAGAGGGGGTCATGTTTGGCAGTACCAAAGAAGGACTTATCTTCGCACTGGAAGGAAAAACAGGCAAAGTACTGTGGAAACATAAAATAGGAAATTCACTCATCAGTACCGTAGTTCCGTTGAACGGCCACGAAGTTCTATTCACGGCAACCAGCGGGGAAGTGGGACTTCTGAGAATTAAAAATTGAGAATTAAAAATTAAAAGATATATCATGAATAAAATCAGTTGCTTTCTTCCCTACGCAGGAAAAGAACAAGTAGAAAAAACAGTGAATAGCCTACAGGCGACAGGACTTATAGAAGAAATCCGGTTAATCACGACCGATGCCACTCTGGAATCGCTCCCGGACTGCGAAATATTGTTTGTTGACATGCCCTACAGCAGTGCAACTCTCAAAGCTATTGCTAATGCAGCCAAGGGAGAATACACATTGCTTTATACCAAAGAGACTACGCTCGAAATGGGTATGTTTGCACTGGAACGTATGATACACATCCTTGAAGATTCAAGCGCCGGTATGGTATATGCCGACCACTACCAAATAGCAGACGGCAAGCAGAGCAACGCTCCGGTAATCGACTACCAATTCGGTTCCTTGAGGGATGACTTCAACTTTGGCTCCCTGCTCCTTTTCAACACCGAAAAACTAAAGGAAGCCGCCGGACACATGAAGTCTGACTACAACTTCGCCGGACTTTACGACCTGCGCTTGAAATTGAGCCAACATTCAAACTTGGTACATATCAACGAATACTTATACAGCGAGGTGGAAAACGATACCCGCAAGAGCGGCGAAAAGATTTTCGACTATGTAGACCCCAAAAACCGTGACCGCCAGATTGAGATGGAGCAGGCATGTACCGAACATCTGAAAGAAATCGGGGGATATCTGGCACCGGAGTTCAAGAAGATTGAGTTCTCTGCCGGTAACTTTGAGTATGAAGCTTCGGTCATCATTCCGGTGCGCAACCGTATCCGTACCATCCGTGACGCCATCAAATCTGTATTGATGCAGAAGACAGACTTTAAATATAATCTTATCATCATCGACAACCATTCCACAGACGGCACTACGGAGGCCATCGATGAATTCAAGGATGACGAACGCGTCATCCATATCATCCCCGAACGTACCGACCTCGGCATCGGCGGTTGCTGGAATATGGGGGTACACCACCCCAAGTGCGGCAAGTTTGCCGTGCAGCTGGACAGCGATGACGTATACAAAGACGAAAATACACTCGCCATCATGGTCCGCGCCTTCTACGAGCAGAACTGCGCCATGGTGGTAGGCACCTATATGATGACGGACTTCAACATGAACATGATTGCTCCGGGCATCATCGACCACAAGGAATGGACTCCGGCAAACGGACGCAACAACGCCCTCCGCATCAACGGTCTGGGTGCCCCGCGCGCCTTCTATACCCCGGTGCTGCGCGAAGTGAAAGTACCCAATACCAGCTATGGCGAAGACTATGCACTGGGACTGAACTTCTCCCGCCAATACCAGATAGGACGTGTGTACGACGTGGTCTACCTCTGCCGCCGTTGGGACGACAATTCCGACGCCTCACTGGATATTGTAAAAATGAACGGACACAACCTTTACAAAGACCGTATCCGTACTTGGGAACTCCAAGCACGCATAGCAATGAACAAGAAAAAGTGATTGCACACCGTAAATCATCAAATAACAGACAAGCTCATGAATCAAACGATACACAATCTTCTAACCGGACAACTGGCATCCTGGGAGACGGCACGCAACAATTATGCTGCCCTCTCCGGTGTGCGGGTGAAAGAGCTGAATGTAAACGGCATACCCTATAAGGTACAGTTCAACCCGGCACGCATCGTTTCCTCCGGTGCCAAGGTGGATGCCAAGTCCATTCAGGAACGAAAATGCTTTCTGTGCCCGGCAAACCTGCCACCGGTACAGAAAGGTATCCCATTTGGCGGGCACTACCATATTCTGGTGAATCCGTTCCCCATTTTCCCTCGCCACCTGACGATACCGGAACTGGCGCATACTCCCCAACGCATCGCTTCCCGCTTCACCGATATGCTGGAGCTGGCCGAGGCGCTGACGGAATATACCATTTTCTACAACGGTCCCCGATGTGGCGCCTCCGCCCCCGACCATGCTCATTTCCAGGCAGGAAACAAAGGGTTCATGCCTATTGAAAAGGACTGGCGCGGACAGACTGCCGGGAAAATAGCCGATTATAGGAAAGCAGCACTGTGGTATCTTGACGACGCTCCCCGTGCCACACTTGTGATTGAATCCACCTCCAAAGAGGACGCGGCAGACTTGTTCGACATCATTTACCGTTCTCTGGACGTGAAACCCGAAGAAGACGAGCCGATGATGAACGTACTGGTCCTATACGAGGCCGACCGTTGGGTGGTCTTTGTCTTCCCGCGCGAGAAACACCGCCCCGCCTGCTATACTGCCGAAGGAGAAGCCAATCTGTTGAGCAGCCCGGCATCCGTCGACTTGGGAGGTGTCTTTATCACCCCCGTAGAAAAGGATTTCTTGAAAATCACTGCGGAAGACGTGGCGCAGATATTAAGTGAAGTATGCCTCTCTGCCACAGATTTCCACAAGGTACGGCAGCGTATCAGGGAAAAAATATGACTTCTGAAATCCAAGAACTCTAATTTTAAAGAAATACCATTATGAAAGAGCCCAAAGTACAAGTAGGCATTCTGTTTGAACCGCAGATAGAATTCGTTTTGCTGAATCCGTATCGCATGGACGGAACGGAAGTCAGCGGCAAGCAGGTAGTGACCTACGACGAAGGCAAGATTCTCTGGAATGGACGCCGGTATGACGAACTGCTGTTTGAACCGCAACACGAGCAGACCGATGCCTTCGAACTATTGGACGTTACCATCGGCATCAATTTCCATTGGGAGCGCAAGGAAGACCAGCGTTTTCTGGGTGCTCTCAAAATCATCGTTGAGAATGGAAAGCTCACCGGCATCAACGTCATCCATGTAGAAGATTATCTGACCAGCGTCATCTCCTCCGAGATGAGTGCCACCGCTTCTCTGGAGCTGCTCAAGGCACACGCTGTCATCTCCCGAAGCTGGCTACTGGCACAAATACAAAAGAATAAGGAAATCACCGAAGCCCAAGCTAACTACTCGGCCTTTACGCAGACCGACGAAGAGCTGATTCGCTGGTACGACCGAGAAGACCACACACGTTTCGATGTATGCGCCGACGACCATTGTCAACGCTACCAGGGCATTACACGTGCCTCTACCGATATTGTGAAACAAGCCATCTCCGCTACCCGCGGCCAGGTACTGACATCTGATGGTAAGATTTGCGACGCCCGTTTCTCCAAATGCTGCGGCGGTGCTTTCGAGGAGTTCCAATACTGCTGGGAAGACATCAAATACCCCTATCTTGCCCAACAACGAGACAGCAAAACGCACGCCACACTGCCCGATTTGACGCAGGAAGTCGAAGCGGACCGCTGGATTCGTACCTCCCCCGAAGCATTCTGCAACACCACCGACAAGAAAATCCTCTCGCAGGTACTCAATAACTATGACCAGGAGACTACGGACTTCTATCGCTGGAAAGTGGAATATACCCAGGAAGAGCTTTCAGCCCTCATTCTGAAACGTTCAGGCATTGACTACGGACAAATCATCGACCTTATCCCCATAGCCCGCGGAACCAGCGGACGCCTCTGGAAACTGAAGATTGTGGGAACCAAACGCACACTCACCATCGGCAAGGAACTGGAAATCCGCCGCACGCTCTCCACTTCACACCTCTACAGCTCTGCCTTCGTGGTAGACAAAGAGGAGTTGTCCGCCGAAGGCATTCCCGGACGCTTCATCCTCACCGGTGCCGGTTGGGGGCATGGTGTGGGACTTTGCCAAATAGGTGCAGCCGTGATGGGCGAGCAAGGGTATAAGTATGATGCAATACTGTTGCACTACTATATAGGTGCCAGCATTGACAAGCTGTATGAATAATCGAATAGAACACAATAAATCAATATCATGAACCATACAAAAAACATATCGCCATGGGCATGGGTACCCACCTTGTACTTTGCACAAGGCATTCCATATTTTATCGTAAACAACATCTCCGTGATGATGTTTACCAAAATGGGCGTACCGAACGGAGAAATGGCCTTGTTCACAAGCCTGCTCTATCTGCCTTGGACTATCAAACCCTTCTGGAGCCCGTTTGTCGACATCATCAAGACCAAAAGATGGTGGACCCTTTCCATGCAGATTCTGATGTCTGTGGCATTCATCCTGCTGACGCTGTCCATTCCACGGCCGGACGAGGCGACTATGGCGGCCGGAACAACCCCCATCAGCATGTTCAGCATCACGCTGATGCTGTTCATCATCACGGCTTTTGCCTCTGCCACACACGACATTGCCGCCGACGGCTTCTACATGCTGGCACTGAAACAGAGTGACCAGGCAGCCTTCGTTGGCATCCGAAGCACGTTTTACCGGCTCGCCTCTATCTTCGGACAAGGCGTGCTCGTAGCCATTGCCGGCGCCATCGAACTGAGAACCGAAAACATTCCGCTGTCATGGACCATCACGATGCTGGTTACAGCCGTTCTGTTCAGCCTGGTGACGTTCTATCACCTCTTTGCAGTCCCCAAACCCACCTCAGATAAGTCAACACTGGCTGCCGATGCCGCCACTGCAGGAGCTATATTCAGAGAATTCGGACGAACATTCGCCACCTATTTTACCAAACCGGGCGCATTGCTGGCCATCGTGTTCATGTTGCTGTACCGCCTGCCTGAAGCATTCCTCATCAAAATGTGTATGCCTTTCCTGGTTGCCTCCAAAGAATCGGGAGGTCTGGAACTATCGACAGCAGAAGTAGGTATCGTATACGGCACCATCGGAGTCATATTCCTCACCCTGGGCGGTATCCTCGGAGGATTGTTCGCATCACGCATTGGCTTGAAAAAATCCATCTGGTGGATGGCAGGATGCATGACTCTGCCATGCCTGACGTTTGTCTATCTTGCCATTGCCCAGCCCGACAATCTGTTTGCTATCTCAACCGCCATCGCCATCGAGCAATTTGGCTACGGCTTCGGTTTCACGGCCTACATGCTCTACATGATGTACTTCTCCGAAGGTGAATTCAAAACATCCCACTATGCCATCTGTACCGCATTCATGGCACTAAGCATGATGATACCAGGTATGTTTGCGGGATATATCCAGGAGGCTATCGGATATACGGACTTCTTCTGGTTGGTAATGATATGCTGTTTCGCCACGGTTGTTGTCACCATTTTTGCAGACAGAAGGATAGACCCGGAATATGGAAAAAAATGATTAATGGTTAATGATTAATGTTTTGTGAGTAATATTTAGTGATTGGTTATGAAGAGGACTATTATTATATCCTTGCTCTGCCTCCTTTGCGGAGGTGCGATGCAAGCACAGAAGATCAGAATAAAGACCGGTATCGAGGTACTGAAAGAACAGAATTTCCGATGCCTGGAAGGTAAGCGTGTAGGATTGATTACCAACCCGACGGGGGTGGACAACCGGATGAGGTCCACCATTGACATCCTGCACGAGGCGCCCAACGTGAACCTTGTGGCACTCTACGGCCCCGAACACGGCGTGCGCGGCGATGTGCACGCAGGCGACCATGTGACGGACATCAAAGACGCGACTACCGGACTGCCCGTCTATTCGCTTTACGGAAAGACCCGCAAGGCCACGCCGGACATGCTGAAAGATGTGGATGTATTGGTGTATGATATCCAAGACATCGGTTGCCGTTCCTTTACCTACATCAGCACCATGGGACTGGCCATGGAAGCCGCTGCCGAAAACGGCAAGGAATTCATTGTGCTGGACCGGCCCAATCCCGTAGGCGGATTGAAGATTGAAGGCAACTTGGTTGAAGATGATTGCATTTCTTTTGTAAGCCAGTTTAAAATTCCGTACCTTTACGCCCTCACTTGCGGTGAGCTGGCACTGATGCTCAATGGCGAGAAGATGTTGAAGGATGGGGAACAATGTAATCTCCACATAGTGAAGATGAAAGGCTGGAAACGCAAGATGGATTATACCCAAACCGGACTGCAATGGGTTCCCTCCTCTCCACACATTCCACATCCTCATTCTGCATTCTTCTACCCCGTCAGCGGCATTCTGGGCGAACTAGGATATATGTCTATCGGCGTGGGGTATACCATTCCGTTCCAGATGTTTGCCGCACCATGGATGGAAGCGGAAAAGCTGGCCGGAAACCTGAACCGTCTGAACGTACCGGGGGTCATCTTCAGACCGATGTACCTAAAGCCGTTCTATAGTGTAGGCAAAGGCGAGTTGCTGCAAGGTGTGCAAGTGCACATCATGGATTTCGGCAAAGCACCGTTGAGCGACCTGCAATTCCTGGTCATGCAGGAAGTCGCCGCCCTCTATCCTGACCGTGCCGTGTTTGACCATGCCGACAAGGGACGTTTCAACATGTTCGACAAAGTAAGCGGTTCGCGGCAGATACGCGAGCGCTTCTCGAAACGGAACCGTTGGGAGGACATACGCGACTACTGGTATAAAGATGCCGAAGACTTCCGTAAGTTGTCGAAAAAGTAT
>ENA-UEYG01001562-UEYG01001562.1-human-gut-metagenome-genome-assembly--contig:-NODE-1562-length-16247-cov-9.935931_pt1 | contig 16247 bp, 10 predicted proteins | sample MGYA00242933_ERZ507934 | MGnify/ENA primary metagenome ERZ507934 (study PRJEB26167, sample SAMN06115527) | human gut metagenome | host: Homo sapiens | place: China:Zejiang | collected 2015-11-10... | reverse complement strand
ACCAAAAGCCTTTGTTCTTAGAATTTTCAGGGTTTTACATACTGTTCAGTTTTCAAGGTTCTTTGTTGTTGTCTCATTGACAGCTCATTTATATTACCACAAGCGGTTATCTTTGTCAACAACTTTTTTATTTTATTTTTCGCAACTGAGCTTTCGCTCAACAGCTTGAATATCATATCATAGGCAGTTGTCGTTGTCAACTATTTTTTCTTAATTTTCAAAACATTTTCGCAAATAAGAAAACCTGTGATATTCGATTTTCCCTGCATATGCAGACCAACGTCAAAACACGTTAGAGTTAGAGTTTACCATTTCAGCATTAACTTGTCAAGGGATTTTCACTTGTTTTTTCGCTGACATATTCCATGCAGAATCATTGCGCATCCTCGCGAAGCGTTTATCTCAGCCGAAGACCCAACTCCCACTGAGACAAATTTGCTATTACTCGCCACCTAAAGAGGTGGGTGTCTTCTCGACTGAAATAAAAAATTTGGCACACCTAACTCATCACTAAGTAGCGAGAATGCGGTGTGCCGTTTTTCAATATCACAGTTTTTCTCTATACGCTTTTAAATAATCCGTTTCACAACACCCATCAGGATGCTTCCAAGCATATTGTGGTCATACAGCCAGGTCAGCCAGATATTGCTTTCTATCTGGTTCAGGAAAAGTTCACCAATCGCCGTTGCCGAGAACAGTGTAATAAGCAGTGCTGCAATCCAGACGAAAAAGATCCCTTCCGCGCCCCCCAGCACGGCACCTGCCAGACGGTTCAGCCCCGATATGATCGGCAGCCGGGAGACCACATTGAGCGATACGGACAGAACACGCAGTCCGCCGAACACGGCTGCAAACAGCAGAAAAAAACTTATAATATTGATCAGGCTGTTTGCCAGATAACGGCTGACGTAGTGGGTAAAGCTGCTTACACCCAGCGCCTCGTAAACTTCGCTGTTATTATTCTCCAGAAGCGCATCCTTTAACTGTTCCGGAAGCTCCATTTCTTCAATAATACTGCGCTGTACGGATGGCGGCGCCGCGTCAGCTGCCTCATTTTCCGCCTCATCGTCCTTTTGGATAAATTTCGTCACGCTGTCCTCCACCGCCTGATAGACCACCTCATTGCTGCGAAGCAGATTCGCGACAGACGGCGCACCAAAATGAACCACCCCCAACGACAGCACCAGGGAAACGGCCGAGACTGCCAGGCGGACAAATCCGCGGTAATGCCCGTACAGTACCATGGAAACCAGATAGACTGCCACCACCACGAACAGCCAGTTTTCTTTTATATAAGCACCCATTGTCTGATCGCCTCCGCTACGCCCTCTTCCCGGTTCGAAGCGGCAATCCGGTCTGCGCGTTCCTTTAAAAATGGGGCGCCATTTTCCATCGCCACGCCGATTCCTGCTGCCTCCAGCATGGGCCAGTCGTTTTCGCCGTCTCCAAATGCCATCGTCTCCTCCGCTTCAATTCCCAGATACTGACAGAGATTCCGCAGCCCGCTCCCCTTTGTGATGCCCGCCGCGTTGAGTTCCAGATTCCACGGAAGCGAGGAGGTCACCAGAACCTCCGGCATCGCTTCCAGCTTTGCCCGGACTGCCTGCTTGCTCTCCCGGTCCTTAAAATTTAAATTCATCTTCTGCACCGGGCATTTTTTCTCCCGCAGATACTCCACCATGTCAGTAACTGCCCGGCGCGTCGCCCGGATATAGGCGCATTCACGTTCCGGTATCCCGTATTCTTCCAGCTGTGCCAGCAATCGCGTCTCGCTGACGCCGCCCTCCGATACATACATATCGTAAATAACCGGATGCCGGCGCAGCACCTCAATCACCCGGATCGTCTCTTCCCAGCTCAGGCAGCTTTCCGACACCCAGGTATTTTTCCCGAAATCCCGGACGACCGCCCCATTTGTAAATATGCCATAGTGGACGCCCGGCAGGCTCAAAACCTCCTCTGGCACTGCCGGGAGCGCGCGCCCGGTCGCCGGGACAATCTCAATTCCCCGCTGCGCGCACAGTTCCATCACCTGTCTTGTTTTTTCCGACACGTGCATTTTTTCATTTAACAGTGTCCCATCTAAATCGAGGGCTATTAACCGTGTTCCCATCTTTCTCTCCCGTATCTCTTTTTACTGTCCACTACCAGAAAACGCTGCCGGGAAGCATTCCCCCGCAGCGCTCTCTTTTACTAATTAGTTTTAATTTTAAAATTTCTCGAATTGTTTTAATTAATCAAAGAAATGTTTCTCTTTCAGAATCAGAAGTCCATCCTTATCATATTTCGATGAGAACAGTCCGCTGAAGGATTTCTTCTCCGCCTTATCTGCAGCTTCCTCGATCAAATCTTCGGCACTTGTCTTGGTAAGCGGTTCTCCATCCTCCTCCATCATCTCAGCGCGCTCGTACAGAGCCAGCATGCTCTTTCCCGAAATACTGCAGTCGATCTCCGATGCATATTTGCAGGCATACTGAACAAACTCCTCAACATCCATATCGCCGGACTTTTTGGACGGTTTCTCTTCCGGCTCATCCTCTGGATAATTGGAATACTCGTCGTCTTCGCGTTCGTCTTTATAGCTGTCTTTGTAATCGTCCTTATAATCATCACGATAGCCGCCACGCGCATAATCATCCTCCGGCTCATACTCGTCCTTCTCGTAGTGATCTTCTTCGTCTTCATACTCCGGCTCGTCATCGCGTCTTGCCTCTTCCTGACGGCGCAGTTCTTCTCTCTGCTGCTCTGCCAGACGGCGATCTTCCTCCGCTTTACGCGCTTCTTCTGCCTCTTTGGCTGCCAGTGCCTGTGCTTCTTCCTTGGCGCGCTCTTCTTCCTCACGGCGGGCTGCTGCTTCCTGCTGTCTGCGTTTTTCCTCTGCCTCTTTTTCTGCCTGACGGCGGATCTCCGCTTCACGCTCTGCCTGACGTTTTCTGGCTGCTTCTGCTTCCTGCTGCGCCTGCTGGCGTTTCAGCTCTTCCTCGCGCGCCTGTGCCAGCTTCGCTGCATCGTCTTTCTGGTTTTCACAGCCGATATACTGGAAACGCTCTGCTAATGCCGGATATGCGCGGTGCATCTGCTCCAAACGTGCCTGCGTATCAATCAGAACAACGACCATGCCGGTTTCATCCTGTGTCATCAGTTCTTCCAGCTCTTCCACCGTCAAATCGTCCAGATCAGCTGCATGCTCGACCACCAGATCCTTGCCTGCCAGGCGCTCCGCCACCGATGCGATGCCGCGATGGGAAAGGTTTGCACCGCTGATCTTGGCAACCGGATGCTTGGTTCCCAGCTCGCGGTGAATCTTTTTCAGGGAATCAAGTGCCATCGCAAGACCGGCTGCCGGATCTTCCGCCTCGATCATCAGATGATTTGATTCCTTGATCTCCTCTTCTTCCTCTTCCGGTTCGAAATCCCAGTCTTCCACTATGGTTTCCTCTTCCTCTTCAAATTCATGAATCGGAGCTTCCTCGCCCTTTTCCTCTGCCTCTGCCGGTTCCAGGTCGCGGAGATTCCTGAAAACACGTGTCTCCCCTTCGGATGCGCCCTCTTCCTCATCGTAAGGCTTGATCTTGGACACTTCTTTTGCCAGCGCTTCTTCCGCCTGTGCTTCATGAAGGCTTGCTACTACATCCTCGTCCAGCGCAGTCTTTTCTACTTTCTCGTCCGCCGGTTTTGTCTCGGCTTTCGGTTTTCCAGCCTTCTCTTCTGGCTCTGCCTGCTCTGACTGTCCCTCCGGCTCATTCTCCGGTTCGTCGTCCAGCTCTGCCTCCGGCTCATCCGTATCCAGATACTCTCCTTCCGGCTCCGGCTTGCGGTATGTACCGTTCTTGTACTCTTCTTCCACCGCACGCAGCTTCTCTTCGTACTTCTCGCGGTTTTCCACCAGATCCATCTGATATTTCGTCAGCGGCGCATACTGAAGTTTCAGTTCCATTGCCTTGTCCACATATTTGCCAAGACCGAACATCAGCATGATCTTGTCGCAGATCCGCACACAGTCGTCCGCCTGGTTCGCCTGATGATAAAGCTCTGCCAGGTGGTACAGCCATTTCTCATCCAGCTCTTCCTGACAATATCTCTCCAGAGAATTGATCTGCTGCTCTAACGGCGCATCCTTCGCCTCCAGAATCAGGAAACGAAGCAGGTACTGGCGCGGGTCATCGCCGGACAGCTCACAGAACTCCCGGTAATATGCCTCTGCCTCCTGAATATTATTTTCACGCAGTGCAAGGTCGGTCAGCTTATATAAAAGCCCCTTTCCAAGCGGCGCTCTCTCATATGCCAGCAATAAAATATCCTTGGCATCCTGATACTCTGCATTTTTCTCATAAATCTGGGAAATCATCGTAAGCAGGCTGGTGCTGCGTACACGACGCCAGTCGATGGTATCGGCGATCTTCATCGCCGTCTCGAAATCTCCCTTGTTAACCAGTTTCTTAATCTGCTCTACCTTGATGTTAAACTCGTATTTATCCATCTTATGCATCTCCTAACTTCCTGCCGCGGCAGAAGTTTTATTGTTACTGTTCACGCATACGTGCCCAGTAACGTTTTATTTGCTCACCGGCTACAGCTCTGTACGCCCATCCAGCGCGCGCAGAAGCGTTACCTCATCAATATATTCCAAGTCGCCCCCGACCGGAACGCCGCTGGCGATTCGCGTCACCCGGATCCCTGTCGGCTTAATCAGCTTGCTCAAATACATCGCGGTCGTCTCGCCCTCCAGGCTTGAGTTGGTTGCGATAATGACCTCACGAACCTCCTCTTTCTGCAGGCGAGTCATCAGCTCCTTGAGCCGGATGTCGCCCGGCCCGATCCCCAGCATCGGGGAGATCGCCCCATGCAGCACATGATAGACCCCGTTGTATTTTCCTGTCTTTTCATATGCCGCCAGATCGCGCGTATTTTCCACCACCATGATCGTCTCATGATCTCGCCGGTCGCTGCTGCAGATCGGGCACAGTTCCTTATCAGTCAATGTGCAGCACTCCTTGCAGTAACGCACATTCTGCTTGGCTTCCAGAATCGCGCCGGACAAGTGCCTGACCTGTTCTTCCGGCATATTGATGATATGAAATGCAAGACGCTGCGCCGATTTACTTCCGATTCCGGGAAGTTTTGACAATTCTTCGATTAGCTTGCTAATCTGGCTGCTGTAATAATCCATCACTTAAAACGGGAATCCGCCTCCCAGACCGCCAAGGCCACCGGTCAACTGGGACATCATCTGGCTGCTGTCCTCTTCCGCCTGACGGAATGCCTCGTTGGTCGCCGCCACAATCAGATCCTCTAACATCTCGATATCATCCGGATCCACTACTTCCTCAGACAGTTTCACCGAAAGAACCTCTTTTTTACCAGATACGGTCACGGTTACAGCGCCGCCGCCTGCGGATGCGCTGTACTGCTTCTCCTCCAGCTCTTTCTGCTTCTCTTCCATCTGGCGCTGCATTCTCTGCGCCTGCTTCATTAAATTGTTCATATTGCCCGGCATACCGCCTGGGAAACCGCCACGTTTTGCCATGGTGTCATTCCTCTCTTTCACTTCTTTTTATTTATATTCAGACTGGCTGCCGATTGCAGCCGGTTCTATATATCATATAAACCCACTAATATCATTTATCTGCATTTAATCACAGCTTCTTGCATTACAAAACAAGGCTCATCTTTGGCAAGCTCCACTACACGGAATCATCCTCTTCGACAATCACATCGGTATGGATTGCGTTCTTTAAATCCTCATCACTGACATAAACCGTTCTTTGCGGCACAGCAGATGATTCTAAACGGACTTTAAATTGCAGAGTCTTTTTGTATTTTTCTTGCACTACTTCCTGCAAATTTTTAAGCTCAGGCTCCCGATTGATAATTCCAAACGTATTTTCATCTGTACACACAATGCAAAGGCAGCCTTCGCCCGCCGGTTCTACACTTGTCTTGGGAAGACTGAGTCTAATCGAACCCACAAGCTGGCTCAGGGACGCAATCCGTCCCCATTCTTTCCGCATCAGCATCAGATCTTCGTACTGTGCCGGTGGAAGGGATACCTTCTTCGGCTCAGGCGGCGTTTCCACCACAGCCGTTTTGGAGGATACCGCCTGCCCTGCTGCCGATGCAAGGGACGCCAGTTTCTGTAGATTGTCCGGCATTTCCTGCATTTTCTGCTCTAATAGCGTAATCCGCTGTAAAATGGAATCAAGATTCTGTTCCATCGACGGCGTCGTCAGCTTGATAAAGGCAATCTCCACCAGAATCCGCTTCTGTGACGCGTAGCGCAGCTGCCCGGAAAGTTCCGAGAAAATACGGATGTAACGCATCAGCGTTTCCGTATCAACGCCTGCCGCCTCTTCCTTTAAAACTGCCAGATTTTCCTCCGACATATCGAGCATATCGCCCGGTTCGTCGGTCGTCTTGGCAATCAGGAGATTTCGCATATACCAGACGAAATCGTTGACAAGCTGCGAAAGATCGCGCCCCTGGATGATCATTTCCTCAATCTCACGGATGCACGCCTTCGTATCACTTGCAAGCACCGCCTGAAACAGCTTGCTGAACACGCGGTTATCGACCGCGCCCAACACCTCGAGCACATTGTCATACGTCAGCTTTTCCCCGAAATGGAATGCCACGCACTGATCGAGAAGACTTAACGCATCTCGCATCGAGCCATCCGCCGCACGTGCCACATACCTAAGTGCCCGATCGTCTACATCGATCTGCTCCGCCTGCGTCAGCTCCGCCAGCCGTCCCGCGATGGTATCGATCGAGATCCGCTTAAAATCATATCTCTGGCACCGGGACAGGATCGTGATCGGGATCTTGTGGACCTCCGTCGTCGCCAGGATAAATATAACGTAGGACGGCGGTTCTTCCAGCGTCTTTAAGAGCGCATTGAACGCGCCAATCGAAAGCATATGAACCTCGTCAATGATGTAGACGCGGTAGCGCCCGTCCGTCGGCGGGTACTGCACCTGCTCCCGGATATCGCGGATATTTTCCACACCATTGTTGGATGCCGCATCGATCTCCACCACATTGAGGGAAGCTCCTTCCGCAATCTGGCGGCACATACTGCACTCGCCGCAGGGGCTGCCGTCCACCGGATGTTCACAGTTGACTGCCCGTGCAAAGATCTTGGCAATACTCGTCTTACCGGTTCCGCGCGTCCCGCAGAAGAGGTACGCGTGCCCGATCCGCCCGGAGTTGATCTGATTTTTCAGGGTCTTTACGATATGGTCCTGACCCCGAACCTCTTCAAAGGACGTCGGACGCCATTTTCTGTACAGTGCTGTATATGACATAAACTACTACTTCCTTACTATTCGTCGCCGAAGCTGATGCCTACATCCTTAGCTTCCCGGATAATATCGCTCTTCGGATCGACCATCTTTAATTTACCGGCAATGTCCGCGAGCGGAATTTTTTCAATCTTATTGTTGTTTAAAGCGACCATATAGCCGTATTCTTTGCGGCGGATCATCTCTGCTGCCTCCGCGCCGAGGCGCGTCGCAATCACGCGGTCATACGGACATGGCTCGCCTCCGCGCTGCATATGCCCCGGAACCGTCACACGGATCTCCTGCCCCGTCCGCTCGGAAATCTGGGCGCCCAGCTCGTAAGCGACCGACGGATAAACCGGTCCATTTTTCTTCTTTTCTTTTAATTCTTTCTTGGTCAGGGCTGCATTTTCCTTGGAAATCGCGCCCTCTGCGACCGCCAGAATCGTGAAATTCTTGCCATTTTTAGTACGGCTGCGGATCGCATTTACCACCACATCAATATCATACGGGATCTCCGGCAGGAGAATGATGTCAGCTCCGCCCGCGATGCCTGCATAGAGCGCCAGCCATCCCACCTTGTGGCCCATGATCTCCACGATGAAGACTCTGCCATGAGACGCCGCCGTCGTATGAATACAGTCGATGGCATTGGTCGCTACATCAACCGCACTATGGAATCCAAACGTAAGATCGCTGCCCCAGAGATCGTTGTCTATGGTCTTCGGAAGAGAAACGATATTGAGTCCTTCCTCCCGCAGCAGATTTGCCGTCTTCTGGCTGCCGTTGCCGCCTAAAATGACGAGGCATTCCAGTTTCAGCTTGTAATAGGTGTGTTTCATCGCTTCCACTTTATCCAGACCGTTCTCGTCCGGCATCCGCATCAGCTTGAAAGGCTGTCTGGAAGTTCCCAGAATCGTACCTCCGCGTGTCAGAATCCCGGAAAAATCCGACTGTTTCATAATCCGGTAGTCTGCATACATAAGACCTTTATAGCCGTCTTCAAATCCAACTATCTCTATGTCATCAAACATTTTGTACAGCGATTTTGCCACGCCTCGCATCGTCGCATTTAAGCTCTGGCAGTCGCCGCCGCTGGTTAACATACCGATTCTTCTCATGAGCGCTTTCCCTTTCTTCATAACCGTCCAGTACCTTCACAGTTACCCTTATTCTAAGTTTCCAACAACCCCCATATCAGGATAAACTACACCCATTTTGTAATTATAATACAATCATATCCCGCGGGCAAGAAAAAATTCCTTACAAATATCATAGACATAAAAATACCGGGATACGCGCTTTTAATCTGCCCCGGCACGGTATTCCTACCCCCTGGCAAATCAAATTCCACATATCCCGGCTATATTCACACACCTGCAAAAATGCTTGTTTCTGTATCTATTATTTTCTATTTTTTATTCATAGGAAGCAATTTCCTATGAAATAAAAAAATCCGCACGCCCGGCTTCGAACGTATGCCATGGACGTTACCCTGACAGTTAACTCGGTCCAGGCTGCCTTGCGGCACACAGAAGCTTCTGCTTAGTGCTGCTGCATTCCTGCCCTGACACGGTTCACAGATTTCTGTTGCGCAAGACCCAGACTTCAACGCCACTTTTCAGGGGCAGCCCCACAGTAAAAACGCCCTCGGTCGGACAACACCCCTGCTATAGCGGATTGCAGGTACAGGGCACCGCTAACTCCCCGGCTGTGCGGAAACTTTATGACTTGGTCTTATATGACGGAATGACCTGCAGACCGTCAGCCTGTTTAGTATACATGGCAGCCGCCGTTTTGTCAAGCCGGAGCTTGACTAACAAGCATTGTATAAAAATACACAAGAATACATTTTATTGTTTTTTTATCATTTTTTATCCCAGAATCTTGCAACAGAAGAAAGAAATCATTATAATAGGTATAAATCTAGCGACTGCAAAAAGTCAAACAGTTACTAAATCATAAAATTCTGTAAGATTGGAGCAACGATTATGGAGAAGAAAAATATCGACTGGAGCAACATCGGTTTCGGCTATATGCCAACGGATTACCGCTATGTTTCCATGTACCAGAATGGTTCCTGGGACGAAGGCGTCCTTACCTCCGACCCGAATATTACCTTGAATGAATGCGCCTGTGTTCTGCAGTATGCACAGACCTGCTTCGAGGGTCTGAAAGCGTATACGACCGAGGACGGCCATATCGTTACGTTCCGTCCTGACTTAAACGGCGAGCGTATGGAGAATTCCGCAAAAGGTCTTGAAATGCCGCCATTCCCAAAGGAGCGCTTCGTAGACGCCATCACAAAAGTAGTAGAAGCCAACGCAGCATTCGTACCGCCGTATGGTTCCGGTGCAACCCTGTACATCCGCCCGTATATGTTCGGTTATGATTCCATCATCGGCGTTAAACCGGCAAACATCTATCAGTTCCGCGTATTCTGTACACCGGTTGGCCCGTACTTCAAGGGCGGCGCTAAACCGATCATCATCCGCGTCAGCGATTTCGACCGTGCAGCACCTCACGGAACCGGTCACATCAAAGCCGGATTAAACTACGCGATGAGCCTGCATGCGATCGTCGATGCTCATAAGAACGGTTTCGATGAGAACATCTACCTGGATCCGCAGACACGTACCAAGATCGAGGAGACCGGCGGCGCAAACGTTATCTTTATCACCAAAGACGGCAAGCTGGTAACTCCGAAGTCCAACAGCATCCTTCCGTCTATCACACGCCGTTCCATCCTGCAGGTTGCAAGAGATTACCTTGGCATGGAGACCGAAGAGCGTGAAGTATACTTAGACGAAGTAAAAGATTTCGCAGAGTGCGGCCTGTGCGGTACCGCAGCTGTTATCTCTCCGGTTGGCAAGATCGTTGACCACGGCAAGGAAATCTGCTTCCCGGCAGGTATGGAGAAGATGGGTCCGGTTACCCAGAAACTCTACGAGACACTGACCGGCATCCAGATGGGTCACATCAAAGCTCCGGAGGGCTGGATCCACGTAATCAAATAAGGACTGTATTTTTCGGTTTGAATGGGAAATATGGAATGCAAAAAGCTGGTGGAAATCATTCACCAGCTTTTTCTTCTTTCTTCTTTTTTCTCTTTTCACGCAATTCTTTGAAAAATTCTTTCAACATCATCGAACATTCCTCGCCCAAAAGTCCTTCTTCTGTCTCCACCTGATGATTGAATCCTTTTTCATCCAGAAGATTCAGTACCGAACCGGCGCAGCCGGCTTTCGGGTTCATGGAACCGATGTAAACTTTTGGAATCCGCGCCTGCACGATCGCCCCTGCGCACATCGGGCACGGTTCCAGCGTCACGTACAGCTCGCATTCTTCCAGGCGCCAGTCGCCCATGCGCTTGCACGCTTTTTTGATTGCCGCGATCTCCGCATGTGCCAGCGCGCTATGATCGACCATCCGACGGTTGTAACCCCTGCCGATGATTTTGTCCTCATACACGATCACGCAGCCGATCGGCACTTCTCCGAGCGCCCAGGCTTTCTTCGCCTCGCGGATCGCCGCTTTCATATATTTCTCTTCCCGTGTCAATTTTGCTGCCACTGTTTTTTCCTCTTTCTTGTTTTATATATTTCTATCTTTTCCTCCATTCAAATTTATCCGCTTCCAACAACAGACATCCTTATCTCAGTTTCCCGGCAAGTTTGCTCCGCTGCCAACCAAACACCTGAAAGCATTTGACCTATATCCATCCTACTCAGAAAAGCTATCCTCTGTCAAGAGTTCTGTAAAAGGAGCGACCGGCTTTTATGTAAAATTCAAATCCGTATACCAATACCCGAACCGGCTGTCGCGCGGCGGCTGGCGGGTGGAACGGACAAAGCGGTCAAAGCCGAACATCGCCGCCATATATTTTTCATTGTTTCCATAATGTCCCGGCACGCCCAGAATGTAGCGCCCCCGTTCGCCGGGTTTCCCCAGTCTCGCCAGAATCAGATATCGGTAGTTGTAGTAACCGTGCAGAAGAAAGCTGTTATTTCCATACACCCAGTTTTCCCGCGGCAGAAGCCCGATATCCTGCGGTTTGATTACCAGAATCTCGCAGCCGTCGGCGCATTCGAAGGCGGTTACTTTGGGATAGGCAGCACGCAGACGGTTCCAGAGGGACTCGGCGGGATCTTCTTTCGAAAATTCCTTGGATGAATCTGGTTGCGGTTGTTTTTGATTTTGAGAGTCCGACCGAAATGCCTCTTGATGGTCTGGTGGAGAATCTGGAGGCATTTCTTTCCGGACTTCCCAGGTGGATTCTTGAGAATCTTTCCGTCGCGCCTCTGTCTGCGCTTCCTGAAAGGATTCCTGAGAACTTTCCTGCGGTGTCTCCGTTTGCACTTCTTGAGTGGATTCCTGAAAACTTTCTTGCGGTGTTTCCGTTTGCGTTTCCTGAACAACTTCTGCCTCTTGATGATCGGATGTTTCTGAGATATCTGGAACCGCTTCCATGGTTTCCGTGTCCTCGAAAATCTCCAGGTTTGAATCCTCCAGCTTTTCTGGCTGGGGCTGGCTGATTCCGAAGTCCGTTTCGTTTATATTCACAGCTTCTTTCTTCTCTGTCTCCGTGGATGTGTCCTGACTCTCCATTTCTCCCGACCGGGTAAGTTCTGACGCCTCATCCAATTTTTCTTTCCCTACAGACGCGCTGTTCACTTCCCCAGATACATTTTCTGCCAGTTTCCGCGTTGCGCCTTCCTTCTCCGCTTCCTGCTCCCGCACTTTCTCAGCAGTCACATCCGCCAGCTCAACCTCTGCCGCATGCGCGACGGCATCTTCCCAGATCGTCGTATAGGCACGCCATGCGCTGTCCGTCTCATGAAGAGTCAGACCACAGCACTCTTCCATATTGCAGCCGCTTCCTTCAATATTTTCACAATTGACGACGGCACGGAACTCCCCATTTCCGCCACGGACAAACAGGGTGCCGATACGGATCTCCTCCTGCCCTGCCAGAAGGTATACGCCGATCGGGCTGCCGCCCGCAAAGACACGGCGGACGCTGACCTGAATCCGGCAGGAAGTTCCCCGCGTCTCCAATTTCGCAAATCCCGTATTTTTCCCTTTGATTCCGCCCTCGTATGCATAGATATATGATATTAACCGATGATATGCAGACATGTTTTCACTCCTTTGCTTTGTATTATATGCAAAAGAAGCGCCGGTTTATGACAGGATTTCTATATCCCGATATAAACCAACGCTGCAAATACGTCCGTATAACGCAAAATCGGGAACAGTTAAAAACTGTTCCCGATACTGCCGGCGACCGGAATCGAACCGGTACGAAGTTTAACCCTCGCAGGATTTTAAGTCCTGTGCGTCTGCCAGTTCCGCCACGCCGGCATCATGATTACTCATGACTGGCACAAAGCCAAATGGATGGAGGTGGATTCGAACCACCGAAGCGAGACGCAACAGATTTACAGTCTGCCCCCTTTGGCCACTCGGGAACCCATCCATTTTAAAAAGCCGATGATCGGACTCGAACCGATAACCTGCTGATTACAAATCAGCTGCTCTGCCAATTGAGCCACATCGGCATAAAACATTGGTAACAATGGGGCCTACAGGGCTCGAACCTGTGACCCTCTGCTTGTAAGGCAGATGCTCTCCCAGCTGAGCTAAGACCCCATTACGATACTCTGTCCCTCAATCCGCTTACGCGAACCAATTTATAACAGTCGTATCAAAACGACCCGGATGGGGTTCGAACCCACGACCTCCGCCGTGACAGGGCGGCGCTCTAACCAGCTGAGCCACCGGGCCAAAAGGTATATACCTTCAAAACTGCACACTGAATTTCTTCTACTCTCTATCTTTCATCCTTCAGGAAATAACTTCCTCTTTCCTATCCTTAACCATAACCTTTTGGTTAAGCCCTCGACCGATTAGTAACAGTCAGCTTCACGTATTACTACGCTTCCACCTCTGCCCTATCTACCTCGTCGTCTTCAAGGGGTCTTACTACTTGCGTATGGGATATCTCATCTTGAGGGGGGCTTCACGCTTAGATGCCTTCAGCGTTTATCCCGTCCCGGCTTGGCTACTCTGCCATGAGCTTGATGGCTCAACAGATACACCAGAGGCCAGTCCACCCCGGTCCTCTCGTACTAAGGGCAGCTCCTCTCAAATATCCTACGCCCGCGCCGGATAGGGACCGAACTGTCTCACGACGTTCTGAACCCAGCTCGCGTACCGCTTTAATGGGCGAACAGCCCAACCCTTGGGACCTACTTCAGCCCCAGGATGCGATGAGCCGACATCGAGGTGCCAAACCACTCCGTCGATGTGAACTCTTGGGAGTGATAAGCCTGTTATCCCCAGGGTAGCTTTTATCCGTTGAGCGATGGCAATCCCACTTTCTACCACCGGATCACTAAGTCCTACTTTCGTACCTGCTCGACCCGTCGGTCTCGCAGTCAAGCTCCCTTCTGCCTTTGCACTCTTTGAATGGTTTCCAACCATTCTGAGGGAACCTTTGAGCGCCTCCGATACCCTTTCGGAGGCGACCGCCCCAGTCAAACTCCCCACCTGACATTGTCCCACCTCCGGGTCACGGAGGTTGGTTAGAAATCCAGTACCACAAGGGTGGTATCCCAACAGCGACTCCGACAAGACTGGCGTCCTGTCCTCTTCGTCTCCCACCTATCCTGTACATGCAGTACCGAATCCCAGTATCAAGCTAGAGTAAAGCTCCATGGGGTCTTTCCGTCCTGGCGCAGGTAACCAGCATCTTCACTGGTATTTCAATTTCACCGGGTGCATTGTCGAGACAGCGCTCAAATCATTACGCCTTTCGTGCGGGTCGGAACTTACCCGACAAGGAATTTCGCTACCTTAGGACCGTTATAGTTACGGCCGCCGTTTACTGGGGCTTAAATTCAAAGCTTCGCTTACGCTAACCTCTCCTCTTAACCTTCCAGCACCGGGCAGGCGTCAGCCCATATACTTCACCTTTCGGTTTCGCATAGACCTGTGTTTTTGCTAAACAGTTGCTTGAGCCTATTCTCTGCGGCCTGCTCTCGCAGGCACCCCTTCTCCCGAAGTTACGGGGTCATTTTGCCGAGTTCCTTAACAAGAGTTCTCTCGCTCATCTTAGGATTCTCTCCTCGCCTACCTGTGTCGGTTATCGGTACGGGCACTTATTAAATTAACCCTAGAAGCTTTTCTTGGAAGCGTGACGTCAGTTGACTTCGCCATTCGGCTTCGGCATCACAGCTCAATGTTATGCCATGCGGATTTGCCTACATGACCACCTCACTGCTTACACGTGAATCCAATCACACGCTCAACTTAGCCTTCTCCGTCACTCCATCAGTTTAATAAGTGGTACAGGAATATCAACCTGTTGTCCATCGGCTACGCCTTTCGGCCTCACCTTAGGTCCCGACTTACCCAGGGCGGACGAGCCTTCCCCTGGAAACCTTAGGCTTTCGATGGATAGGATTCTCACCTATCTTTCGCTACTCACACCGGCATTCTCACTTCTAACCGCTCCACAGCTCCTTCCGGTACTGCTTCACCGCTGTTAGAACGCTCTCCTACCACTGACTCTAAAGTCAATCCGCAGCTTCGGCGGTCCGTTTAGCCCCGGTACATTTTCGGCGCAGAGTCACTCGACTAGTGAGCTATTACGCACTCTTTAAAGGATGGCTGCTTCTAAGCCAACCTCCTAGTTGTCTGTGCATCTCCACATCCTTTTCCACTTAACGGACACTTGGGGGCCTTAGCTGGCGGTCTGGGCTCTTTCCCTTTTGACCATGGACCTTATCACCCACAGTCTGACTCCCGATTATATCTATCTGGCATTCGGAGTTTGATTGAGATCAGTACCCCGAGGTGGGGCCATCACCCATTCAGTGCTCTACCTCCAGTAGACTTAACATCGAGGCTAGCCCTAAAGCTATTTCGGAGAGAACCAGCTATATCCGTGTTCGATTGGAATTTCACCCCTAGCCACAAGTCATCCAAGCACTTTTCAACGTGCCCTGGTTCGGCCCTCCAGTCAGTGTTACCTGACCTTCAGCCTGCTCATGGCTAGCTCACACGGTTTCGGGTCTACAACATCGTACTCTTCGCCCTATTCAGACTCGCTTTCGCTACGGCTCCGCATCTTCTGCTTAACCTCGCACGATATCGTAACTCGCCGGTTCATTCTACAAAAGGCACGCCATCACCCATTAACGGGCTCTGACTATTTGTAGGCACACGGTTTCAGGTTCTCTTTCACTCCCCTCCCGGGGTTCTTTTCACCTTTCCCTCACGGTACTGGTTCACTATCGGTCACTAGGTAGTATTTAGCCTTACGAGATGGTCCTCGTTGATTCCGACGGGATTCCACGTGTCCCGCCGTACTCAGGATTCCTTCCATGCATCTCACAATTTCACCTACGGGACTCTCACCCCCTACGGTTGGCCTTCCCAGACCATTCGGCTATCATGATTTGTCAATTATGAAGGTCCTACAACCCCGGATAAATCCGGTTTGGGCTCTTCCCACTTCGCTCGCCGCTACTACGGGAATCGATTTTTCTTTCTTTTCCTCCAGGTACTTAGATGTTTCAGTTCCCTGGGTCTGTCTCCTATATGGCTATGTATTCACCATATGGTGCTAGCGTATAACCACTAGCGGGTTTCCCCATTCGGATACCCCCGGATCAATGCTCACTTACAGCTCCCCGAGGCGTTTCGCCGTTTGTCGCGTCCTTCTTCGACTCCTAGTGCCAAGGCATCCTCCGTGCGCCCTTATTCACTTAACCTAAATCAAATCTATTGTTTGTTTCTTCTGAATGAAGATATCTAGTTTTCAAAGATCAACTTTGGAAGAAATTCTTCCAAAACTAAACAGAACGTCTCTTTCTCCATAGAAAGGAGGTGATCCATCCCCACCTTCCGGTAGGGATACCTTGTTACGACTTCACCCCAATCATCTACCCCACCTTAGGC
>ENA-UEYG01001554-UEYG01001554.1-human-gut-metagenome-genome-assembly--contig:-NODE-1554-length-16317-cov-4.352401_pt1 | contig 16317 bp, 14 predicted proteins | sample MGYA00242933_ERZ507934 | MGnify/ENA primary metagenome ERZ507934 (study PRJEB26167, sample SAMN06115527) | human gut metagenome | host: Homo sapiens | place: China:Zejiang | collected 2015-11-10... | reverse complement strand
AAACCCTTATGAACAGGGGAAACGCACCTCTTTGCTCTTGCACCGGGGCGGGCGCGCAGGTATAATGATGAAAAAGAGCATTAACAAATGACGGAGGTGGCTTCATGTACGAAAACGGGAAGATCTATATGGGTTTGGCAGGCGACAAGCGGGTGGAACTGGCGTTGAATATGTGCAACCGCCACGGACTGATCGCTGGGGCCAGCGGCACCGGCAAGACCGTCACCATGAAGGTGATGGCGGAGTCCTTTTCCGACGCCGGTGTGCCGGTGTTTCTGTGTGATGTGAAGGGCGACGTGGCGGGCATCTGTGCGCCGGGCCAGAGCAGCGAGGGCATGGAAAAGCGCATCGACAAATTCGGCCTGCGGGACCGCTTTGTCTACCAGGGTTATCCCACCACCTTCTGGGATGTTTATCAGGAGGGCGGCCACGCCGTCCGGGCCACCGTCAGCGACATGGGACCGGAGCTTCTCAGCCGGATTTTGGGCCTGACGGCAGTGCAGGAGGGAATTCTGCACATCGTGTTTCAAATCGCCGATGACAAGGGCCTCCTGCTGATCGATCTGAAAGATCTGCGGGCCATGCTGACCTATGTCAGCGAGCACCGCGCCGAGTACATGATGACCTATGGCAATATCACGCCGCAGTCGGTGGCGGCGATCCTGCGGGCGCTGCTGCCGTTGGAGCAGCAGGGCGGCGAGCTGTTTTTCGGGGAACCGGCGCTGGACATCCGCGACTGGATGCGCACGGCTGCTGACGGCCGGGGCATGATCAATGTGCTGGACTGCGTCAAGCTGGTGCAGAATCCCACGCTGTACGCCAGTTTCCTGCTGTGGATGCTGTCGGAGCTGTTTGAGATCCTGCCGGAGGCTGGCGATCTGGACAAGCCCCGGATGGTATTCTTCTTTGACGAGGCCCACATGCTGTTCCGCGATGCGCCCACTGTGCTGCTGCAAAAGGTGGAGCAGACGGTGAAGCTGATCCGTTCCCGGGGCGTGGGCGTATACTTTGTGACGCAAAGTCCCGGCGATATTCCAGACACCGTGCTGGCGCAGCTTTCCAACCGGGTGCAGCACGCCCTCAGGGCCTATACCCCCGCAGAGCTGAAGGCTGTCCGCGCGGCGGCGCGGGCTTTCCGGCCCAATCCCGCGTTTCAGGCGGAGGATGCCATCATGGAGCTGGGCGTGGGCGAGGCGCTGACCTCGTTTTTGGATGAAGCGGGCGTGCCCACGATGGTGGAGCGCACGAAGATCATCTGCCCACAGAGCCTCATGTCGGTGCCGGAGCCAATGGTCCGGGCCAAGGTGATGATGCACGACGGCATGGAGAAGTATGACGAGTTTGTGGATAACGTGTCAGCCTACGAGGTGCTGACGGCGGAGCGGGAGGAAGCGGAGACCGCCAAACAGGAGGAGGCCGACCGCAAGGCCCGCGAAAAGGAGGAGGCTCAGGCGGAAAAGCTGCGTCTGAAGGAGGAAGAAGCTGAACGAAAGCGCAAACAGAAGCTGGAGGACGAGGCTCGCCGCAAGGCGGAGCGCCGGGCGGCCAAGATCGAGTCCCAACTGATCTCAGCAGGCGGTCAGGTGCTCAAGCGGGGCCTGCTGGGTGTGCTGAAAAAGTGGTAACGCGGCTTTTGACGGAATGCCTATGAACGAACATAAAAAGGAGAAAGCGATATGAAAAAGAGAATTTCGGTCCCCTTTTTAGCAGCTGTGGTTGTGGTTTTGATTGCGGTGATCGTCATTGTAAAACCCTTTCCCCAAAAGGCATCGGCGGTATTCCCGGAAAAGCTGTTGGAGCTCCCCTGCACCGTGGCGCGGGAATCCATAGACGGCGCGGAAAAGATTGATCTTACAAATGACCAGAAGGGAGCCCTGTTGAATGAACTGGAAACCGTTCAAGCAGTACGGCTGGGAACCTCTGACGGCAAGATCGGTCCCTACGATCGGTATGTGTACCGCTTCAGCTTTGAAAATCAGCAGGAGATCTCAATGGATGATCGCGGAACGCTCTATACGCAGAGGGGCGGCTATACGATGACCGGGGATATCTCCGGTGTGCTGGACCTCTTGAATGGCTGGTTCTGAGCTGAGCACCGGAGCCAGGCAGAATAAATGGCAAATAGAGTCTTGCAGAGTGCGTATTCATAAATGCTGATTGAAATAGCGACAGATAAGAAAATGCTCTGCAAAAGCCTGCCTTCCATTTGGAAGGCAGACTTTTTTCGCCTATCAGCCGGTAAGGGTCAGGCTGCGCTGAACTCCTCCCGCAATTCCTCCATGGCCTCGGACACATGATCCGCAGAAAAGCAGAACCGGCCGTTTTCATCATATACCTCAATGTGTCCCATCACATACCGCAGTTCAAATCGCTCCATTTTTATAACCCCTTCCGTGGTGTGTTGTTTTCTGATTACATGCTCAGTATACAATACATACTGTCCTATAAAACGGACACTGTCACCAACTGCGATCTCTGTACGGCGTATTTTCCTCAGATCGATCTGCGGCTCAGAGCATGATACTGCCGGTTTCTCTGCCGGCCATCGCGGTATTCAGCAGCGTTTCCTTGCAGACGGCGGCGAAATACCAACTTTCTTCAAATCTGCCCGGGTAGTGCTTCTCAATGAATGTCAGAGTTTCTTTTAGCTGCAACATGGCGGCGAACATATGCTTGCAGGCGTAAGTGCAGAAACAGCCGCAAACCAGATTTCTGATCTCGCCATCGATGTAGTCACATTCCAGCTCGTAGGGCTGTGTCCCTTCCACAATGGCCCGCACCCGAGTCTTATCCAGAGAGATGTACCGCACCCGGTTTTCTCTGTAATAGTCATGTCCCCGCTCCGCAATGGCGTCGCTGATCTTCATGGTTTGCAGATCATTCAACTGAAAGCCGCTGCCGTCCTGTTCGGAAACAATCTCCGTATCATCCTTCTCGGGCGCCTTGAACCAGGTGATGACCTGTTCATAAGGGAGTGCGCTGCGGTCAAAGGTGACGAAGTGCGATCCGGCAAAATGAAATTCACCGTGGACCTTCGTATCGGCCACGCTGATGACCCGCTTGTAGTCGGACAGCTTGATCTTGAAGGTATAGCAGACATCCACCACATGACCGCGGAAACCTTCCAGCTTTCCATCCACAAAGACCAGATCGCCGCAGTGGAGATCAAATTGATCGTTGTAGTAGGAGAGCGTCATGCCGCGGGCAGGGAAGCGGACCTGAACCAAGGATCTGGTAGGCTTCGGCTTTCTGGAAATAACAAACCGAGTGGCAGCCTCGTGCCTGCTTTCCTTTTCAGCGGCGGAAAAAACGATCTTGAACTTCATAAAACCCCTCCTTCAAAATAACCGAGTTTCCTTCCAGTATCATCATCTTACAATCTTACCTGTCCCAATAACCGGACTGCTACGAAAAAACGGCTCTGACAACAATAGTCAGAGCCGCTTGATCTGAATTTGATTCAGTTTTTATGCCTGCGGGCCGTAAAGTGCCGCGACGGAGCCGATATGCGCCTTCATACCCTCCACGACATGAGCGGGTCCCACGATCTGCGCTTGGGGGCCAAAACCCAGCACCCACGCAAAGAACTGAGGGCTGACCACCACATCCGTCCGGACGGTGAAATGGGCCGGGCCGTCGGGGACGATGAATACCTCGCTGCCCAGCCGGTCCAGAACGGCGCCTACCAGGTGATTTTCAAACCGCATCTGTACCTTGATCTCTTCGCCGGTGAACATACCGAAGGTTTTGCGGGTGTAGACCGCCATGTCCAGCGCCTGATAGACCTCCTGACCGTCCCGCTCCTCATCCAGCGTGGAGATCTTCTCCATCTTGTCCACGCGGTAGTGCTTGATGATCCCGGCCTTAGAGTCATAGGCCACCAGATAGTAGTTTTCATCGTCCCAGGTCATGGCAAAGGGACTGACCACATAGTACGCACCGCCGTGGCGGTACTGCCGCTCCTTGGCCACATTATACTCAAAGTACAGAAACCGGATCTTCCGGTTATTGGAGATGCCGTTGTGAATCTCATCCACATTGTAGTAGATGGACTCGTTCATGGTCTTGATGCGGTTTTTCACAAAGACCTGCCGGTGAAGAAGCTGGGCGCTGTGTACGCTGGCCAATGTCTCGATCTTCTTGATGAGGGACGCGGTCTTTTTGTGGGTGATGAATTTGGAGGACTGCACGCTGTCCACCAGCAGCTTCAGCTCCGGCAGCTCAAAGGTGCGGCTTGCCACATAATAGCCGAACACGCGGCCCCGCTTGCATTCCTCAATATCCATGCCGAAGGTGCGCAGCGCCTCGATGTCATCGTAAATGCTTTTGCGCTCTGCGGCGATGCCGTTGGACTCTAAGTATTGAATCATCTGATTGACTGTAATCGGGTGCTCCTCGTCGGAGTTCTGAAGCAGATAATTCCTGACATGAAGTAATTTCAATTTCTGGAAAGAGGATCTGGCCATATATGTTCCACCTTTCTGCGCCCGGATCAGTAGGCGTGAACCTGCAACCGGATTGCTTCATATTCAGATGGCGTTCTGCCTTGTATCGCGCAATGTCTTTACGTTCATTGTAGAATGAAATGTGAGCTTCTGTCAATGGATAGACGTTCTAACGGCAGCATCCCTTTGCTGTACCGACTATACAAGCGCACCCGACCGTGTTATACTGTTAAAAAATTCAATACATGCAGATAGAGGAAAGAGAGGCAGATGGAAATGAACTACACCTCCGCACAGGCCAACAAGCTGCTGAAAAAACTGAATGACGAGTATACCGCGTTGCTGGACAAGGAGACCCGCAGCCGGGACTTCCGGGCTGCCATGGGGGAGGATGTCGAGTCCGTCCGGCCCGCCTACGATTACGCTGAAACGCAGACCCGCCTTGCGGCGTTGGAGACGAAGATCCGCAAGCTCAAGCACGCCATCAACATTTTTAACGCCACGCAGACCGTGGACGGCTTTGACATGACCATCGACGAGCTGCTGGCCTATATTCCTCAGCTTACCAAGCGGAAAAGCAAGCTGCTGGAGATGAAAAGCCGACTGCCCAAGGAGCGTGTGGAGGAGCAGTACGGCCGCCAGTCCAACATCATCGACTACACCTACGCCAACTATGACATCGCGGCGGTGGAGGCCGACTATGAGAAAGCTGCCGATGAACTGTCCCGTGCCCAGCTTGCGCTGGACGCGGTGAATCAGCGGGAAACCTTTGAGCTTGAAGAATGACCGCTTTCCGTCGCTTCACACGAATGTCCGACCATTTTTGATCCAATCACGATCTCTGCGTGTGTTCAGCGTTCAGAGACAGAGAATCGGTTATTTTTGTGGTTATCCGTTATGCGGCCTGTGTTTATGGGTTACGGGGAACATTTACCGGCAGCATCGGTGAAGCGAGAAAACTTTTTGGGGCCGAAGTACGGTTATAGGCCCTGACTATTTACAGTGGGGAAATGTTCGTTTTGCGGAACTCCAAATTGAGCGTGAACTGTCCAAAATGGCGGAATCATGTTGAACAGTGAAAATAGGAGGCAACGAAAATGAAATGGTTTATGTTCTGCGTCGCAATGAATTTTATAGCAGCCATTGTACTGATTGGAGCCGGCGCAACGGAACTGAATAATTTAGGAACGAGTGTTCCGGCGCTTTTGTGTATTGCTGCCGGTATATGCGGACTGATCGAAATTAGAAAGAACAAGTGATGGAATTACAATCGTTTGCTTACCGGACGCTGTCGCTGCCAAGGCACTCAAACAAGCGGCAGCCTGTTTTCACAAGGCGAATTGAACACAATACGAAAAGAAAAAACGAAAGGGGAGAGGAATATGACAGTGATCGGCAATATTCTATGGTTTCTGTTTGGCGGACTGATCGGCGGACTTGCATGGGTGCTGGCCGGATGCCTGTGGTGTGTGACCATCATCGGTATTCCCGTCGGACTGCAATGCTTCAAGTTTGCAAGTCTCGCCTTTTTCCCTTTCGGAAAAGAGGTCATATATGGGGGCGGCGGGTTTTCCTTTCTGGTGAACCTGATCTGGATCGTATTCTTCGGCCTTGAAATGGCGATCGGCTATGTCATTCTTGGTTGTCTCTGGTGCGTCACGATCCTTGGTATCCCCATCGGAAAGCAGTGCTTCAAAATGGCGAAGCTGTCGCTGATGCCCTTCGGCGCGGCGGTGATCTGACCGGGACCGGACAGGATCGACCGTCTCTCTTGCATTGTCAGCCACGCCATGCTATAATACTTCTACAAAATTTGTGACGTGGGGTTTTCAAGGCGTTTGATATGCTGCTTTTAACCACGCAATTGTGCAGAACAATTGCGTGGTTTTGTTCTGCAATTTTCAGGAGGACACATGAACGAGAATCAAAAATTAGGAACCATCATGAAAGAGCTGATCCGGTTCAGCCTGCCGCTGATCCTCAGCGGTGTGCTGCAGCAGCTCTATAACTGGGCAGACGCCTTCATCGTCGGCAATGTGGACGGAGAGCTGTCCCTTTCCGCCATCGGCGTGACGTCCATTCCCATCAGCTTCTTCATCACCACCATCACCGGCTTCACACTTGGCCTGTCCGTCCTGATCGCCAAGAACTTCGGTGCAAAGAAACAGGACAGCATCCCGCCCGTGCTGGCGGTGTTTGCCGTGATCCTAGGCGGCGTATTTCTGCTGGCTGCGGCAGTCGGCTCCGCCCTGTCCTATCCGTTTATGGAGCTGCTGCACACGCCGGCGGATACCATCGACCTCGCCAGCGGCTATATCCGCATTATTTTCTGGGGCCTGCCGTTTCTGGCGGTCTATAATGTCTATACCGCCACCCTGCGCGGGCTGGGGGACAGCCGGATCCCCTTTCTCTCCATTCTGGTCTCCTCCGTCATCAACGTGCTGCTGGATATCCTTTTTGTTGCGGAGCTGCGCTGGGGCGTACTGGGTGCGGCTGCGGCGACCGTGCTGTCCCAAGCGATCATGACGGTGTTCATCGTCCTGTACGGAACAAGCAAATACCCGTGGCTGAAAAGCGGTTACCGGAAAGAGAGCTTCTGCGGCGCCGTGGTGCGGGACGGCTTGCGCTACGGCCTGCCGCCCATGGTACAGTCCAGCATCAGCGCCTTGGGCAGTCTGGTATTGCAGGACTTCATGAACCGCTTCGGAACGGATACCGTCACCGCCATCACAACGGCCTACCGCATCGACACGCTGATCCTGCTGCCCATCGTGAACCTCGGCTCCGGTATTTCCACGGTCACGGCCCACAGTCACGGCGCGGGAGATACGATACGCACCCGAAAAACCCTCTCTGCCGGTACAATTCTGACCCTGGTGGTGTCTGCGTTCCTGACGGGCCTCGTGATCCCGACAGGCGGAAAGATCATTGCGCTTTTTGGTGCCGGGACCGCTGCGGTGGCGATCGGAAGCGCCTTTTTCCACCGCATTGCATTCTTCTATCCGATTTTCGGCCTGACCACGGCGTTCCGCGGCTATCTGGAGGGCAGGGGAGACCTGGTGTACTCCAGCGCTGCGGGACTGGTCTCTCTGGCCGTCCGCATCATCGCCTCCTACGCAATGGCCCCGCACTTTGGAAATATGACCATCGCCTATGCGGAAATGGTCTCGTGGGTGTGGCTGCTGGTCATGTACCTGTTTCGTCTGGCAGCCAAAAAGGATGACGCTCTATGAGCAATGAGCATAGGTGCGATGTCACCGATGTTGAACTGGAATCTCACCGGCATCAGAGGGGAATAGCAAACTTAGATGCGGCGCCGGATGTTTTCATGAAGCGGTTCCTCCTGATACGTAATCGATTTCACTAAAGCGCGCCACCCTTATACCGGATTATGTTGTAGAAAGTCAACGAATGATTTTGCAAAAGATCGACGCTGATTATTTCGCTTTCACGGTTGAAATGCCCTGCCGACTGTGTTACACTTGGCGGGCATGACGATAAAAGGGGGGCGGGAGACATGAAAACGGCACAGGCGGACCTCACAACGGGCCCGCTGGGGAAGAAGATCTTCCGATTCAGCATTCCTCTGATCTTTTCCAACCTGTTACAGGTGTTATTCAATATGGCGGACGTGGCGGTGGTCGGCCGGTTCGCGGGTTCTACAGCGTTGGGAGCGGTGGGCTCTACCACCATCCTCGTGTCCCTGTTTACCGGCTTCCTCATCGGATTGGCCGGCGGCGTTAACGTACTGGTGGCGCACCACTTCGGAGCCGGAGACCGGAAGAATCTCTCGGACACGGTCCACTCTGCGGCGCTGACCTGTGCGGCGGCGGGACTGGTGCTGCTGGGCATCGGCTGCGGCTTTGCGGGCGGTATCCTCAGAGCGCTGAACACCAAACCGGAGCTGATGGACGGCGCTGTGCTGTACCTGCGCATCTACTGTCTGGGTATGCCCGCACTGGCGGTCTACAACTTTGGCAACGCCGTGTTCTCCGCGGTGGGTGATACCCGCCGACCTCTGTACTACCTCTCCATCGCCGGCGTCATCAACGTGGTGCTGAACCTGTTCTTCGTCATCGTCTGCAATATGGACGTGGCAGGCGTGGCGGTGGCCAGTATCATCTCACAGTATTTCTCCGCCATTCTGGTAACGGCGGCGCTGCTGCGGAGCCGTGAGAGTTACTGCCTGCGGTTTTCCCAGCTGCGGTTCCATAAGACCCGCACGAAAGCTATTCTATCCATCGGTATCCCGTCCGGACTGCAAAACGCCATTTTCGCGTTGGCCAATCTGTTCATCCAGCGGGGCGTCAACACCTTCAGCGCCACCATGGTGGCGGGAAACTCCGCCGCTACCAACGCCGACGCGCTGGTGTATGATGTGATGCAGGCCTTCTACACCGCCTGCGGCAGCTTCATCGGCCAGAACTACGGCGCAGGCAAGAAGGACCGCATCCGCCGGACCTTCCTGATCAGTACGGCGTATGCCTTCGGAGCGGGACTGCTTCTGGGTCTGGGATTGCTGCTGTTTGGACGGCCGTTCCTGAGCCTCTTTACCACAGACCCGCAGGTGATGGACGCGGGTATGTACCGTTTGACGGTCATGAGCGTTTCCTACTGCGTCTCCGCGTTTATGGACGGCGCTATCGCTGCTTCCCGTGGCCTTGGCAAGAGTGCTGTCCCCATGGTCATCGTGATTTTGGGCTCCTGCGTGTTCCGCATTATCTGGGTCTACACCGTGTTTGCGTGGTTCGGCACCATCACGTCCCTGTATCTGCTGTATGTGTTTTCCTGGACCATCACGGCAGCGGCAGAGATCATCTATTTCATTCGTATCTATCGGCAGGCCACAGCGGATCTTACCGCCGCCTGACCGCAAAACCGCAAAAGAGCGGAGGGATCAAAAGTTACCTACGCATAAGGACAACATTTCAAATTACCGTTCAAGTAGCATTGAAAAAGCCACTGACTCTGAATTATTCAGGGTCAGTGGCTTTTCGTTGAAAACGAGGCTGCATTCTGGTACAATCTATGTGTATAAAAGGAACTTCTCATAATTGCACCTTATCGGAAGTTGAAAGGAGGGGCACTGTGAGCGAACTTATGACGAAACACGAGATGACTGAGGAAGATATCAAGTTACAGTATATTACTCCAGCGATTGAGAGCGCAGGCTGGGATAAACTTAAGCAAATTAAAATGGAGTACAACTTCACGGACGGTCGTGTCATCGTCCGCGGAAATGTCACAGCCAGGGGAAAGAGAAAGCGCACAGACTATCTGCTTTACTACAAGCCCAATATTCCTTTGGCTATCGTCGAGGCAAAGGATAACAGACACAGTGTCGGAGCCGGAATGCAACAGGCCATCGAATATGCCGAGGTGCTGGACATCCCGTTTGTGTACAGCTCAAATGGCGACGGTTTCTTGGAACACGATATGAAATCCGGCAAAGAGCGTGAATTGATGTTGGAGCAGTTTCCCTCGCCGCATGATCTCTGGCAGCGGCACATCGGCGACGAGCATTTCACGCCGGAGCAGGAACAACTTATTACCGAGCCGTACTATTTCCAGCTGGGTGATAAGACCCCTCGCTACTATCAGCGCATCGCCATCAACCGCACCGTTGATGCGGTTGCCCGTGGGCAAGACCGCATTCTCCTCGTTATGGCGACCGGCACTGGCAAGACTTATACTGCGTTCCAGATTATTCATCGCCTTTGGAAATCCGGCCGAAAGAAAAAGATCCTGTTCCTTGCTGACCGCAACATTCTTGTCGACCAGACCATGCAACAGGACTTCAAGCCTTTTGCAAAGGTCATGACGAAAATCGAGGGCAAAAAGCTGGACAGCTCCTATGAGTTGTATCTGTCCCTTTATCAGCAGTTGGCCGGTGATGAGAATGAAGAGCCGTTCCGTGCATTCCAGCCGGATTTCTTCGACCTTATTGTCATCGATGAGTGTCACCGTGGCAGTGCCAAGGAGGATTCCCGCTGGCGCAGAATACTCGAATACTTCCACAGCGCCACCCAGATCGGCATGACGGCTACGCCGAAGGAAACGAAAGAGGTATCCAATATCTCTTACTTCGGCGAACCCATCTATACATACAGTCTGAAGCAAGGTATCGACGACGGTTTCCTTGCGCCGTACAAAGTTCTCCGTGTCGGTCTGGACAAAGATCTGGAAGGCTGGCGTCCCACAGCGGGACAGCGGGATATCTACGGCTATGAGATTGATGACCGTGAGTACAATACCAAGGACTACGACAAGAACCTCATCATTGATGAGCGTACCAATGCCGTTGCAAAACGTATTACTCGCTTTTTGAAGGAGAACGACCGCTTTGCCAAGACCATCGTATTCTGTGTGGATATAGACCATGCAGAGCGTATGCGGCAGGCGCTCGTGAATGAGAACAGCGACCTTGTGGCGGAGAACGCCAAGTATGTCATGCGCATTACCGGCGACAACGCCGAGGGCAAGGCGCAGCTCGACTACTTCATCGCAGAGGATAGCAAATATCCCGTGATCGTTACGACTTCCAAACTGATGACAACTGGCGTGGACTGCAAAACATGCCGGCTCATCGTTTTGGACAACAACATAAACTCCATGACCGAGTTCAAACAGATCATCGGTCGTGGTACACGACTCAAGCCCGATTATGGCAAAGAGTATTTCACCATTATGGATTTCCGCAACGCCTGCCGACTTTTCGCAGACCCGGAATTCGATGGAGACCCGATCTCTATCATTGATGATGACGATGATCCCGGCGAAGAGCCGACCATCGATCCGCCGAAGCCGCCCGCCCCGACTCCCGGTCCCTGCGGGGACACCGATGATCCGCCTGAAAAGAAGCATAAATACCGGGTGCGTGGTGTCGAGGTCACGATTTTGAACGAGCGAGTCCAATACTACGACAAGGACGGTAAGCTCATCACGGAAAGCGTGACGGATTACTCCAAGAAGAACATTCTCGGTGAGTATGCCACCCTGGATTCGTTCCTCCGTGCCTGGAACTCCGAGGAGAAGAAACAGGCAATTATTGATGAACTTCAGGAGCGTGGCGTTCTGCTAGAGGCGCTGCGCGAGGCATCAGGCAATAAGGACATCGACGATTTTGACCTAATCTGCCACATTGCCTACGACAAGGCACCGCTGACGAAGGCAGAGCGGGCAAACAATGTCCGCAAGCGTGGATACCTCTACAAGTATTCCGGCTTGGCACAGGAAGTTCTGAGTGCGCTGTTGGACAAATACATGAACGAGGGCATTCAGGACATCGAGAACCTCGAAATCCTGTCCAATGACCCGTTCCGCAAATTCGGCACCCCCATGAAGATCGCAAAGCTGTTCGGCGGCAAAAACGGATACATTCAAGCCATCCGTGATTTGCAGAAGGAAATCTACGCTGCGTAAGGAGATATAAGCTATGAGTTTAAATAACCTGGTAAAACGACTGCAGGACATCATGCGCAATGACGCAGGCATCAACGGCGATGCCCAGCGTATCGAGCAGATGGTTTGGATTCTCTTTCTGAAGGTGTATGACGCCAAGGAAGAGATATGGGAGTTTTACGACGAGAATTACACCTCCATCATCCCTGAGGAGCTGCGCTGGCGCAATTGGGCCGTAGACCACAAGGATGGCAAGGCTCTCACCGGCGATGCGCTTCTGGACTTCGTGAACGGAAAGCTGTTCCCGACCCTCAAGGCCATCGCAATCGATGAGAATACACCCATGAGCCAGATCATCGTCCGCACCGCCTTCGAGGACAACAATAACTACATGAAGGACGGCATCCTGCTCCGCCAGGTTATCAATGTCATTGACGAGATCGACTTTGAAGAGTACGAGGACCGTCACGCCTTCGGCGAGATCTACGAAACGATTCTCCGCAGTTTGCAGAGCGCCGGTAACTCCGGTGAATTCTATACGCCCCGTGCGGTCACGGACTTCATGGTGCAGATGATCAAGCCGAAGCTCGGCGAGTCCATTGCGGACTTCGCCTGCGGTACAGGCGGCTTTCTTACCTCTGCGCTGAAGGTGCTGGACGCCCAGGTGCAGACTGTCGAGGACAGAACGGTTTACAGCAACTCCATCTACGGTATCGAAAAGAAGGCGCTGCCATTCCTTCTGTGCGCCACAAATATGCTGCTCCACGACATCGACAATCCTCGCATCATCCACGGCAACAGTTTGGAAAAGAATGTGCGTGAGTACAAGGAGAGCGACCGCTTCGATGTCATTCTGATGAATCCTCCTTATGGCGGCAACGAAAAAGAGGGCGTGAAACAGAATTTCCCGGCTGACCTTCGTAGCAGCGAAACCGCAGACCTCTTTATGTCTGTCATCATGTATCGGCTGAAGCAGAACGGCCGGTGCGCCATTATTCTGCCGGACGGCTTCCTGTTCGGCACGGATAACGCAAAAATGGCGATCAAGGAAAAACTGCTGTCCGAGTTCAATCTCCATACGGTCATCCGTATGCCGCACAGCGTGTTTGCGCCGTACACCTCTATCACAACAAACATCCTTTTCTTCGACCGGACGCATCCCACGACGGAGACCTGGTTCTATCGTCTGGATATGCCGGAGGGATACAAGAACTTCTCCAAAACGAAGCCCATGAAGCTGGAGCACTTCGCCCCGACTGTTGAGTGGTGGGACAACCGTGAGGAAATCACTATCGACGGCTTCGACAAGGCGAAGAAGTACACCGTCGAGGAACTGAAAGCACGGAGCTATAACATTGACCTTTGCGGCTATCCTCACGAAGAGGAGGAGATCCTGCCGCCAAAAGAACTGATTCAGCAGTACCAGGAAAAGCGGGCCAGCTTGAACGCTGACATCGACCGCATCCTTGCCCAGATCACCGACATCCTTGGCATCGACATTACGGAGGAGGACGACGAATGACTGCGCAGCAACTGAAAAACTCAATTCTCCAGATGGCTGTTCAAGGCAAGCTCGTGCCGCAGGACCCGAATGACGAGCCCGCCAGCGTTCTGCTGGAACGCATCCGTACGGAGAAGGAGCGGCTCATCAAAGAAAAGAAAATCAAGCGTGAAAAGAACCCCTCCGTCATTTTCAAAGGTGCCGATAATACTCCTTATGAGAAAATCGGCGATGAAGTGCGGTCGCTGGCGGATGAGGTACCGTTTGACATCCCCGATTCGTGGGAGTGGGTGCGGCTCATTGATGTCTGTGAGTACATCCAGCGTGGAAAGTCACCGAAGTATTCTCCAATCAAAAAGTACCCCGTTGTCGCCCAAAAGTGCAATCAATGGAGCGGTTTTTCGATTGAAAAGGCACAGTTTATTGAGCCGAATTCTCTGTCCTCCTATGGGCCTGAGCGTCTTTTGCAGGACAACGACCTAATGTGGAACTCTACTGGCCTTGGCACACTTGGACGAATGGCTATTTACAAAACCGCAGCTAATCCGTATGAGCTGGCTGTTGCTGATAGCCATGTCACCGTTATACGCCCTCTGAAACAGTTTGTTCTCCCGGAATACTTGTACTACTACTTTGCCAATCCAAGCGTACAAAGCGTTATAGAAGATCAGGCAGACGGTACTACGAAGCAGAAGGAACTTGCCACAGCGACCATCAAAGCGTATCTAACACCAATTCCTCCCCTTGATGAGCAACGCCGTATTTTGGCGAAACTGTCGGAAGTCCTACCAGTAGTGAAGAACTATGGCGTAGTATACGATGAAACCACAGCAATGCAGGAAGCCTTCCCTGAGTCCCTCAAGAAGTCGATTTTACAAGAGGCAGTCCAGGGCAAGCTGGTACCGCAAGACCCATCCGACGAGCCTGCAGAGGCTCTGCTGGAGCGTATCCGGGCGGAGAAGCAGCGGCTCATCAAGGAAGGCAAAATCAAAAAGGACAAGCACGAATCTGTCATTTTCAGACGGGATAATTCTCATTATGAGAAGTTGGACGGTGTGGAGCGCTGTATCGACGATGAACTCCTATTTGAAATACCCGATTCTTGGGAGTGGGTACGGCTCGGTACTGTTTTGGAAATAGCACGAGGAGGTTCCCCACGTCCGATCCAGCAATATCTTACGACCGAGCCGGACGGAATAAACTGGATCAAAATCGGTGATACGGACAAAGGCGGGAAGTACATTTACAAAACAAAGGAGAAAATCCGCCCGGAAGGGGTTGCAAAAAGTCGCATGGTTCATAGCGGTGACTTTTTGCTCACAAACTCAATGAGTTTCGGACGACCCTATATTCTTAAATCTGATGGTTGTATCCACGACGGTTGGCTCGTTTTGTCGAATAGATTTGAATGCTACTCTGTGGATTTCCTATATTACATTCTTTCTTCGCCGTTTGCGTACTACCAGTTCTGTGATAGCGTCAGTGGTGCTGTGGTAAAAAATTTGAACAGCGATAAAGTTGCAAATGCACTCTTTCCACTCCCTCCACTTAGCGAACAGAAACGGATTGTTCAGCGGATTGAAGAGCTGCTCCCGCTGGTCAAAGGGTTGTAAAAGGAACACGGTATAATATCATAGTGAAAGGAGGTCTTTCACTATGATAGAAGAATTCGAAAGACACTTGAGGGGCACAAACCTCTCGGAAAACACGATATCCTCGTACCTTTTTGCCATTCGGCAATACAGCTCGCAGTACGACGGTATCACGAAAAAGAACCTGCGGGCGTATAAGGTGTGGTTGATAGAGAACTACAAGTCTAAGACCGTCAATCTGCGTCTGAGGGCAATCAACTGCTACTTGGAGAGCATTGGCAAAGAAAGCTGGAAAATACCGTTTGTGCGAGTGCAGCAGAAAGCCTTTCTGGAAAATGTCATCAGCGAGGCCGATTATGAGTATTTCAAAACCTGCCTCAAACGGGATGACGAGCTGTTCTGGTATTTTGTCATACGCTTTCTGGCCGCAACCGGCGCACGGGTCAGTGAGCTCATACAGATCAAGGTGGAACACATCAAGCTGGGGCATTTGGATTTGTACTCGAAGGGCGGTAAGCTCCGACGAATATACATACCAAAAGCTCTGCAAAATGAAGCCCTTTCTTGGCTGAACGATAAGCACCAAGAAAGCGGCTTCATTTTTTTGAACAAATACGGGGACAGAATCACTACCAGAGGTATCTCCGGGCAGTTAAAAAAGCTGGCAGTCCGGTATGGCATTGACCCTGTGGTAGTATACCCACACTCCTTCCGTCACCGCTTTGCAAAGAGCTTCTTGGAGCGCTGCAACGACATCGCTTTCCTTGCTGACCTTATGGGACATGAAAGTATAGAAACCACCCGCATCTATCTCCGCAAAACCTCAACCGAACAACGAGCTATCGTTGATGAAGTCATAGACTGGTAAAGAAAGAGCATACCCCGTGCGTATAACCACGAGGTATGCTCTTTTTAGGATTGCTGGATAATTGCTGCAATTCCTTCAAAAGCAGATACAATACGACGCTGCTCGTTAGTTGGCGGTAGCGGCACTAAAATGGAATTGAGCTTTTCCTGGTTCATTTTTGGCTGAGCGGTACCGGTAACATACGGAGCAAGGTTTGTTGCATTTATGAAGAGCGCTATATAGCGTAAATCAACGCCTGCAACGGCGTCAATGACATGGGCATGATTATTTACCCAGTATTGACCGGAAGCGATAAAAGCGATTGGCTTACTTCGCAAGAGGAGATTTGCCCCATCTTCGCCGACGAGGAGCAGAGGTTTATCGAATAAATACCGATCCACCTTATCAATGACCCAAGATGCCCCGTAATAATCGTACTTTGTATCAAGCTTTTGGCGCTGGGAAACTGACATAGGAATGCGCTCTGCATCTCTATTTACGAGAGCCGTTCCAAACCGGATCCAGAACCAG
>ENA-UEYG01001538-UEYG01001538.1-human-gut-metagenome-genome-assembly--contig:-NODE-1538-length-16452-cov-6.333252_pt1 | contig 16452 bp, 16 predicted proteins | sample MGYA00242933_ERZ507934 | MGnify/ENA primary metagenome ERZ507934 (study PRJEB26167, sample SAMN06115527) | human gut metagenome | host: Homo sapiens | place: China:Zejiang | collected 2015-11-10... | reverse complement strand
CTTGTTAGAATTTTCTCCAATATCTTTATCCAACTGCAACGCCGCCCAACGCCGCCCAAAGATACGACGCCTTTCCTCCGTCGCCCCCACTGCTTGGCCGAGCATGTAGACAATATCCTCATATCCTTCCATTTCAAAAATTTTCTGCCATACCTCCAGCGCCACATCGCCCATTGACTGTACGACCAAACATTTTTACCCTGTTACACAGTAAGGGGTGCATACAGGAGGGCCCGGACAGCCCCGCAGCAAAGTTTTTTCCGCCCCCATTGGCCGGGCAACGGCGTAATAATCATATAATTGCGTTACATTTTGATAAACTGCGCACTTGCAACGTGCGGCAATCTACGCTAAGGCAGGCACAGAAACTTCGTAACTTTTTTCACTAAACGGTATGCTTGCTATACCATAAGGTTAACGCCGCCCGGCTGTGCCGGGCCGACGCCCACAGACCCGCAACCCACGGGGCAAACGTATGACTGCATCCTTGTTTACGGTCGGCCTGCTACCGCTTTTGGCGGCCACGGCCCTCATGCTCTGGGCCACGGCGCAGGCCGTGCGCCAGCGTGACCTGCCGCGCCGCCTCATTCTTTGGGGCGCGCTGCACGATACGGCCCTGGCCTGTCTGGCCCTTGCGGCCGGCGGCGGGGCCGCGCGCACGGGCCTCTGGCTGTTTGTCCTTTTCCAGCTGGCCTCACGCCTGCTGGCCTGGACGTCCTTGCGCCGTCTGCAGGACGGGGCCGTCCGGGCCGACGCCGCCGCGCCCCTGCGCCTGGAAGACCTGCGCGGCGTGGGCGCGCGCAGACCCTGGACAGGCGCGGCCTTTGCCCTGGGCCTGCTGGCCGCCGTGGGCGGCTCGCCCTTCCTTATGCCGGAAGCCCGCGCCTTCATAACGGCCGGCGTGCTGAACAACCTGCCCGGCGGCCTGCCTGTCCTGCTGGCGGCGGCCCTCACCACCACGGTCTTTATCTGGCTGTATGTGACGGCCGTGCGCGTAACGGTGCTGGAACCCGCGCCCGAAACCACGCCCGGCACAGGTGCGCCACGCGCCGGCGGTCTGACGACGCTGCTGTTGGCCTGTGCCGTGGCCCTGCTGGGCCTTGGGCGCGGCCCTCTGACGGACCTCCTGGCCTCCGGCGGCTTTGCGGCCCCGCACAGCGCCGTGCATCCGGCCTACTGGTGTTATTATCTGGGCGCCTTCCTCACCGGCCTGGCTTTTCTGGCCCGGCTGCCCTGGGCCTCCAAGGCCGGCGCGGCCTTCGCCGCCCTGGCCCTGGCCGCGGTGCTGGCCGTGCCCGCCCCGCCCACGGCAAAACTGTTTCTGCTCATGCTCTGCGGCATAGGCCTGGTGGTAGCCGTATACTCCCTGGGCTATATCCACGGCGCGCACCAGGGCCGCTATTGGTTCTTCCTGCTACTGACCTTCGCCTCTCTGGCGGGCATCGTCTCCTCCTCCGACGTGACCGGCATGTACGGCTACTGGGAGCTGATGACCTTTGCCTCCTATTTTCTGGTGGTGCACGAAGACACTCGCGCGGCGCACGACGCCGGCGTCAAATACTATGTTATGTGCGCGGGCGGCGCGCTGCTCATGCTGCCCGGTCTGCTGCTGCTGGGGCAGGGCCTTTCTCCGGCCCTGCTCAAGGGCGCGCTGCTGCTCTGCCTGGCGGGCTTCGGCGTCAAGGCCGGTCTGGTGCCCCTGCACTCCTGGCTGCCCGACGCCCACCCCGCTGCGCCCTCATCCGTTTCCGGTCCGCTTTCGGGCGTGATCACCAAGATGGGCGTGTTCGGCATTGTGGCTGTGCTCTTTGTACAGCCCGGCGCGCTGAGCATGCCCGGTCTTATGGGCTTTTCCTGGCTGGGCACAGGGCTGGTGGCCCTGGGCGCGGCCACCCTGGTCTACGGCGAAATTATGGCCCTGTACCAGGACGACATCAAACGCATGCTGGCCTACTCCACCCTGGGGCAGATCGGTGAAATCACCCTGACCCTGGGCTTGGGCACCTGGCTCGCCACCACGGGTGCGCTCTGGCACATGCTCAACCATGCGGTCATGAAGGACCTGCTCTTTCTTGGAGCCGGCGCGCTTATCCTGCGGGCCGGCAGCCGCAAACTGACGGACCTGCGCGGCCTGGGCGCGCAGATGCCCATCACCGTGGCCTGTATGGGCGTGGGGCTGATCAGCGTCATGGGGCTGCCGCCCTTCGGGGCCTTCTACAGCAAATACCTGATGATTCAGGCGGCAGTGTCTTCCGGCCACGTCTGGCTGGCCGTGCTCATTCTGGCCGGATCCCTGGTGGGGCTCATCTACTATACGCGCATTCTCAAAACCCTGGTCTTTGAGGAGCGCCCCGCCCACCTGCCCACCGTAACTGAGGCCCCGCGCAGCATCCAGATCGCTCTGATCACCCTGGCGGGCACGAGTCTGCTGCTGGGTCTGGCCCCGCAGCTGCCCGCCCAACTGGTGGCCCCTGTGGCCTCCCTGATTTTTGCGCCCCAGGCGGGCGACCCCGCCGCGCTGCTGGCCATGCGGGTTTCCTGGCCCGTATATGTGCTGGTGCCCGTGTTTGGCGCGGCCCTGCCCGCCCTGTTCCGGCGCGACCGCATCAAGGCCGGCAAGGCCAGCGCGGGCGTGCTGCTGCTGAGCGCCCTGCTGGTGGTCGTGTTCGGCCGCCAGCTGGACACCCTCTCCTTCTGCTTTGCCCTGCTGGTGCCCCTGCTGGGCGCGCTGAACATGGTTTACGCCCTGGGCTACATGGAACACAGCCACCGGCAGTGGCGCTTCTACTGCGCGTTTACCTGCATGTGTGGCGGTCTCATGGGCATGGCCGCCAGTCAGTACTTACTGAGCTTCTTCCTGTTCTGGGAAATTATGAGCTCCTGGACGCTCTACCTGGCCATCGCCCACGAAGGGGACAAAGCCTCGTTGCGCGAGGCCTTCAAATACTTCAGCTTCAACGTCTTCGGCGCGGGCTTTCTGTTCGTAGGCCTCTGCGTGCTGGGCCCGGCCACGCCTTTCAACGCCAGCCTGCTTACGGGCAACGTGCCCAACCTGCCGCCTTTCGCCGTTGGACTGGGCATGGCCCTGCTGGCAGCGGGTTTTGTGCTCAAGGCGGCGCAGCTGCCCTTCCGCATTGACTGGCAGATGCACCCGGCCCTCGCGCCCACGCCCGTTTCCGGCTACATTTCCTCCGTGCTGCTGAAGAGCGCCATCCTCGGCCTGATCAAGCTCTTCATGCTGCTGGGCGGCGGCTTTGCCCTGGCCGGGCTGCTTTCCGGCTTTACGCAAAGCGCCATCAGCACCGTGGTCATGTGGATAGGCGGCGTTACCATCATCATGGCGGCGCTGCAGGCCCTGCGCACCAGTGGCATCAAGCTCATGTTCATCTACTCCACGGTGAGCCAGCTGGGCTACATGGTGCTGGCCGTGGCCGCGGGCGGCGCCCTGGGTTACGCGGGCGGCATGCTGCACGTGGTCAACCACGTCTTCTTCAAAGACCTGCTTTTTCTGGTCTGCGGCGCGGTCATGTTCGCCAGCCACAGGGAAACCCTGGACGATCTGGGCGGCCTGGGCCGCAAAATGCCCTTTACCCTGGCCATGTTCGCCATTGCCGGGCTTTCGCTGGTCGGCGTGCCGCCCACCAGCGGCTTTTCGTCCAAATGGCTCATCTACCATGCTCTCATGAACGCGGGCCAGCCCTTCCTGGCGTTGCTCTCGCTGGTGGGCAGCGTGCTGACTCTGGCCTATGTGGCCAAATTCCTGCACGCGGCCTTTCTGGGGCAGCCTGCCCCGGACCTGGAGCACATTGAGGAAGCGCCGCGCATCATGCGCGTGCCCATGGGCATTCTGGCCGCGGGCTGCGTGCTCACGGGCGTATTCCCCGGCTTGGCGCTCTACCCCATCAACGCCATTTTAGCGGAATACGGGCTTGCGCCGCTCCATGTGGGACTTTCGGGCATACTTTCCGGACCGGGCGCGTGGAACGCCACAGGCCTCTGCGTCATGGCGGCCCTGGCCTTTCTGGGCGGGCGCTGGTTTGTACTGCGCTTTACCCGCCTGCGTGAAATTGACGTGCACACCTGCGGCATGCCGCCGGAAACGGCCGCCACCCGCATGACGCCTTCCAGCATCTACGGCGGCCTGCCCCGCCTGCTGGGCGGCCACAAGCCCGCCAAGGAGAACCGCTCATGAGCGACACCCTGCTTGCCATTGTGCATATGTGCCTGTTTCCCGGTGGGGTGTTCGCCCTGCTGGTGGCCATGTTCTTCAAAGGACTGGACCGCCGGGTGGAGGCCCGCCTGCAGCGCCGGGTGGGGCCGCCCTTGACCCAGCCCTGGCTGGACATCGCCAAACTGCTGACCAAGGAAACGCTTATCCCCAAGACGGCCTGCCGCCCGGCCTTTCTTATGGCCCCGGTGTTCGGCTTTACGGGCATGGCCGTGTGCGCGGCCTTCATCCCCGTACCGGGGGTGTACTCCGGGCTCTACAACATGGGCGACCTGCTGGTGCTCTTCTACCTGCTGCCCATTCCGGCCATGGCCCTTATGCTGGGCGGCTCCGCCTCCAGCTCGCCCTTTGGGGCCGTGGGCTTCTCGCGCGAAATGCTGCTTATGCTGGCCTATGAAACACCCTTGCTTATGATTTTGCTTTCCGTAGCCATGCTGGTGGGCAAAGCCCTGCACGGCGGGGCCTGGGGGGCGGAATTTTCGCTCTTGCGCATTGTGGCCTGGCAGCAGGAGGCCGGATCTCTGGGCTTCAACCCCGCCATGGTGCCGGCTTTGTTCGCTTACCTCATCTTTCTGCCCGGCACCATGGGCGTGGCCCCCTTTGACATTCCGGAAGCGGAAACGGAAATCATCGAAGGACCGCTGCTGGAATACGGCGGCCCGCTGCTGGCGCTGTTTCAGATCACCTCGGCCCTCAAGACCTTTGTGGTGCTGGGGCTGGGGGTGGCGCTTTTCTTTCCCGGCACTATATCTGACTTGTGGCCAGTGAACCTGCTCTGGTTCCTGCTCAAGTGTCTGGCGCTCATGCTGCTGTCGCTCACGCTGGTCAAGTCGGCCATGGGGCGCTTGCGCATCGACCAGGCCTTCCGCTTCTATGTGACGGTGCCCACGGGCCTGGCCCTGCTGAGCCTCGTCCTGGTCTGGGTACTGTAAGGAGGCCCCCGTGTCCCTGGACAATCTGCTCAAAAAACTTTCGGTGCGCTCGCCGTGGCTGTTCCGCATCAATGCGGGTTCGTGCAACGGCTGCGACGTGGAGCTGGCCACGACAGCGTGCATTCCGCGCTATGACGTGGAACGCCTGGGTTGCCGCTACTGCGGCAGCCCCCGCCACGCGGATATTGTGCTTATCACCGGCCCGCTGACCACGCGGGTACGCGACAAGGTGCTGCGGGTCTGGAATGAAATTCCGGAACCCAAGGTCACCGTGGCCGTGGGCATCTGCCCCATTTCGGGCGGGGTCTTTCGCGAGGGGTATTCCATTGAAGGCCCCATTGACCGCTACATCCCCGTGGACGTCAATGTGCCGGGCTGTCCGCCGCGGCCCCAGGCCATTCTGGAGGGCGTGGTGCAGGCCAGGGCCATCTGGATGAAAAAACTGGGTCTGGAGGCATAGTTATGGCGGGCTTTCTGAAAGTGCTCTTCCACAACCTGCTGGAAGGCCCCAGCACCGATCCCTTTCCTTTTGGCGAAACCTTCACTCCGGCGCGCCTGCGCGGCCGGGCGCGGGTAGACCCAGACCTCTGTATGGGCTGCGGCACCTGCCGTCACTACTGCGCTGCCGGGGCCATCAACATCACGCAGCTGCCCGACGGCACCGGCTTTACCATCACCATCTGGCAGAACTCCTGCTGTCTGTGCGCCTCGTGCCGCCATTACTGCCCCACCGGGGCCATGAGCATCACCAACGACTGGCATTCGGCCCACCCGGAGGAAGAAAAATTCCGTCGGCTGGAGCAGCATACCATCAAATACGAGCCCTGCGCCCACTGCGGCGCGCTCATGCGGCCCCTGCCCAAAAAACTGGCCGAGCGCCTCTATGCCCATAACAGCGAAATCGACCACGAACTGACGCGCCACCTCTGCCCCAAATGCCGGCAGATTGAAGACGCCAAGCGCAACGCCTGCCTGCTGCCGCAGCACGCCGCCGCCGCGCCGGATTCGCCCGTCACTTCGGCCGCCCCCACCAAGGATTAGCGGGCCCGCCCCGCGGAGAACGTTATGCAAGAAATCATCAAGGGCAACGCCGCCGTCATTGAGGGCCTCAGCGCCCTGTGCCCGGAGGCGGACGCCGTCCACCACAGTGCCGACAGCTTCGGCAACGCCTTCCACTGGTTCCGACTGGGCACGCCGCGCACCCTGCCGGAGGCCGCCGGCCTGCTGCGCGACGCCGGCGCGCGCCTGTGCATGACCACTGCCTACAACCGCCGCCAGCTGAGCGAACCCATGCAGGAAGTGTGCTACCACTTTGAGCTGGAAGGCGTCATCTACAACCTTACCGTGACCCTCAACGGCGAATGGCCCACCGTGCCTTCCATCACGCCCCTCTTTGCCAATGCCGACTGGCACGAACGAGAAATGATGGAGCTCTACGGCATCAGCGTGACCGGCCACCCCAATCCGCGCCGCCTGTTCCTGGACGAAGAGCTGGACGCCGGCATCCTCAACGAGGCCGTGCCCCTGTCCATCATGATGAACGGGGCCTGCACCACAGACCTCTGGGAACGCATCCTCAAAGAAAAAGGGGCCCGCTCATGAGCACCAGCACCTTTGATATGCCTCTGGGCCCCGTGCATGTGGCCTTAGAGGAACCCGTCTACTTCCGCCTGACCGTAGAAGGCGAAACCGTGCGTCACGTAGAGCTGACCTCCGGCCATGTGCACCGCGGCATGGAAGCCCTGGCCAGCCAGCGCAACCTGATCAAAAACGTGACGCTCACCGAGCGGGTCTGCTCTCTTTGCTCCAACAGCCATTCCTTCACCTACTGCATGGCCGTGGAAAATGTGCTGGGCATCACCATTCCCCCCAGGGCGCGCTATCTGCGCGTGCTGGCCGAAGAAATCAAGCGCACGGCCTCCCACCTCTTCAACACCGCCATCCAGGCCCACATCATCGGCTTCAAATCCCTGTTCATGCACGTCATGGAAGTGCGTGAAATGATGCAGGACCTGAAAGAGACAGTCTACGGCAACCGCATGAATCTCGCCGCCAACTGCATTGGGGGGGTCAAGTACGATGTGGACAGGGAATTGTTGGACTATATGCGCAAAACAGTGGACAAAATCGAACCCCAGGTGGAGCAAATCTGCGAGATTTTCAACACCAACAGCCTGGTGCTGGCCAGGACCAGGGGCCTTGGGCTGCTGCCCAAAGCAGACGCCCTGCGCCTGGGCGTGGTGGGCCCGGTGGCCCGGGGTTCCGGCGTGCACATCGACGTGCGTAAGGATTCTCCCTACGCCGCCTACGGCGAGCTGGACTTTAAATCTGTGGTGCGGGAAGACTGCTGCATCCACGCCCGCACCATGGTGCGCCTGCACGAAATATTCCAGTCGTTCTCCCTTATCCGCCAGTGCATCGAGCGCCTGCCACAAGGCCCGCTGACCGCTCCCTTGCGTCAGATCCGCACGGCCGAGGCCTGCGCCCGCACCGAGGCCCCGCGCGGCGAGGTGTTTTACTACATCCGCACCAATGAAACGGACATCCCCGCCCGTCTCAAGTGGCGCGTGCCCTCCTATATGAACTGGGAGGCTCTGGGCGTGATGATGCGCGACTGCAAGGTGGCCGATGTAGCCCTGATCACCAACAGCATTGACCCCTGCGTTTCCTGCACGGAACGCTGAGCCATGCACGAAGCCAGTCTGGTACAGGGGCTGCTGGATATGTGCCTCACCGCTGTGCGGGAACACAACGCCGCCCACCCTGAAGCGCCCGTCACCCGCGTGGAAGAGGTGCGCTGCCAGCTGGGCCTGCTCAGTTGTGTGGAACCGCAGACCCTGACCGCCTGCTTCGAACTGTTTACTGAAGATACCCCGGCGGCCGGGGCACGACTGGTGCTGGAAACCGCCCCCCTGCCCTGCCGCTGCCAGACCTGCGGCCACGACTTTACCCTGACGCAACGGCGCTTTACCTGCCCCCGTTGCGGTGGCGAAAACATCCATTGCGACGGCGGCCACGGACTGACCCTCCTGGCCCTGCACGTCGCCGCCGAGGAACCGGACCATGACTGAACACATCCAGGTCATACCCGACAAATGCCGCGCCTGCCGTCGCTGTGAGGTGGCCTGCATTGCCGCCCACCACGGCATTTCCTTCAAAGAGGCCATGAAGCACCGCGACGAAATGGTGGCCCGCGTGCAGGTGGTCAAGGCAGAAGGCTTCAAAACCACCGTGCGCTGCCACCAGTGCAACCCCGCGCCCTGCGTCAACGTCTGCCCGGCAGGCGCCCTGCAGCAGGACGCCGAAGGCCGCATCATCATGCGCGTGCAGTACTGCCTGGCCTGCAAAATGTGCATCGCCGCCTGCCCCTACGGCACCATCAGCATGGACACCATCGGCATGCCCGACGTGGACGCCGATGGCGGCGAAACCCTGGCCCAGCGCTCCCGCCGCGAGGTGGCCGTGCGCTGTGACATGTGCCGGGCCTGGCGCATGGAAAACGGCAAGAAGATTACGGCCTGCATGGAGGCCTGTCCGGCCCACGCCCTGGCCCTGGTGCTGGCCGACGGCACCGTTGTGGAGGCCCCCACCCCGGTCAAGGCCGTCAAGCCCGCAAGTGCAGCGCCCACAAAGGCACAGCCTGCGACACCTGCAGAATAGCCCAGGCATCGTTATGGCTTGCCGCATATTGCGGGTTTGCGGTAGAGCTATTTTTAAAAATAGTTACTGATATCTTTAAAAAGGGCTTTACAACGCCCGCCACTTTATACACAATGTTTTTCGGCGGACGAGGCCCCGGCGGGCCTCTGTCCCCGCCGAAGGCATCCCAACCAGGCCCGTGCGGCCCCAAAAAAGTGAGGGAAACCATGCCCAAGCATCTGGAAGTGTATAAGTGCGTTCACTGCGGCAACATTGTTGAAGTGCTCCACGGCGGCGGCGCCGACATCGTTTGCTGTGGCGAGCCCATGAAGCTGATGAAAGAGGGCGCCACTGACGGCGCCCTGGAAAAGCATGTGCCCGTTATTGAAAAAGTGGACGGCGGCTATAAGGTGAAGGTGGGCAGCGTGCCCCATCCTATGGAAGAAAAGCACTGGATCGAATGGATCGAACTGCTGGCCGACGGCCGCAGCTACACCAAGTTTCTCAACCCCGGCGACGCGCCCGAGGCTTTCTTTGCCATCGACGCCGCCAAGGTGACCGCCCGCGAGTTCTGCAACCTGCACGGCCATTGGAAGGCCGAAAACTGAGCCTGAGCGCGCTTGAAGGAGAATCCCCATGCAGAAGTATGTTTGCAGTGTCTGTGGTTACGAGTACGACCCGGCCGAAAACGACAACGTGGCCTTTGAAGATCTGCCCGATGACTGGTGCTGCCCCGTGTGCGGCGTGGGTAAAGATCAGTTCAACCCGGCCTAGTTTTTTATAAGCCCGCACTGTGCGGCATGGCGTCGCCCTGCTTTGGCGGGGCGGCGCAATCGGGTTTTATGCGCCTTGCCCTGCGCGGCGCGCAGGGCCGTTCCGCCGCCCGGCATTTCCCCCGCCCTGCCCTTGCGGCTTGGCGGGTTTTTTTTCGCACCGCAATCATACCGGAGGATGGTACATGCAACCTGTTGAGATTAAAAAAGACATTTACTGGGTAGGTTTTGTGGACTACGACCATCGGGATTTTCACGGCTATTCCCGTTCGCCCGACGGTTCCACCTACAATGCCTACCTTATCAAGGACGAAAAAAACGCCCTGCTGGACACCGTTGCCCCCGGCTGCCACGGCACCCTGCTCTGCCGCATGGCCCAGGTGCTGGAGCCGCAGAAGGTGGACTACATTATCTGCAACCACCTGGAGCTGGACCACTCCGGTTCGCTGGAAATCCTGGTGGAACGCTGCAAGCCCGAAAAAATCTTTGTTTCCCAGACGGGTCTCAAATCCTTGGCCGGCTACTTTAACGCCAAGGACTGGCCCGTGCAGGCCGTTAAAACCGGCGACCGCATCAGCCTGGGCAAGCGCAGCGTGGTCTTTCAGGAAACCCGTATGCTGCACTGGCCGGACAGCATGGTTTCCTATATCCCTGAAGAAAAACTGCTGGTGAGCAACGACATCTTCGGCCAGAACATCGCCAGCTCCGCCCGTTTTGTGGACGAATTCGGCGACATGGGCGAATTTTGGCGGCGCGTGAAGGAATACTACTACAACATCGTGCTGCCTTACTCCCCCATGACCCTCAAAACCCTGCCCATTGTGGAAAAGCTGGATGTGGACATGATCGCCCCGGACCACGGCCTCATCCACCGCGGGCCCGAAGCCGTGCGCGCCATCATTGACATGTACCGCACCATGGCCGAGCAGAAGCCCCAGCAGCGCGCGCTTATTTTTTACGACACCATGTGGCAGTCTACGGAAACCATGGCCTATTCCGTGGGCAGCGGCCTGGAAGAAGCCGGCGTGCCCGTGCGCCTCATGTCCGTGAAGCACAACCACCACAGCGCCGTCATGACCGAACTGGCCGACTGCGGCGCGGTGCTGGCGGCCTCGCCCACCCACAACAATACCGTGCTGCCCCTGGTGGCCGCCCAGCTCACCTACATGAAGGGCCTGCGCCCACAAAACCGCATCGGCGGCGCTTTCGGCTCCTACGGCTGGTCCGGCGAAGGCCCCAAATTCCTGCAGGAGCAGCTGGCTTCCATGAATATGGAAATGCCCTGCGAAGCCGTCAAATGCATGTGGCGGCCCAACCACGAAGCCCTGGCCGCTTGCCACCAACTGGGCAAGGACGTGGCCGAAGCGCTCAAAAAGAAGTGCCAGGGCTAACCGCCCGGTACGGTTGTCACAGCGCCAAAACGCCGGGCACCGGCGTAAAAGCGGTCGGAAACTGTGGTTTCCGGCCGCTTTTTCAGAACAATTTCACTGCGAAACTGCTCTGGCCGCTGCGTGCGCAAACGCCCGCCACGCAGACATAAACGCAATGCCTTTGTGCTGTTAACCGCCGAGGCGAGCGGAGTAAAATTTTTGAAAATGGATATTCTCAACGTTGCAATGCTCCAGACAGGGCGTGACCCTTTTTAGACCTGCCCCAAAGGGCGCGGACCGTCTGTCCGGTTGCCCCGCGGCAACGCCTTGAGGCCCAGGCCGCAAACGCTTGGCGGCTGCACAATGTGCAAAAAATCTGACACGCCCCCCCAAAAGGCTGGTGAGGTTGTGCGTGCCACGCACGGCAGACGGCGTGCCCCGATGGATGGGCCTGAGCAAAGGTTGCCGCGACTGCCCGGCGGGCTTTCATGCCCTGTGCAGACTTTTGCCGCCCTGCCGGAAAACGGCCTACAAGGCGGGAAAATGCCCCAACCTCCTGCCCCTCATGAGAAAACAAAAAAAAATTGCAAAAATTTGTTGACAGAGGGGCTTGTTTTGGGCATTGTTTCTTTCGCCGAGGGGCTGTAGCTCAGTTGGGAGAGCGCTTGAATGGCATTCAAGAGGCCGTCAGTTCAATTCTGTCCAGCTCCACCAGATTTCTTAAAACCCCCGATCATTGAAAAATGGTCGGGGGGTTTTTGCGTGTTTGGTAAGGCCAACTCGCCTGAAAGCAAATCTGAAATTCCCTATTTACATATCGCGATCACACGATCAGCTGCAGCCAAGAATTTGTTACCCAGCGTCATTATTTGCTCTTTTTGGTTACTCGCCCAGTTCCCTTTGTCTTGTAGATTTTTTAGAGGACGGAAATTCCCCAATTGTGACACTGGGACTGATTGCCAGATACTATTTTGAACAAGTACATTCATGTCTTCAATATCACCAATGAAAGAATCTGTGAGATTAGATGCTTTTTCAATTTTAGGATTATTTATAAAACGCGCATCAATTTGCGTCTGAATATGGTCTTTATGGATAGAATCAGCCCGGACATAATTACCACCGCGCGTATCGAATCCATTAAAAATCCACCCAGCAAATTTTGGGGCCCCCAAATTCTCATATAAATCAAAATTAGGGTTAGCTTTCTTAAACCGTGAATATCCAGGGTAATCCTCCCAAAAAGAAGTAGCGTTTATGGGTAGAATTTCCGATACTGACCCGAACGGAGATTTTACATGAAAGCGTCCAGATTTTCTGACAGCCAGATTTTGGGAATTTTGAAGCAGGCCGAGAATGGGATCCCCGTGACCGAGCTTTGCCGCGAACACGGCATAAGCAGCGCCACGTTTTATAAATGGCGGGCAAAATATGGCGGCATGGATGTTCCGCTCATGGCTCGGATGAAAGAGCTGGAGAAGGAAAATGCCCGCCTGAAAAAGATGTATGCCGAAACGCAACTCAAATATGAAGTTATCCAGGAAGCCCTCACAAAAAAATGGTAAGGCCGTCTCAACGAGTTGAGGCGGCCAGAAAAACAGTAACAAATGGGATAATGAACGTTCGCCAGGCGTGCGAAGCGTTTAAAATAAGCTACTGCTGCTATCATTATAAGCGCAAATTATCTGACGATAATGCGCTGATAGCTGATCTGCTCTTAGGCTTGACACAGAGTCAGAAAAATTGGGGCTTTGGCCTGTGTTTTTTGTATCTCAGGAATGTTAAACGCTATGTGTGGAATCATAAGCGAGTGTATCGCATATACAAGGAACTGGAGCTGAATTTACGGATCAAGCCCAGAAAACGTTTGTACCGTGAGAAACCGGAGGCGCTTTTTGTGCCAAGCGCCATGAATGAAGTGTGGTCTATGGATTTCATGCATGACCAATTGCAAAATGGCCGCTGCATCCGGCTATTGAACGTACTGGACGATTTCAACCGGGAAGGCTTGGGGATGGAGATTGATTTTTCCCTCCCGTCTGAACGAGTGATCAAGGCGCTGGAGCAAATTATTGAATGGCGTGGCTGCCCCAAAGAAATCCGTTGTGACAATGGCCCGGAATATATCAGCGCCAAGCTGCAAACCTGGGCCGGGCAGAGGGGAATCCGCCTGCGGTATATCCAGCCGGGAAATCCGCAACAAAATGGGTATGTCGAGCGGTATAACCGAACAGTGCGTTATGACTGGCTCAACCAATATCTCTTTGAGAGTCTTGAAGAAATACAGGATTTTTCCACCAAATGGCTCTGGAGTTATAATAACGAGCGCCCCAACATGGGCATTGGCGGCATAACTCCCGCCATGAAGCTCGCACAGGTGTCTTAGGCTCTACTTGTAAGTGCTCCTAAAAATGGGAGGATTACCCATAGCCTCGACCCTGCTCAATGAGCTTGGGTACAACCGGGATTGGATAGAGCGCCAGCTTGCTCACGGCGAACGTAACGATGTACGGGCAGCGTATAACTATGCCGAGTATTTGCCGGAAAGACGTAAGATGATGCAGGAGTGGGCCGATTATCTGCAAAAATTAAAAACAAATTAAGCTTTCTAGCCAATCAGGGCGGCACGGCTTTATGCAGCGTGACACTTTTTTGGGGTGTCCCTCGCATAAACCGCGCCGCCCTTTTCTTGTATTTTTGACGGAACGCCCAACTCTTTATCAAAATATTTTTATTTATTTTTTGGATTACTTCACATGACAGCAAACCGCATTGGACAGTGTTGGACAAATAAACAGGAACTAACCTCCTATTTACTTTGAATAAATTATGTCTATAGTGAATTTGTAACTGGATGAACCGCAATTTCTGCGGTCTGGTTACGACTTCTACAACCTAGAAAGCCTCGCGCTTCATACTTGAGAGAGCCAAGCGCTCCTTTGACCCGGTGTCCAAGGCAGCGCTTTTTTTTGTTCTTTCAACAGCACGAGGTTTTTATGCCACAGAAACAATTCTCCATTCCTGCTTACAGTTTTCTCCGTCTACCCCAAATCCTTGCCATCATTCCCATCAGCAAAAGCGCATGGTGGGAAGGTTGCCGCACTGGACGCTTTCCCAAACCAGTCAAACTTGGCCCTCGCACTACCGTCTGGCGAGCCGAAGAAATCAAAGCGTTCATAGATAACACTGGCATCCAGTGCCAGAGCGACAGTCATGACTAACCGAGCGATTATTTATGAGCTAAAGGGGGCATTATGAGCAGTTCACGTCTTGAAAAACAAGTTGAAAAACTGGAAGCGGAATTGAAAGAGAAGAAAGCGCAAATCTCCCGCGAGAAACGTAAAGAGCGCGGTGGTCAGTTGGTGGCACTCGGCATCATGGTCGAGGTAGCTTTCAAGGGGCTGACTCCAGAGGGAAAAGCCAAACTGCGTGCGTGGGCCGAACCATTGGACGCCCGCAACAAGCAGCGCGTTCTGGCCGCGTTCGAGCGTCTGGGGCTGGAAGAAAAAGCGCCGGAATCCACCGGGCAGACGCAGCAGCCCGAATCCCTCACATCGGTGAGGGCGCACTTACCAGTTTCCTCCGGAAACTGAGTGCGCTCTGCGAGGCTGAAGGCAAAATCGCATGGCGATTTACCACCTGACGGCGAAGACCGTATCCCGTGGCTCGTCAGTGAGCGCCGCCGTCCGCAGCGACTATATTGAGCGTTGCGGGCGGTACGCTGGCGACCATGCCGAACTGCTTCATAAAGGCCACGGAAATATGCCCGCTTGGGCGTCAGATGCTCCCCGGAATTATTGGGAGGCCGCTGACGTCCATGAGCGGGCAAACGGCAGATTGTTCAAGCAACTTGAATTCGCTTTACCCAAAGAATTGTCGCCGGAGCAGCAAACCGCTCTGGCGGCTTCTTTCTGCCGAAAAATGGCACAGACAAAAGACGGCCCGCTACCCTACAGTTTTGCTGTTCATAAAGGCCATGACAAAGAAAACCCACATTGCCATTTACTCATCTCCGAACGGGTAAACGATGGCATCAGCCGCGCTCCCGGTCAGTGGTTCAAACGGGCGGCAAAAGACCCGGCAAAAGGTGGTGCGAAAAAGACCAATGAACTGCGGCCCAGAGAGTGGCTTTTAGATTGCCGGGAGCTATGGGCCGAGCGAGCAAATCACGCCTTACGACTTGCCGGGCATAAGGCCCGCATTGACCACAGAACATTGGAAGCCCAAGGCATTGAACGCGCACCGACAACCCATTTGGGGCCGAGTGTTGCGGCTATGGAACGGAAAGGAATCAGCACCCTACGCGGCAACCGGAATCGGCAACAGAAAAATGCTGTTTTAAAGCCCATAATCCAGTCTGTTCCGGCTCCTCCACCAGCTCCGACTCTTGAGGAGTGTCAGGCCACTCTACTAACTATCGCCCGACAAGAAGCCTATAAAACAGACGCTCATTATCAGGCTCAAATTAAACCCTATATGGAGTACTTTTCCGAGGCCGAGGACAAAACCGAAGCCTTTGCCTTTTGCCGGGAGCGGATGCAGGCGGACGTGACCACCGAAGCGCCACGGCTTAAAGAAATGAGCCGGGAACTTTCAGAAAGATTGCGGCGGTTCGGCGGTACAGGTTCAAAGCAGACTGCTTTGACTCAGGAAGCCATGAACCATATCCGCGTTGCCCCAGACCGTGAGCGGGCCTTTGCGGCCATCACAGGAGAAATGGATATTGCATTGGAAAGAAGCCGAGGGATGAATCGGTAAAGCATGTAGTCTTTTTGGGAGAAGCGATTTCAATTGCACTGTGAACGGGGCAATCATGGAAATTCATATCAGCGAGCCTTGAACCAATATTCTTTGAGGGGCTGCTATATCGGAACGTATTTTAGTAAAAGCTGCTAATATGCTTAGATATTGATCCTTTGAAAATAGTGCATCTTTTAACATGTCCGCCTTATAAAAGGCTACAAATAAAGCAGCAGACTGTGCTTGGCAATTTATGGATTTTTCAGGGTTAAATTCAATATCAGTAAAGCAATCATATTGTATAATATGTTCAACTAAGTCTGAATGCTGACTTAGTGCATTTATGTATAGCCAATCATAAAATGCAGTTTGTGGCGTCAAACTCCATTTTTCTCCAAAAAATGAAAAGTATAATAAGTTTCCAGAGTTTCTAATTCGTAAGTCTTTTTTGGCTTCCAATGATGTCTTTCCGAGCAAATCAGAGTACGGACCTCCATTATGGAAGACTTTACTACTCTGAAATGCAGTTTCAACACTTATCATATCTTTATACTTATTTGTTCTGAAAACGAAGTTAAATGCACTTAATGCGTTCCCGTGAATATTTTTTGACTTGCTCGATATCTCCAATATTTTTTTATGAGGATATTTTTTTAACACTGAGCCATGTAGTTCTTCAATAGACTTTTGCTTTTGTTTAACAGCAAGCCCTGAATTCCATTTAAAGTCATAATCCTCAGTACTCACTAACGATTTATTATCACCATCTA
>ENA-UEYG01001503-UEYG01001503.1-human-gut-metagenome-genome-assembly--contig:-NODE-1503-length-16731-cov-3.854690_pt1 | contig 16731 bp, 9 predicted proteins | sample MGYA00242933_ERZ507934 | MGnify/ENA primary metagenome ERZ507934 (study PRJEB26167, sample SAMN06115527) | human gut metagenome | host: Homo sapiens | place: China:Zejiang | collected 2015-11-10... | reverse complement strand
AATCGGCATACCCTATGGGGTGTTATTGCATTCGAAATAAGCCGAATGCAAAAAATGAGGTCGTTATTTATTTGACCTATTATCTCAATGGTGTTGCTGTGCCACGCTCTACGGGGTGCGTATCTATTTTTCAGATTGGGACGACGTAAAAGGTCGGGTTCGATTGAAAAACCCGAATGCCGGACGATTTCAATAAATTGCTAAAAACTTGATATATTAGAACGGCGGCCAAATGTCTGCCCGGCTGGGGATCGTCTGCTATGACGCGCATTTGCTCGGCTGTAGACGAATAAAACGGCCGCTCCCGAAAGAAGCGGCCGTTCTGTTTGCTGTCCGATCCCGTTTACTGAACGATCGAGATCGTGGGGTTGATGTTGTTTTGTACGGATATGCGGTGCGTACCGCCGTTGGGTGCGGCTAAGGCTCCCTTTCCGCTGGCCTGCCAGTTGGCCATGCAACGGAGCCGGATCAGAATATCCCCGTTATTGATGGCATGCTCGAACGTCATGTTGCGGTCGATCAGGCAATGGTCCGTATTCATCATTTCGTAATTGTAAGAGAACGTCTGCGCCTGATCGCCCTCTCCGACGGTCGTCGTCTGCAAGGGCGCTCCGGGCTTCCATTCACCGCCGTCGTAGTACTCCAGCATCCAGTATTTCATACCGGTTCCGGATGCGCGTGCGTGGAACTTGGCGTTGATGACCGTTCCGGCCTTTATGGTCATTTCCGGAATGGTGAACAGCCACCAGTCGCCCGGCCATCCGCCCGTGATATAAGGCTCGCCGGCCGTATTGGCACGGGCTATCTTGTTGTTTACGTCGAGCGCCGGATCGCAGTTGCTGATATAGCTGATATAGCCCTTTCCGGTCGCTGACGGCATTTTGTTGTCCACCACGAACTCATCGACGTTGACGCCCTTTGTAAATACCCATTGCGCCGGCAGATTCGAAGGAATTTCCCGTACGATCGTCTTCTCGTAGACGCCGCCGAACGGATCCGTTACGACGACCTTGATCGTCGAGCCGGGAACCTGCGCTATGGCGGAGAACATATGGGCAGTGTAGCCCGTGAGGTAGGTGCTGTTGGGCGAGCCGGGGGCATGGGCCGGTTCCAGTACGTCTTTCTGCCATGTGTAGTGCGTCGGGTCCTTGCGGTATACGCGGGTCGCCGTGAGCGGCTGTCCGTTTTCGGTCACGGATACCGTCCAGTCCTCGTCCCAGTTCCATACATTGACCAGCACTTCGTTGGCCTTGGCGCCCACGGCGCTCTTGTAGTCGCTCTTCACGAAATTCATGTCGTATACGGCGAACTGCTCGTTGCGGGCCACCTCGATCCCCTTATAGTACCACTGCACGGCCGTTCCGTTGAATTTGAATACGCCGTAGCCCGTCGGGGAGCCGTCCTTGCACAAGTCGTAGTCGGCGCCTCCGTTGGCGCTTTTCACGTTGAACCACCACGTGCCGCATACGGCCGCTACGTTATGCTCGCGTACGCCTTCGGCGATCTTCGCGTGGTGATTGTTGTGCGTATGTCCGGTGAGGAATTCCACCTGATAACCCTGCAGCAGACCGAGCAGGTCGTTTCCGCCCGAAAGCGTCACGATCGGGTTTAGGCCGGCCGAGGTCATCGGGGCATGCATGGCGACCACGATCTTCTTGGACTTGTCCACGTATTTCAGGTCTTCGGCCACCCACGCCATCTGCCATTTCTGCGGGTCGGAGTCGCCGAGCAGCCCGATCCGCTCGATGCGGCTGCCGCCGTTGTAATTGTCGTACTGGTCGTTGTCCAGAACGATGTAGTGTACGTCGCCGATGTTGAACGAATAGTAGGTGGGGGCTATGTGCTGCTTGAAAGGCAGTTCCGTGAAATAGTCTCCGACCACCTTCGGATCGTTGTCGTGGTTGCCGATCACGTTGAAAACCGGGCAGGGGAAGTTCTTCATCAAGTCCTTGTAGTTCGGCAGCTGGTAGCGTACCTCCACCATGTTCTCAGGACCCTGATTCATCGTTTTGTACCAGAAAGCATCCCACGTGATGTCGCCCAGACAGAGCGCATACACGTTCGCATACTGCGCCATTTCGGCCGTGATGTCGGGCATGAACTTGTTCTTGTACTGGTCGATGTCGGCATATTTGCCTGCCGTGTTCGGGGTTTTGCTCGCCAGATGAAGGTCGGTGAATACCATCATCACATGGTTCGTGTTTCCGCCGGGGATCTCCGTAAGCGCGAAATCGTGCTGCTCGTTGTCTTCGTTGAGCAGCTGCTGGCTCATGGCCGGGAAGGCCGGATAACCCGCTTCGCTCTCGATGTTGTATCCGGAGGGGATGGAAACGAATACGTACCCCATCTTCTTCTCCGAGGGCAGGTAATAGACGCCGTCCTTGTCGGTCTTGGTGACGATGACTCCGTCGGACACCACCACGTCTGCGACCGCCTTTTTCCCGCAGTAGACGCGGCCCTTGACGGTCATGCCCGCCTGATCGGGAATCGCGGGGAAGTGCGCCTTGTAGATGGTCATCGGACCCAGCACCTGCTGCTTGTTGTAACGCTTCAGGATAAGCTCGTACGAGCGCAGGTCGATCGTCTTGGGAACGGTTATTAGGACGTAATCCTCGGCCACCTCGCTGATCTCGGCCTGAAAATATTTGGTCTCCTCGGCAGGGTCTTCCGACGTGGAGCGGAACAGGAATACGTCGTATTTGTCGAATCCGGTTCCCATGATCTTGATGGGGTCCTCCGGGATGAAGATCTCCTCCGCATCGGGCATCACGAGATCTTCGATGAAGACGGCGGGGATAATTTCCTCCTGTTCGGGCGTCGGTTTGGTCCATGTCGGATCTTCCGAACAGCTGATTCCGATGCACAACAGCAGAAATGCGGCTGCGAACAGATACGGTAATCTGAATTTTATCAATCGTTTCATTTTTCTCATTGTTTAGATTTTTGTCTAATCCTGCCGAATCGCTCCGGGAGGGGAGCGGTCCGGCAAGATTATCCTGCGTTACACCGGATTAATTGACTTTTTTCTTCAGGCTCGTATAGATCATGCGGTTCGTACCCGTCGCGCTGTTGGCGGCCTTGCCGTCCACGCGCTCGTCGGAATTGACGCGGAACCGCAGCCAGAGCGAAGACTGGTTCTTGCAACCGTCGGGCAGTTTGAAGGCGAAGTTCTTGGGACCGGGTATTACCTCCCAGTTTCCGGCCTTGTAGTCGGTTACGAAGGTCCACGGACCGGCCTCGGCCGCAGCCCACTCGATCGAGAAGGGACCGGGGCCCGACTGCGAGCTGGTGGTGCAGAAGCATACGTAAAGGTCATCCGAAATGCCTGCCGTCGAAGTCTCGAAGTACCATGCCTTCTGGGTCGGCGTATAGGTGTCGTTCGACTGGGCGCCCCAGCCGCCGCAGTTGGCGGAATAGTATCCCTTCTCGGTGCCGTTGACCGATGCATCGACACGGACATAGGCGGCGCCGCTGTAAAGGCGGAAGGTGGTACTCTGCGCGATGACGGCCTTGGGGGCGAAGTTCACGAACAGCTGTCCCGTGCCGACTTTGGGAACGAGTATCTCCTTGTCGGGAAGCGTTTCGGGCCAGTAGAATTCGGTGACGGGCACGTAACGCCGGGCTTCGGTCAGTTTGTCGCGGTCGTTGATGTTGCGCATGCGGATCGCCCATTCGTTTTCGACCTTGATCAGAATACCCGTTATATCCAGCATCGGATCGTCCGTCAGCAGTTCGTAATGCTTGAACATGGCGCCCGTCTCGACGCTCGTGCCGCCGTAGACGTAGTGGCTGATCGTGTTGCCGTCGCGGTCCAGAAGCAGCTGGGCGAGGTCGGTAGGACGTCCGCCGCTGTAAATGGAGCCTTCGTTGGCGTTGTAGTAGGTTCCGTGCGGGAATACGAACTGGAGATTTCGGATCGTTACCAGCGTACCGAGCATTTCGTCCGTCAGGCCCTGCGTGCTTTCCATCACCTTCGGTTCGATCGGAGCGCCGCCCGTGGTGATGACGTCGCGGATGCGTTCCGTCGAAATGGTGATGTAGGGCTGTCCGTCGTCGTCGATCACCGACTGCGTGTTCATGAGCGGTATGGTCACCAGCGAATTGAGCTGGAGCGAGTGCGAGCCTTCCTGAACGCGGAACTGAATGGCGCGTCCGCTGGCGTCCTGAACGAAGAACGCGGCGGGATTCGGGCAGTTGCCGGATACGCGGTCGCTGATCACGGTGCCCTGTATCTTGACGTTCTCACGAACGGTTCCCTGCAGGCCGCCCAGTTTCTCGTATACCTCGGCAATGGTCTTGAGTTCGGCGTTTTCGCCGATATCCAGCGGAATGCTCTGGTAGACGATCAGCTCTACCGTCGTCATACGCTCGGTGGTGGCGTTGAATTCGATACGTCCCGTGCGGGGCACCGTTCCCGCATATTTGGGTACGGAGAACTTGATTTCGTTGTCGCTGATCTCGTCGATCGTGATCCAGCCCTCGCCGGAGTCGCCGACCTTGGCCGTCCACTCCACGTTGCAGGTGACGCCTACCGAGTATTTCTCCTCGCCGTTGCTGTTGATAACCACCTTGGGAGGCGTCGTGGTCACTCCGAGTTTGAGCGCCGGATCGACGTCCCGCTGCGAAATCGTGATTTCCTGAATGATGTTGTCGTGCTCGTGCTTGCCCACGACGCGGAAGCGGGCCTCCCGCAGTACGGGGTCCTTGGACGGCTGTTTGGATACCTTCACGGCGAAAACGCCGTCGTCGGAACCCTCCTTGGGCCAGATATTGACCCACGTCTGGGAGGTGTCCGCCATTTCGACCTTCCAGTCGATATTGGAATACACGGTGAAACTGTGCGTCTCTCCCGCTGCGTTATACAGGAAAGCGTCTTCCGACAGCGTGATATGGGGATCCCGGACAACGTCGGTCTCGTCGTCCTTGCAGGCGACGAATGCCGTTGCCGCCATCGCGCAGAGAGCGAGCGCCTTCAGGCCGGGCCATCTTCCGGAGATGAATTGTTTTATTTTCATATGAATTGTTTTTTCGTTATTTACGGGTTAAATTCAAAACTCGACCGGGATGCTGCGTTGCCTTTCCGGTTGCGATTCGTTTTACGGACACTCTTACCATTTGATGTCCGCATCCCATTTGTGGCCGGTGTAACCGAGGTTGTTGTCCTCCTCCGGATTCTCCAGCTTGACGGCCTTGCGGCTCCACCACACCGGCGTTTTCATGTTGTCTTCGCCCATTTTGGCCAGCTGGGTCGCATAGTTCTTGTTGGACGAACGCAGCACCAGCGGGTAGGGGAAACGGGTCGGATGCACGCCGTCGTTGCGGATGGCTTCGCCCATCACCAGCAGGGGATAACCCGTTCGGCGGTACTCGTGCCAAGACTCGTAGCCCACCGTGAACAGCGAAACGTATTTCTGGGTTATGATGATTTCGGTCGTAGCGTCGTAAGCCACGGCTCCGTTCTGCAGGAAGGTTTCGACGGCCGATTCTGAGATGTCGGGAATCCACTGCTTGAGCGACGCCGTGACCGCAGCATAGTAGGTCTCCGATGCTTCGCCGTCCATCATTCCGCGCTGAATGGCCTCGGCCTTGATGAACAGCACCTCCGAATAGGTCATGAACGTGTACGGAGAGGTGTACTGCCTGAAGGTCGTATTGTTGCTGTTGGACGCGCCGTCGGCCGACTGTTTGGAGATGACCGAAGCCGGGGCGCCGCTCGTGATTCCCACGTAACCGCCCGCGTTGGCTCCGGAGCTTACGCGGTTGCAGTAAACCGAGATGCGGGGGTCGCTTGAGTCCACCATGATGTTGATGAAACGTTCGCCCATCGCGCTGTCGTCGGTGGCGTTGTCGCCGAAATCATTGACGAACGGACGCGTGCCGCTGTATTTCAGCGTGGCGTTGTCGTCGTTGCTCTCGAATATGGGGTACTGCGAGGGGTTCTCGAATACGGTCTTGATGCGTTCCGCCGAATTCATGTCCCTGCGGTTGCTCACGCGCATCAGCAGACGCAGATAGAGCGAGTTGGTGAATTTCCGCCATTTGGTCACGTCGCCGTTGTAGAGCAGGTCGCGCTTGGCGTCTATCGTGGAGGTCTTCGTGTAAAGCGTGTTGGCCCTTTCGAGGTCCATCAGCAGCGAGTCGTAGATGACTTTCTGATCGTCGAATTTCGGCTGCATGATATTCTCCTCGATTCCCTTGAACGCCTCCTTGAAGGGCATGTCGCCGAACAAGTCGGTCATGTTCGAAAGGTAGAGCGCCTTCATGGTCAGGGCGATGGCCTGCGCGTTGGTATTCTCCTCCTTCTCCGCGAGCTTATACATCTCTATGGCATTGACGGCCCAGCGTCCGCAGAAGTTCCACGCGCCCTTGAATTCGCTGTCGGTGAGCACGAAGCGGTGCAGCTGATTCAGCGTGCTGGTCTCCACCGTATACTGCATGAACTCGTTGTTGTGCCGCCACGTGCGGTATTTCATGCTTCCGGCGCCCTCGAAAATCAGGTCTTCGAGCATCTGGGAGGAGTTGGCCTTGCCGACCTCCGCCCGGTTGGGGTCCTTGTTGTAATCGTCGAAATTGCTCGTACAGCCGCACAATCCCAAGATTATCACTCCCCCGGTCAATATATATGAATTGATTCGTTTCATCGTCTTATTAGAATTGAAGTTTAAGATTAACGCCATACGTGCGTGTCATCGGGAATGCCGCGGTTTCGAAACCCTTGGTGATTTCCGAACCGTTCATCGTCGCGATCTCCGGGTCGAACTGCGGCCAGTTGGTCCAGCAGAAGAGGTTCGTGGCGAAGAAGGCGATCGAAGCGCCCTGCAGCACCTTGGTCTTGGCCGCGATCTTCTTGGGAAGCGAATATTCGAGACGTATGTCCTTCATCTTCAGGAACGACGTGCTGAAGGTGTTGTTCACCACGTTGTCGCGGTTGAACACGCGCAGGTTGTAGTAGCTCTCGATGCTGGCCGTCACGGTCTTGTTGATCGAGTAGGTGCCGTCGGCGTTCTGGTTCACGCCCTTGTGGATCAGACCGTCGTAACGGCCGGGGAGCGTCGCCTTTATCTTACCCTGATAGCCCAGCATGGCATTGGTGAAGGAGTAGGCCTGCCCGCCCCATTGCGCCGAGAACGAGAAGCTCAGGCGGAAATTCTTGTAGGAGATCGAGTTCATCCAGCCCGCCTTCCAGTCGGCCTGCGTGTTGCCGAGGTTCTCGAATTCCGAAGCCAGTACGGGATAACCGTCCGAATCGACGATGTCCCAGCCCGATACGTCGATCGTCGATCCGTCGTCGGCCGTGACGTAGGAACCCTTGGGGGCCTTCTCGTAGCCCGAACCGTACAGGTCGCCCAGCGATCCGCCCGGAACGGCGCGGATTTCGCCGCGGGGACCGGTTGCGATGGTCCAAGAATCCAGATTCGGAGCCAGCTCCACGACCTTGTTGCGGTTGCGCGACCACGTGAAGTTCATGTCCCAGCGGATGTTCTTGTTCCTCACGGGCTGTATGCGGGCCGATACCTCCCAGCCGCGGTTGTTGATTTCGCCCGCGTTCACGATCGTATTGTAGACGCCGGTGGTGATGTCTACGGGCACCGAAATGATCTGGTTCGTGGTGGTCGCGTTGTAGAACGCCACGTCGAACGTCAGACGGCTGTCGAAGAAGCGGCCCTCGACGCCGAACTCCCAGCTCTCGACGTTTTCGGGTTTGAGGTTGTAGTTCGCCTTGTTGGTCGGCATGTTGAAGCCGCCGGTGAAGGAGGAGTTGTTGTAGTAGTTGAGCAGCTGATAGGGCGACGTGTCGTTACCCACGTTGGCCCACGAAGCCCGCACCTTGAGGAAATTGACCATCGGGGTGTCGATGTGCAGCAGGTCGCTGAGAATGACGCTGCCGCTGACCGAAGGATAGAAATAGGAGTTGTTGCCCGGAGCCAGCGTACTCGACCAGTCGTTGCGGCCGGTGACGTCGAGGAATATCATGTTGCGCCAGCTGGCCGATATGAGTCCGTAGAAGCTGTTGATCGACTTCTGACGGCGTATGGAAGTCACTTTGGGACGGTCCACCGAGTTGCTCAGGCGGTAGTCGCGGTCCACGACCAGACTCTCGGCCAGCGAGGTGTTCGAACGGTAGGACTGCATCATGTTGTTGCCGCCGAACGATGCGCTCAGGTCGAAGTCGTTCAGTTTCTTGGTATAGCGCAGCAGGAAGTCGTTGTTCATCTCGTAGTCGAACACGGTCTGCTCCTTGTACATACCGTTGATGTAGGTCTTGGCGCCCTTGGGTTTCTGCTGGGTGCGGAAATCGTTGTTGAGGTCCATGCCGCATCGCAGGATCAGCGAAAGCTCTTCGGTGAAGTTGATCGTCGCTGCCAGATTGCCGAACACGCGGTCGCGGTCCAGTTTGTTCAGCTGCTCGTAAGCCGTGTAGTAGGGGTTGTTGCCGTTGGCCGATACGTGCTGGGTGCTCTTGCTCAGGTCGCCGCCTTCGCGCACCCACTTCTTGTAGTCCGCCTTGAACCACTGGGCGTCCACGTTGGGCGTATTCCACAGCAGCGGATACATGATCGACGAGCCGCCGTAACCGGTCATCGGCAGGTTGTCGCTGTCCTTGCGGTAGTAGTTCACCTTGGCGTCCAGCTTGATGTACTTGTTGATCTGCTGCGAGAGCGATATCGAGAAGGTCTGCTGTTTGTAACCGGTGTTGGGAACGATCCAGTCGTTGCGCACGTCGGTTACCGAAACCCGGACCGAGGTGCCTTTGCCGTTGTTGCCGCTGACCGAGATGTTGTTGTTCCACGTTACGCCGGTGTCGAAGAATCCCGCAAAGAAGTTGCGCGGACGCCACTCCATCATCGTATAGGTGCCGTCGTCGTTCAGCGAGGGCCACTCGTAGGTCAGATGGCCGTCGAACTTGTCGCCGAAGGCATAGGACGACCAGTTGCGCGACACGCCGTCTACGCTGTAGAACGAATAGGGGTTGCCGCCGAAGCGTCCTGCGCCGTATTCATACTGGAAATCGGGCCAGAATCCGGCTTTCTCGAACGAAACCGACGAGCTGAACGTAACGCCTATGCCTTTGGTGGTGCGACCCGACTTGGTCGTGATGATGATGGCGCCGTTTGCGGCGCGCGATCCGTACAATGCCGTTGCGGCGGGACCTTTCAGTACGGATACGTTCTCGATGTCTTCGGGGTTGATGTCGCCCGCGGCGTTACCGAAGTCGACGGCGCCGTCGGTCGAGTTGTATGCGCTTTCCGACGTGCTGGAGGTGGAACTGCTGGTGATGGGCACTCCGTCGACCACGAACAGGGCCGTGCCGCCGTTCATGTTGATGGATGTTTCGCCGCGGAGGGTCACGCGCATCGATCCTCCGGGACCCGTAGACGCCTGATCGAAGTTCAGACCGGCGACCTTGCCTGACAGGGCGTTCATCCAGTTGCTCGATACCGTGCTGGTGAGTACGTCGTTGTCCACCTTCGTAACGGCATAACCGAGCGCTTTTTCGTCTCGCTTGATACCGAGTGCGGTTACGACGACGCCTTCGATTTCCTGACTGTCGGCCTCCAGCGTGACGTCTATCCGCGTTTTAGGGCCTATTAGTATCTTCTGGGTCTTATAACCCAGCGAAGAAAAAACGAGGGTCTGGTTTTCCCCCCCCCCTTATTTTGTACTTGCCGTTGATGTCCGTGATAACACCTGTCGGCGTTCCCTCGATCGTTACGGCGCAGCCTACCGCCGGGGTAGTGCCGTCCGAATCGTAGACGGTTCCTGTGATATCCGCTTTCTTCTGGGCGTAGAGCATCGTCGATGCCAGCACCAGAAACAGGGATAACAAAAACCTCTTAACGTAGAATTTAAAATTCATAAGCATTTGTTTTTGGTTAGATGTTTAAGTTGTTTGAATGTTCCGGAATAAATATATATAGGTATAATCTCCCTGCGCGGTACGGAAAGCGCAGGGAGCGATCAGCGGATTCAGGATTCGATTCGGTTTTTTCCGGCAGGGAATGTTGCCGGTCCGGGGGAGGTGCAGTCCGAAACACCGTCTCCGACGGTTGCCGCAGGGCCGTGGCGGCGGCATTTCGCGGCGGGTGCATGTGCCGTCGCATCGGCGGCGGCCATCGCTGTTGTTCTTATTCCGGAGAGTTCCGGAATCCGGTTTGGCGGCAGTTTCGATTTCATGGTCAGTTGTTTAGGGGCCGGCTGATTTCTGCGTTCATTGCAATGTTCATTCTCCGTTCCCGAAGCCTCTTTTTAATTTCAATATGAAAATAATGCCTTTCGTTTCAAAACAAAAATACGAATTAGTTTTTACTATGCAAAATATTTCGTATTTTTTTTAGTTTACAAAACGAAAAATATCCTGTTACGAAGGTTTCATGTAATAAGGGCGCCGAACCGGGTGGAAAAACGGAGACTTTTTTATTATTTACCCTGCTGAATTTCAAATATTTGTCAAATGTCGCCCCGCAGTTGACCGCCGCGGCCTTCCCGTGGCCTTTCCGCCGGCTCCCTGCCGGTCCGAAGGAAACGGGACGAACGCAGGGACCGGACGGCGGTTTTTCCAAGGATCCGTTTTCACCGAACAGATCGAAAGTCGGTCTGCCGAACCGGGGCGGGGACGCTTTTGCCTAAAAGCTGGGCGGCGGATTCCGAACCGCAGCTATGAAGAATACGTTGCCGGGAGGGGACGAAAAAAGCCGGAAGCTGGGCTTCCGGCCGCTGCGGACACGCGGACCGCTTCTGGTCGTTTATTTCGAAAGCACTTCCTGCATGTCGCCCGCATGCAGTTTCTTGTTTATTCGGTGGCATTTGACATATACCGAATTGAGGTTGTTCAACTCGAATATGATACATAGCTCCCGCGGTGAAAATCCCTCTTTATGAAGCATGTATAGCAATTGGTCGTTGCTGTTCACTTTCATTCTGGCGGAGAAAAGACGGTCGCATCGGTTGTCGATCACATGATAAGCCAGCAGTTTTTTGATCGACATCTCTTTTTGCAGGTGTTTTTGCAGCAGTTCCGGCTGGTGGGAATAGGTATATACGGTATCGATCAGGATACGGATATAATTCAGTCTGGCTTTTGCCTGCCCTGAAACGTATTGGATATGGTGGCGCAGGCGTCGATATATTATGAGGACAATGAATATGTCCATGACGAGAATCGTTATTATGAATTCCATATGGAGGTGGATTAATAGTTAATGCTTGAGATTTGGCGGAGTCGGTCTTCGTTAAGGCGAATGATTCTTTATGAGCATGCTGCAATCCCTTTTTTATATTAAGTTATTGCAGAACTCCCGGATTCGGATAACCGGCCTGATATGCATGTCGTTAGCAGTCAAATCGTTGGATTTTTGAAAGCCAAAGATAAGATTTTTAACGAATCTCCATGTTGATAATCAGTGCGGTAAGATTAAAATGTAATGTTGTTTTTTGTACAATATTTTATCGCAAACGTCCGCTTCTCGGCAATTTTTTCGTAAATACGGGCCTCGAAATCAGGTGGCGGAACATCCCCGCCGAGCCGTTGAAACTTCGTCTCTTTTCGTGGCGGAACCGCCGGCCGCACCGGTTGCCGCCGTCGGTCCCGGAGCCTGCCGCGCCGCGGCATCCGCTCCCTCGGATTTCGTGTGCCGGAGCCGCCGAAACGTGTGCGGGACGGCGGCTGCGAACTGCCGGACCGGAACCGCGGAAGCCGCGGAATTCAGTTCCCGCGCGACCGTTGCGGCCGCTGATTTCGGCGGCGCGGTCTGCAATGTCGAATGTATGTTCGGGATGACAGGATACGGCAAGGGCCGCCCCGCAGTGGGGCAGCCCTTGGTTTTGATCAGATGGTTGCGCCTATTTTTCCGCCACGAAGAACAGATCGAAACTCTCGTCCGTCACGGGGCCGATCCGGTAGTCGTCCATGCGGATCGAGGTCGTGAGATCGGTGTTGGACTTCAGGAGTCTGCGGCGGTTTATGCGGTTGAGAACGTCGTAGGGGAATTGCAGCAGACAGCGGGGGAGCCGGTGCTGCAGGTCGAGGATGTCGAAGCGCGTGATGCGCTTCACGCTGCGGCGGTTCTGTTCGTAATATTCCATGACCCGCGCGTTGCCCGAAACGCCGAGCGCCTCGACCGACGAAAATTCGCTGCCGAGCAGGCTGCGCAGCTCCGCGGCGGTGTATTCCCGGATATGCCACGGGTTGCGCGTGAGCGACATCGGAGCGTTCGGGGTCGTCACGATGAACTTTCCGCCCGGACGCAGTACGCGCTTCACTTCGCGCACCAGTTCGAGGTCTTGTTTTATGTGTTCGATCACCTGAAACGAGATCACGAAGTCGAAACTGTCGTTTGCGAAGGGCAGCGGCGGAACTGTCGCCTGCCGGAATTCGACGTTCGGGAGCTGCGTCGGTTCGGGCGCGGGGGCCAGTTTGTCGATGGTGACGAAACTCCGGGCGCGGGGCGCCACGACCTCGATGCCGTAACCGGCCCCCGTGCCTATCTCCAGCACGTCGCCGCTGATGCGCTGCGCCGCGGCATGGTAGGCCAGCAGCGAACGCTGAAATACGAAATTGTCGGAAGCTTCGCGCGAAACCCGTTCCGCGGTCGTTATCTTGGCCATTACTCGTTGATCTTTATTCCCTGTTCGTCCACCGTGACGGCGCCGCGTTTGAGCAGCATGCCCAGCGAACGTTTGAAAACCTTCTTGCTCGTCTGCGTCAGCCGGTTCACCTCTTCCGGGGCGCTGTCGTCGTTCAGCGGCAGGAAGCCGCCGTTGTCGCGGACCAGCTGCAGCAAAACCTCCGCCGAGTCCTTCACCTGCGCGAAACCCTCCTGCTGGAGGCTGACGTCGATGCGGTTGTCTTCAGTGAGTTTGCGGACGTAACCTTTCGTCCGGTCTCCGACCGCTATGGGGCGGAACAGCTGGTTGCGGTAGAGCATGCCCCAGTGCCGGTTGTTTATGATCACGCGGTAGCCGATCGGACTCTCCGAAGCCACGAGCAGATCGACTTCCTGACGGGGCGCCACCGTGATGCTGTCGTTGTTGATGAAGCTCTTGAGCTTGCAGGTCGCCACGCAGCGGCCCGTGACGCTGTCTTCGTAGAGGTAGACGATGTAGCTCCGTCCGGCGATGATGCCGCCCTGCTGGTTGCGGTTAGGCAGGAAAAGATCCTTGCCGTACAGCCCCCAGTCGAGGAACGCCCCGTGGGCCGTCTTGTCCACGACGCGGAGATAACCCGCCTCGCCGACGCGCAGCAGCGGCGTTTCGGTCGTCGCCACCAGCCGGTCTTCGGAGTCGTGGTAGAGGAAGACCTCCTTTTCGTCGCCCGGCTTGTCTGTCAGGGATATGTAGCGGTTGGGCAGCAGAACCTCGTTCTGCTCCTCGTCCGCAAGGTATAATCCGTAATCCGAGATGCGGCTTACGGTGAGTTTCTGGGTGCGTCCTGCTCTGAGCATATTGTCGTTTGTCGGAATTGACCGACTGCAAAAGTACGTTTAATTTCGCGGCTATGCAACTTTCCGCGCGGGAATAGATCGGACCCGCCGCTTCGAATGAATCCGATTTTCCGCCGAGGCTTTGGCTATTGCGGAAAAAAGCGTACCTTTCGGACACTAACCGAAAACTCCCGACCATGAAGCTGCGCCTATTTTCCGCACTCCTGCTCGCAGGATTGCTCACGGCGGCCGCGGCCTTTGCCCGGCAGCCCGTCGATGAACTGTACGACAAGGCCGAATACCGTATCGCGATGCGCGACAGCGTGAAACTCTATACCGCGGTCTATACGCCCAAAACGGATGCCAAAGCCCCCATCCTTATTTTCCGCACCCCCTACGGCTGCGCCCCCTACGGTCCCGGCGAGTTTCCCCGCGGCTTCGGGAGCGGCTATATGCGCAGTTATATCGACCGCGGCTATATCGTCGTCATGCAGGATGTGCGGGGCCGCTTTATGAGCGAGGGCGAATTCGTCCATGTCCGCCCTGCGGGATACGGTGAGACGGACGAGACGACGGACAGCTACGACACGGTCGAGTGGCTCGTGAAACATGTGCCGCACAACAACGGCAGGGTAGGTTTCGCCGGCAGTTCCTATCCGGGCTTCTACGCCATGATGGGCGGTCTCTGCACCCATCCTGCGGTGAAGGCCGTTTCGCCGCAGGCTCCTGTCACCGACTGGTTCATGGGCGACGACGTCCGCCACAACGGCGTGCTGATGCTCACCGATTCCTACCGTTTCCTGAGCGGCATGAACACCCCTCCGGGCCATACTCCGACCGAAAAGATGCCCCCGATGTCGAAGCGGACCCGCCCCGATGAGTGGACGTTCTTCCGGGAACATGCGACGCTGGCCGAACTTACGGAACTTCAGCGTCCCAATCCTTTCTGGGAAGAGCTTGCCGAACACTCCTCCTACGACGCATGGTGGCAGGCGCGCGACCTGCGCAGGGCCTGCTACAACGTACAGCCGGCCGTGCTGGTCGTCGGAGGGACGTTCGACGCCGAGGATTGCTTCGGGGCGTGGAACCTCTACCGGGCCATGGTCCGGCAAAGTCCCGCAACGCCGTGCCATCTGGTCGTGGGACCTTGGGCGCACGGAGCATGGCGCAACGGCAGCGGAAAACTCGGAGCGTTCGATTTCGGGCGCGAAGCGGCGTGGGAATACTATATGGAGCATTTCGAACTCCCTTTCTTCGACCATTACCTCAAGGGCGAGGGCGCCGCGGACCCGCTTCCCGCCGCCGCGGTTTTCTCGTCGGGCGACAACCGCTGGCATGCTTTCGACCGCTGGACGCCGCGCGAAGCGCGTAAGCTCACCTTCTACCTCTCCGACGGCGGACGTCTCGAAACCCGCCGCCCGACGGCCAAAAGCTCCGCCTCCGCCTATACGTCCGATCCGGCCGACCCCGTGCCCTATATCGAATCCTTCGGCGAACGCCGCCCCAAAGAGTATATGCTCGCCGACCAGCGCTTCGTGTCGGACCGTTCCGACGTGCTGACCTTCGTCACCGAGCCGCTCGACGGGGATATGACCCTCGCGGGACCCGTCGATGTCGAGCTGGAGGTGATCCTTTCGACCACCGACGCCGATTTTGTCGTCAGGCTGATCGACGTTTTTCCCGACGACGATCCGCAGTCCGGCTGCCGGATGCTCGTGCGCGGCGACGTGATGCGGGGGCGTTTCCGCGACGGGTTCTCGCGTCCCAAAGCCTTTACGCCGGGCGTTCCGGCCCGCGTGCCGTTCCGCATGACCGACATCGCGCATACGTTCCGCGCCGGACACCGGGTGATGATTCAGGTGCAGAGCACATGGTTCCCGCTCGCGGAGCGCAGCCCCCAGCAGTTCGTCGATGTCTGGACGTGCGGCGCTTCGGATTTCGTGCCCTGCAAAGTCTCGGTGCTGCACCAGCGGAGCAACGCTTCGTCCGTTACCGTGTGGCGGCTCGGAGAAAGCTGACCCGGTTCGCCGCTCTGTTCCGGCTTACGCCGCGCCGCGTCGGTATGCGCGGATCGCATGAAATTTGCGGGATGTCTTACAGGATGTCCCGCTTTTTTCTTGCAAAAAGTGCAAACTGTAAGAAAATTTCATATATTTGTTACAAAAGAGAAGTTTCCTATGAAAATACGCGTAGCTATCTGTCAGGTCGATATGGAGTGGGAAAACACCGCCCGGAACCTGAAACGTCTGGAGCCGATCGTGGCCGCGGCCGATGCCGATGTCGTCGTGCTGCCCGAAATGTTCGCCACGGGATTCAAACTGCGTCCGTCCTGCGTCGCCGAACCGGCCGACGGGCTGGTCGTCACGACCATGCGCCGCTGGGCCGCGCAGTACGGCAGGGCCGTCGTGGGCAGTGTCGTCGTCGCCGAGCAGGAGCGGTTCCGCAACCGGATGTTCTTCGTCAAACCTTCGGGCGAGACGGCGTGGTACGACAAACGCCATCTGTTCCGCCCCGGCGGCGAAGCGCGCGACTATACGCCCGGCGACCGGCGCGTGATCGTCGAATACATGGGCTTCCGCTTCCTGCTGCTGGTCTGCTACGACCTGCGCTTTCCGGTGTGGAGCCGCAACCGGGGCGATTACGACGCTATTCTGTGCAGTGCCTCGTGGGCCGACGACCGGCGCGAGGTGTGGCGCACGCTGCTCCGCGCCCGTGCCATCGAGAACCAGTGCTATCTGGCGGGCGTGAACCGTGTAGGTACGGATCCCGACGCAAGCTATGCGGGCGATTCGGCGCTGATCGACTTCGCCGGCCGTACGCTGGCCGACGCCGGCGACCGCGAACGGACGCTGACCGCCGAATTCGACTCCGAAGCTCAGGCGGCCTTCAAGGAGAAATTTCCCGCATGGATGGATGCCGACGACTTCGAACTGAAGTGCTGAGGCTCTGACGGCTTTCCGGTCCAGCTTCGTCCTGCCTGTCCGCGGCTCCGCTGTCTTTCGGAACCCCGGCTTGTGCTTTTCCCGTCTCTGCTGTCCGTCGGAGGCTTGGTCCTGCGTTTTTTCTTTAGACGCCCGATCCGGTTTTTCTTCAGAGGCGCGTCGCTGTCTTTAAGGAGTCCCGGCTTGGATTCTCGCAGTTCCTCGGCGTCCGGGCCTGCTTTCCCTCGGCGTCCGGGCCTGCTTTCCCTCGGCGTCCGGGCCTGCTTTCCCTCGGCGTCCGGGCCTGCTTTTCCTCGGCGTCCGGGCCTGCTTTCCCTCGGCGTCCGGGCCTGCTTTCCCTCGGCGTCCGGGCCTGCTTTTCCTCGGCG
>ENA-UEYG01001499-UEYG01001499.1-human-gut-metagenome-genome-assembly--contig:-NODE-1499-length-16752-cov-3.193823_pt1 | contig 16752 bp, 14 predicted proteins | sample MGYA00242933_ERZ507934 | MGnify/ENA primary metagenome ERZ507934 (study PRJEB26167, sample SAMN06115527) | human gut metagenome | host: Homo sapiens | place: China:Zejiang | collected 2015-11-10... | reverse complement strand
GGTGCCCGGTATTTTTCGGCTTGCTGGTACTCGTGACCGGCAAGGATGAAAGAGCCACGTTCGTTCGCTGGCTGTCGCTTCTCGGTGCGCTTGCCAGTTTTGCCGTTACGCTGCCACTGGCGATCCATTTCGACAGAAGCGCACACGGCATGCAATTCGTCGAGCGGCATTCATGGATCAAACTCTTTCATGTTGAGTACGCGCTGGGTGTGGACGGGATTTCCATGTGGTTCGTCCTGTTGTCGGCGCTGATTACGCTGATCGTCGTCATTGCTGGATGGAACGTCATCCAGAAACAGATCGCGCAATACATGGGGGCTTTCCTGATCCTTTCCGGACTGATGATCGGTGTTTTCTCCACATTTGACGGGCTTTTGTTTTACGTTTTCTTTGAAGCGACCCTGATCCCCATGTTCGTCATCATCGGTGTCTGGGGGGGAGAACGCCGTGTGTATGCCGCTTTCAAGTTTTTCCTGTACACCTTCTTCGGCTCGCTGCCGATGCTGATCGCGATCCTCTACCTGTATCTGCAAACGAACAGTTTCAATATCTTCACCTGGTATGCCGTACCCCTTCCGCTGAATGTACAGATATGGCTTTTCGTCGCGTTTCTGACGGCGTTTGCGGTCAAGGTACCGATGTGGCCGGTCCATACCTGGTTGCCTGATGCCCACGTCGAGGCGCCGACAGGTGGCTCGGTCATTCTGGCTGCACTTATGTTGAAGTTGGGTGCGTACGGCTTCATTCGCTTTTCCCTGCCGATCCTGCCGGATGCCAGCCGGTCTCTGGCATGGCTCATGATCGCATTGTCGCTCATCGCGGTGATCTATATCGGGCTGGTCGCGCTGGTCCAGAAAGACATGAAGAAACTGATCGCCTATTCTTCCATCGCGCATATGGGCTTCGTCACGCTCGGTTTCTTCCTGTTTGAAAACATCACTGTCGATGGTGCGCTCGTCCAGATGATTTCGCACGGTTTCGTCTCGGCTGCCATGTTCCTCTGCGTCGGCGTGCTCTATGACCGGATGCATACCCGGGAAATCGCCGATTATGGCGGTGTCGCCTTTGTCATGCCGCGTTTTGCTGCGTTCTTCGTGCTGTTTGCGCTGGCGAATTGCGGTTTGCCGGGAACATCCGGTTTCGTGGGTGAAGTCATGGTCATTCTGGGGGCGGTCAAGGTCAATGTCTGGATCGGCGCTGCCGGTGCGATTGCCCTGATTCTGGGCGCAGCCTATACGCTCTGGATGATCAGGCGCGTGCTTTACGGTCCGATTGAAAATGAACGGGTTGCCGCACTGAAAGACATCAGTGCCCGGGAATTTTTCATACTGGCGGTTCTGGGTGCTTTCGTGCTCGCAATCGGACTTTATCCGGCATGGGTGACCGACGTCATGCAGACGTCCGTGGCCGATCTGCTCGCGCATGTTTCGCAATCCAAACTGTAAGGGGCGGATAAAACGACATGAATTCGATGAACCTGCTTCCCGCCCTGCCTGAACTGATACTGATCGCATCGGTACCGGCGATATTGCTCATCGACCTGTTTTTGCCGAAAAACAGGCGGGATGTCACATTCGGTTTATCGATACTCGCGATCCTGGGCTGTATCGCCGTCACCTTCATTTTTCCGCAGGAAAAAAATATCGTTTACAGCTTCAGGGGCGCGTTCATTTCCGATGCCGTTTCAATCCTGCTGAAGCTGTGCACCTATGTCGCCATGTTGTTTACGCTGGTGTATTCCCGTCGTTACATCAATGAACGGAATCTGACGTCAGGCCATCTGGGTGGCGAGTTTTACAGCCTCTCACTTTTTGCCATGCTCGGGATGATGGTCGTCATTTCGGCTGCGGATTTCCTGACGATGTATCTGGGCATTGAACTGATGTCGTTCCCCCTGTATGCGCTGGTTGCCTTGAAACGCGACGACAGCAAGGCGGTTGAGGCAGCGACCAAGTTTTTCATTCTCGGGGCGCTGGGGTCAGGCCTTCTGCTCTACGGGATTTCCATGCTGTACGGGGCAACCGGGTCGCTGGATTTTACCGAGGTGGCAAGAATATCGGCATACAGTGGCATCAGCCGGACCATCCTGGTTTTCGGCATCGTTTTTGTCGTGGCCGGTATCGCCTTCAAGCTGGGTGCCGTGCCGTTCCATATGTGGGTTCCCGACGTATTTGAGGGAGCGCCGACAGCTGTTACCCTTTTGATTGCCGGTGCGCCGAAACTGGCAGGATTTGCGATCTGCCTGCGCATTCTGGTTGAAGCGCTGTTGCCACTGGCTTTCGACTGGCAGCAGATGCTGATGATCATTGCCATCCTGTCGATGGCACTGGGTAATGTCGCCGCGATTATGCAGAAAAATATCAAGCGCATGCTGGCGTATTCGACGATTGCCCAGATGGGCTATATGCTGCTGGGTATGCTGGCAGGGGTCAGGGAAGGGTCTCGTGTCATCGCTTCCGCATTTGCCTATAGTTCGGCCATGTATTACACCGTTGTTTACGTGCTGGCGACGCTCGGGGCCTTCGGTGTGATCCTGATGATGTCGGAAAAGGGAGTGGAAGCGGACAGGCTTGAGGATTTCCGCGGTCTGAACCGCCGCAATCCATGGTATGCCCTGATCATGCTCGTTTGCATGTTTTCATTCGCAGGCGTTCCGCCACTGGTCGGTTTTTTCGGCAAGTTCGCCGTGTTTCAGGCACTGGTCGATGCAGGCCTGATCTGGCTGGCCGTCGTCGGTATCGTCTTTGCCGTGATCGGCGCGTTTTATTATCTTCGGGTCGTCAAATTCATGTATTTTGACGAGCCTGCAGATGAACGGAAAATCACTGTACCGCTGGATATGGCGGTTGCGCTTGGCATCAACGGATTGCTGATCGTCGTGCTGGGCATTTTCCCGGGCGGCCTTCTGGACTGGTGCGTGACAGCCATCAACAGCGCCTTTCTGCTTTGACCCGCCCCACCCGAAAGTAAACCGGCATTCATCGTGGCGCGTTTATAAACCGGGGATGTTAAAATCCATTCAACAGGTTAATTCACATTCTTTACGGATCAAGTGATGGCTGGCGATACGTTCGGAATACTTTTTGCAGTAACGACATTTGGCGAATCGCACGGCACAGCCATTGGCTGTATTGGCGATGGCTGTCCTCCGGACATGGATCTCTCTGAAGACGATATCCAGCCTGAACTGGATCGTCGCAAACCGGGGACGTCCCGCTTTGTCACCCAGCGCCGTGAACCGGATACCGTCAAAATCCTGTCGGGTGTGTATCAGGGAAAAACCACCGGTACGCCGATAGCGCTGCTGATCGAAAATCAGGACCAGCGCAGCAAGGATTACAGCAACATCGCCGATGTTTTCCGCCCCGGCCATGCCGACTATCCTTATTTTCTGAAGTATGGTTTGCGAGACCCGAGAGGGGGCGGCCGTTCCTCGGCACGTTTGACAGCAGTGACTGTTGCGGCAGCAGCGATTGCCAGAAAATGGCTCAAAAAACGATATGGTGTTGAAATCAAGGGCTGTCTGTCCCAGCTGGGGGACACGCCGATTCCATTCCAGTCATGGAACTTCACGTCACATAACCTGTTTTTTGCAGCGACCGATTCCAGCGGACTTTTAAGTGCACTCGAGGAAAAAATGGATGCCCTGCGAAAAGCAGGCGATTCTATCGGTGCGAAAGTCGATGTCATTGCGACAAAGGTGCCAGTCGGCCTTGGCAATCCGCTTTTTGAAAAGCTCGATGCCAACATTGCGGCTGCCATGATGGGTATCAATGCGGTCAAGGGCGTCGAGATCGGAGACGGTTTTGCCTCCGTTGCGCAAAAAGGTTCCGAACACGGAGACGAAATCACGCCGGACGGTTTCAGAACCAATCATGCGGGCGGCATTCTGGGCGGCATATCAACCGGTCAGGATATCCGTGTATCCATCGCCATCAAGCCGACCCCATCTATTCGGTTGCCACGCCAGTCGATTGACGGACATGGGGAAGCGGTTACCGTTGAAACGACAGGTCGTCATGATCCATGCGTCGGTATTCGGGCCGTTCCGGTCGCGGAAGCCATGCTGGCGCTGGTATTGATGGATGCCGTCTTGCAACACCGCGCACAGTGTGCCGACGTCCTTCCTCCTTTCCCTCCCGTAGAGGGAGATTTGCCGCAAACCATCGACGGTGAATAAGAATGTTTACCGGATCGAGTCGTGTCTGACAATTCATGGCCCAAACAGTCGCTCGGTTTCGGCGCGTTTTATTTCAGTTATTACAGTTTCGTCGGCGTTTTCCCAACTTTTGTTTCCCTTTATCTGGCGTTCAGGGGTATCAGTGCGTTTGAAATCGGTATCCTGATGTCGCTGATGCAGGCCATGCGTATTGTCGGGCCGAACCTGTGGGGATGGATGGCGGACTGGACAGGGCAGCGTGCCCGGGTGCTCCAGTTCACGGCCGGTTCTGCGCTGATTGCTTTCACCGGTTTCTTTTTCGGCGGCAGCTTCTGGTACTTCGCCTTTTTCATGATTGCCGTGAATCTGTTTACCAGTGCACAGGGACCCTTGTCCGATGCCCTGATCCTGTCGGAAATGCAGGGCAATATGTCCCGTTACGGGCAATTGCGCCTGTGGGGGTCTGTCGGCTACGTCTTCATGACAGCGGCTTCCGGTTTCGTACTTGACTGGGCCGGGATCGGACTGATGCCATGGGTCGGGGCGGCCATTCTCGGAGCCGTTCTCGTCGTCAGCCTGTGCCTTTACCAGACTCCGCAAGCGCTTATTGCCAGAACAATGACATCAATCTGGCAAGTCATGAAACAACGTGAAGTGATCGCTTTCATGGTCTCAGGCTGTTTCATGCTGGCGGCGCACTCGGCACTGTACGCCTTTTATTCGCTTTACCTGTCTGTCCTCGGTTACAGTAGCGTCACGATCGGCCTCATGTGGGCGATCGGTGCATCGGCTGAAATCATTTTCTTCATTTATCAGGCACCGATCATGAAACGTTTCGGCATCAGAGTGATTTTGCTGGCCAGCCTTTTTCTGGCGGTCGTGCGTTTCGCCCTGATCGGATTCGGGGCAGAATCGTTCATCATCCTGCTAATCGCACAGATTCTGCATGCCGCGACTTTTGGCGCTCACCATGTTGCGTCCATTCTGTGCATCCAGAAATGGTTTGCCGGTCATTTGCAGGCGCGTGGCCAGGCGCTCTTCATCAGCGCTTCCTACGGCGTCGGCGGCACACTTGGCGGGTTCTTCCTGTCGTGGGTGTGGCGGGATGTCACACCGGAAGCCGTTTACTGGGTCGCTTCCGGTTTTGCACTTGTCGCATTCCTCGCTGCATGGCAATCCTTTCGCTGGCAGGTGCAGAAATAAAACGCAATAACCCTATGCTCTGTCAGGTTTGCCGTTGAATGTGGCATAATAATTTATTAGTCAACAAAGTATATAAGCATCATGGCAAAAACTCTCTACGACAAACTCTGGGAATCCCATGTAGTGGATACGGAAAAAGACGGTACGACGATCTTGTATATCGATCGCCACCTTTTGCATGAAGTGACCAGCCCGCAAGCGTTTGAAGGCCTGCGTATCGCCGGTCGCCAGCCGTGGAGGAATTCTGCCAACCTGCTGGTGGCCGATCATAATGTATCCACACAAAACCGTGAGGGTCCGATTGCCGACCCTATATCCCGCTTGCAGGTCGAAACGCTGGACAACAATGCAAAGTCTTTCGAACTGACGTATTTCAACATGGCCGACAAGCGTCAGGGCATCGTGCACGTCATCGGGCCCGAACAGGGCGCGACCCTGCCGGGCATGACGGTCGTCTGCGGCGATTCGCATACCTCGACTCACGGTGCCTTCGGCTGTCTGGCGCATGGTATCGGCACCTCCGAAGTCGAACACGTCCTTGCAACCCAGACGCTTCTGGCGAAAAAATCGAAATCGATGCTGGTTGAAGTCGAAGGGCAATTGGGCGAAGGCGTGACTGCAAAAGACATCGTACTCGCGATTATCGGCAAGATCGGTACGGCCGGCGGTACCGGATATGCCATCGAGTTTGCCGGTTCCGCTATCCGTGGCCTGTCCATGGAAGGACGAATGACCCTGTGCAATATGGCAATCGAAGCGGGTGCCCGTGCCGGTATGGTTGCCGTCGACGATACGACGATCGAATACGTCAGGGGCCGTCCATTTTCACCGAAAGGTGACCAATGGGAAAAAGCCGTTGCATACTGGAAAACCCTGCATTCCGACGAGGGCGCCAAATTCGACGCAGTCGTCAAGCTGGACGCTTCTCAAATCCAGCCGCAGGTGACGTGGGGAACATCCCCTGAAATGGTGACGTCGGTGAATGGAAAAGTGCCCGATCCGGCCAACGAAGCCGACCCGATCCGTCGTGACGCTATCGTTCGCGCATTGAAATACATGGATTTGCAGCCGAACATGCCAATCACGTCGATTGCCATCGACAAGGTTTTCATCGGTTCCTGCACCAATTCCCGTATCGAGGACCTGAGAGCGGCAGCCGAAGTGGTCAAAGGCAAGAAACGCGCTCCAAACGTGATACTGGCGATGGTTGTTCCCGGTTCCGGACTGGTGAAAGAACAGGCGGAAAAAGAGGGCCTTGACAAAATTTTCATCGAGGCCGGTTTTGAATGGCGCGAACCGGGCTGCTCCATGTGTCTGGCGATGAACGACGACCGGCTCGCTCCGGGCGAACGGTGTGCTTCCACATCGAACCGGAACTTTGAAGGGCGACAAGGACAGGGTGGCAGAACCCATTTAGTATCACCTGCAATGGCGGCAGCAGCTGGCATTGCCGGACATTTTGTGGACGTGCGTGAAAACCATTAAAACAAGGAGAATAAGATGAGAGCTTTGATCGCTGTTTTGGCTGCAGTGGCGTTTCTGGCAGGCTGCAACACTGTTCAGGGAGTTGGCAAGGACGTGCAAAAAGCAGGTTCTGCCGTAGAAAAAGCTGCGAAATAATCGCCAAAGAATAACGTTTATTCTGGAAGTGATTGTATATTGTTTTCGGCTTCCCGACAGACTGGACAGGGAAGCCGGCTCTTTTGTTTCCGGACGAAAGACACTGGGATTGATTTGAATCATGGAAAAATTTACCGTACATACCGGATTGGTCGTACCACTCGATCGTGTCAATGTAGACACGGATGCGATTATCCCGAAACAGTTTCTGAAATCGATCAAGCGGACAGGTTTCGGCCCGAATCTGTTTGACGAATGGCGTTATCTTGATCATGGCGAACCGGGTATGGATAATTCCAAACGTCCGGTCAATCCGGATTTCGTACTGAACCATCCGCGTTATCAGGGGGCTTCCATTCTGCTGGCCCGCAAGAATTTCGGTTGCGGTTCTTCCCGCGAACATGCGCCCTGGGCCTTGCAGCAGTTTGGTTTCAAGGCCGTGATCGCGCCGAGCTTTGCCGATATTTTCTTCAACAACTGTTTCAAGAACGGTTTTCTGCCGATCACCTTGTCCGAAGAACAGGTCGACCAGCTCTTCAAGGCTGTCGAGGCGAATCCGGGTTACCAGCTGACGGTCGATCTGGAAAAGATGGTCGTCAGAAACGATGACGCTTCCATCGCATTCACTTTCGCGATTGACCCGTTCCGCCAATATTGCCTGATGAACGGTCTGGACGATATCGGTTTGACGCTCCAGAAAGCGGACAAGATCCGGGAATACGAAAAACGCCATGTCAGCGAACAGCCCTGGCTGGCCAATACGATTTGATAGTTTTGTAAATACATAAAAATGGTTCTTCCCGATGAAGGCAGAACCCCATACGAGAGGAAAGACGTGAAGATTGCAATGCTGCCGGGTGACGGTATCGGCCCGGAAATTCTGGATGAGGCCGCTCGCGTATTAAATGCGCTGGATGAAAAATTTGAAATGGAATGGGCCGATGTCGGTGGCGCCGGTTATGCCGCTCACGGTCATCCGTTGCCGGAAAGTACACTGAAGCTGGCAAAGGAAGCCGATGCGATCCTTTTCGGCGCCGTAGGTGATTTCAAATACGACACGCTGGAACGTTCCCTGCGTCCGGAGCAGGCTATTTTGGGTCTTCGCAAAAACCTGAAACTGTTCGCCAATCTGCGCCCAGCCATCCTCTATCCTGAACTCGCAGGTGCCTCGACGTTGAAACCGGAAGTCGTGTCCGGACTGGATTTGCTGATCGTTCGCGAATTGACTGGTGACATTTATTTCGGTCAGCCACGCGGCCACCGCTCTGCGCCGGATGGTGCTTTTCAGGGGACACGCGAAGGCTTCGACACCATGCGTTATGCCGAACCGGAAATCCGCCGTATCGCGCATGTCGCTTTCCAGACCGCCCAAAAACGCGGCAAACGCCTGACTTCCGTTGACAAGGCCAACGTTCTGGAAACGTCCCAGCTCTGGCGTGAAATCATGATTGACGTGTCCAAAGAATATCCGGACGTCAAACTGGATCACATGTATGTCGATAACGCTGCGATGCAGCTGGTTCGTGCACCGAAGGAGCTGGACGTTATCGTGACCGGCAATATGTTCGGTGACATCCTGTCCGATGCAGCCGCGATGCTGACCGGTTCGATCGGCATGTTGCCATCCGCGTCGCTCGATGAAAACAACAAGGGCCTGTACGAACCATCCCACGGTTCCGCTCCGGATATCGCCGGCAAGGGTATTGCCAATCCGCTGGCACAGATTCTGTCTGCTGCGATGATGTTACGCTATTCCCTGAACATGGGTGAGCAGGCTGACCGTATCGAAAAAGCCGTCAAGAAAGTATTGGCAGATGGATTGCGCACTGGCGATATTTACGAAGAAGGTACCAGACGTGTCGGTACGAAGGAAATGGGCGATGCTGTTGTAGCCGCTCTGTAAGACACGTTTGAATGATTGAATCGGGTGACTAAATGAAACTGGTAGGATTGATTGGCTGGCGCGGAATGGTCGGTTCTGTTCTGATGCAGCGTATGCAGGAGGAAAACGATTTCGATTTGTTCGAACCCGTTTTTTTCACGACGTCGAATGTCGGAGGCAAGGCGCCATCAATGGCGAAGAATGAAACTGTCCTGAAAGACGCTTTCAATATCGACGAACTGAAAAAGTGCGACATCCTCATTTCCTGCCAGGGTGGTGATTATGCGGCTGAGGTTTTTCCAAAGTTGCGCGCTGCCGAATGGGACGGTTACTGGATCGATGCCGCTTCCAAGCTGCGTATGAGCGACGATGCGCTGATCATTCTCGACCCGGTCAATCGCAAGGTCATTGAAAATGGCCTCTCCAAAGGCATCAGGAACTATATCGGTGGCAATTGTACGGTTTCCTGCATGCTGATGGGGCTTGGTGGACTGTTCGAGCAGGATCTTGTTGAATGGATGACGTCCATGACCTATCAGGCGGCTTCCGGTGGTGGTGCGCAGCACATGCGCGAACTGCTGACCCAGTTCGGTTCCATCCATACTGAAGTCAAGCTGAATCTGGAAAATCCGGCTTCTGCCATTCTGGAAATCGACCGTCAGGTGCTGGCTCGCCAGCGTGGCATGTCCACAGATGAAACGAAACAGTTTGGTGTTCCTCTGGCAGGCAATCTGATTCCATGGATCGATACCGATCTGGGTAACGGCATGTCCCGCGAGGAATGGAAGGGTGGTGCCGAAACCAACAAGATTCTGGGCAAAAACAACGACAATAAAATTGTGGTTGATGGATTGTGCGTCCGGATCGGCGCAATGCGCTGCCATTCACAGGCACTGACGATCAAGCTGAAAAAAGATGTGCCGCTGGATGAAATCACCGATATTCTGAAAAGCCACAACCAGTGGGCGAGAGTCGTACCGAATACAAAAGAGGATTCGGTGAAAGATCTGACGCCTGCCGCCGTTTCCGGTAGCCTGACCATTCCGGTCGGACGCCTGCGCAAGCTCGGCATGGGTGATGATTATCTGTCGGCTTTCACCGTGGGTGACCAGTTGTTGTGGGGCGCTGCTGAACCGCTTCGACGCATGCTTCGCATCATTCTGGAATAAATTTATCCATTTGACGGGGTGGCTATTGGGTTGCTCCGTTTTTCTTTCAGTTCTTCCCTTCTGTTTCCAACCGATATCATAGCCGACCATATGAAACGAATCGCACTGGGCATCGAATATGACGGCACAAACTGGAGAGGGTGGCAAACCCAGCCGGATGGCATGACCGTTCAGGACCAGTTACAGGAAGCGATTTTCCGGTTTACACAAACGCGTATTTCGACCATGTGTGCAGGGCGTACCGATGCGGGTGTTCATGCAAGCGAACAGGTCGTGCATCTGGATACAGAGCTCGACCGATTGCCTGTTTCATGGGTCAGAGGTGTCAACGCCTATTTGCCATCATCCATCGCTGTACGATGGGCATGTGAAGTGCCGGGTGGAAAAGACGGTTTTCATGCCCGTTCGAGTGCTCTGGCACGGCGTTACCGCTATCTGATCTATAACAGTACGGTGCGTTCCCCATTATGGAAAAACCGTGCCGGGTGGGTGTTCAGGCCGCTGGATATCGGGCTGATGCAAAAAGGAGCGGATCTGCTTCTGGGAGAACACGATTTTTCCTGCTTTCGTGCTGCGGAATGCCAGTCGATCACACCGGTCAAAACCGTTAAAAGTATCGATATCGAAAAACAGGGCAACCTGATCGTGTTCACGTTCGAGGCCAATGCCTTCCTGCATCACATGGTACGCAATATCGTCGGTTCACTGGTATACGTCGGCAAGGGCAATCATCCGCCGGAGTGGATGAAAGAATTGCTTGATACGAAAGATCGTTCTCTGGCAGCCCCGACGTTCATGCCGGATGGCCTTTACCTGTCGCGTGTTCATTACGATGCAAAATGGGGACTGCCACAACGGGAAGATGTTTTTCCTTAAAGTGTGACAGAATCAGGGTGTTTACAATCCGGTTTCAAGATGGCGAAATCATGAATAGAACCCGAATAAAAATTTGCGGATTGACCCGCAAGGAAGATGTACAAACGGCGGTCGCCGCTGGTGCCGATGCCCTTGGCTTTGTTTTTTATCCGGACAGTCCGCGATATGTTTCAGCTCACAAGGCGGCGGAACTGATGGCGGAAATGCCTCCCTTCGTCACCTCTGTCGGCCTTTTCGTCAATGCCGATATCGATGATATTGCTGCTGTTGTCGAAACGACACATTTATCTCTTTTGCAGTTTCATGGCGACGAGTCGCCAGAGTGGTGTGCCGAAGCGGCCGCTGCGACGATAAGGCCGGTGATCCGCGTTTTTCGCGTCAAACCGGATACAACGGCCGATGATTTGCTACAATATGAACGGATTTATCGCAATGCCAGTCCGTATTTCAAGGGTTTGCTTCTGGATACCTGGACGGACGCCTATGGCGGAGCAGGAAAGGTTTTCAATTGGTCTCTCGTATCAAAAGAAATCGGGCCTCGGGTCGTTTTGAGTGGTGGCTTGAGTGCGCAAAATGTCGCTGGTGCAGTTTCTGAACTGCGCCCGTTTGCCGTTGACGTCAGCAGTGGCGTAGAGGCAGCAAAGGGCATCAAGGATGCCGAAAAAATCCGGGCTTTTATCAGGGCTGTCAGCATGGCGGACGACACGATCTGAATCGGATTTTTGGCCCATTCCGTTTTCATTGAACTGAAAACGCAATTGCACAATCGAGAGAATTTCCATGAAAGACAAAGACTGTTGTTGCAGCGCTTCGAATGCGCTGTTCGAAACATCCGATTATCACTTGCCGGATGAAAAAGGCCATTTCGGCATGTACGGAGGCCGTTTCGTTTCCGAAACCCTGATTCACGCACTGGACGAACTGGACGAGGCGTATGCCCGTTACAAGGATGATCCGGAATTTCTGGCCGAGTTTCGCCATGAACTGAAGCATTACGTCGGTCGTCCATCTCCTGTTTATCACGCTTCCCGCTGGTCTGACATGCTGGGTGGTGCCCAGATTTACCTCAAACGCGAAGACCTGAACCATACGGGAGCCCACAAGGTCAACAACGTGATCGGTCAGGCGCTTCTGGCAAGACGCATGGGCAAGAAACGCATCATCGCCGAAACCGGCGCAGGTCAGCACGGTGTGGCGACTGCCACGATCTGTGCCCGTTTCGGCCTTGAATGCCATGTTTACATGGGAAGTGAAGATGTCGAGCGTCAGGCACAGAACGTGTACCGGATGAAGCTTTTGGGGGCGAACGTGATTCCGGTTGAATCCGGTTCCAAAACCCTGAAAGATGCCTTGAACGAGGCCATGCGCGACTGGGTTGCCAACGTCGAGACGACTTTTTACATTATCGGCACGGTTGCGGGACCCCATCCCTATCCGATGATGGTACGGGATTTCCAGTCGGTTATCGGTGAGGAATGTCTGGTACAGATGCCGGAGCTCACCGGTCGCCAGCCAGACATTGTTGTTGCCTGTGTTGGTGGCGGTTCCAATGCGATGGGCATTTTCTATCCGTACATCGATCACAAGGACGTGAAACTGGTCGGTGCAGAAGCCGCTGGTGACGGGATCGAAACCGGACGTCATGCCGCATCCCTGAGTGGTGGTATTCCGGGTGTTTTGCACGGCAATCGTACCTATCTTTTGCAGGATGCAGATGGTCAGATAATCGATACCCATTCCGTCTCTGCCGGTCTGGATTACCCGGGTGTCGGCCCTGAACATGCATGGCTGAAAGATATCGGTCGTGCCGAATACGTTGGCATTAATGATGAAGAGGCACTGGCTGCTTTTCATGACTGTTGCCGGATCGAGGGCATTATTCCCGCACTGGAATCGAGCCATGCACTGGCTTATGCAGCCAAAGTGGCACCGACGCTGCCCAAAGACAAATTAATTCTGGTCAATCTGTCCGGCCGGGGTGACAAGGATATGCATACCGTCGCCCGGAGAGCCGGCATTCAATGGTGAGGTCGTTTGTTCCGACGTACACATGAACCATTAACCGAATTTAAAGAACAGGATTGATTATGTCTCGCATACAACAAACATTGAATCGTCTGCAAAAGCAGAACAGAAAGGGGCTTGTCCCATTCGTCACCACCGGTTTTCCTTCTCCGGAGCTGACAGTTCCCATCATGCACGCCATGGTTGAGGGTGGTGCCGACGTCATCGAACTCGGTGTTCCGTTTTCAGACCCGATGGCCGATGGCCCTGTTATCCAGCACGCTTCTGAAGTCGCACTGCAAAAAGGCATGACTCTGGAAACTGTCTAGGAATTCGGGCTCAGGGATGAAAACATACCAGTCGTCCTCATGGGATACGCCAATCCCATTGAACGCATGGGCGTGGATGTTTTCATCAAAAAGGCCGCTGAAAAAGGGGTAGATGGTGTTCTTGTCGTCGATTATCCACCGGAAGAAAGTGAAGAATTCGCCGCGAAGCTGAAGGCGAACGACATCGATATGATTTTTCTGCTGGCGCCGACGTCGACGGATGAGCGTATCGAGGAAATCGGACGGCTGGCAAGCGGCTATATTTACTATGTTTCACTGAAAGGTGTCACCGGTTCAGGAAATTTGAACGTAAATGAGGTAACATCCCGGATTGAAAAGATCAAAAAACACGTTACCATTCCGGTGGGTGTCGGTTTTGGAATCCGTGATGCAGCGACTGCCAGGGCGCTCGGTGCCTGTGCTGATGCCGTCGTCATCGGCAGCCGGATTATCCAGGAGCTGGAAAGCGCAAAACCGGATGAAGCGGCATCTGCTGTGAAATCTTTTTTGAAAGAGATACGCAAAGCACTGGACGAATGATTTTATACAGGTTATAAAAGCGTCCTGTGATCCGGAGTTTGCCGGAATGGATTTTTAATACAATAAAAAGTGCAGAAAACAGGCCATCGGATCAGTTCGATGGCCTGTTTGATCAGGAGATTTTATGAGTTGGCTTGACAAGTTGCTTCCACCACGAATCCAGCACCAGACGACCCCGCGTCGTGTTGTGCCTGAAGGTTTGTGGGTGAAATGTCCATCCTGTGAAGCGGTGTTATACCGGACGGATCTGGAATCGAATTCCCACGTTTGTCCGCAATGCAGCCATCATATGCGCATTCGTGCCCGCGACAGGCTGGATGCCTTGCTGGATGCGGAAGGCCGTTATCAGGTTGCCGAGTCCGTGACGCCATTCGATTCCCTGAAATTCAAGGACAGCAAGAAATATCCCGACCGTTTGAAGTCCGCTGTTGAAGGTACGGGTGAAACGGATGCCCTGATTGTTGTGGGCGGAACGATCAAGGCCATTCCTGTTGTCGTTGCCTGTTTCGAGTTCGAATTCATGGGTGGCTCGATGGGTTCCGTTGTTGGCGAACGTTTCGTTCGCGGTGTCAAGGAAGCAATCGAGCGAAAAGTACCTTTCATCTGTATTACCGCCAGTGGCGGCGCACGTATGCAGGAAGGCCTGCTGTCCCTGATGCAGATGGCGAAAACGAACACCATTCTGACACGTCTTGCCGACAAGGGACTGCCGTTTATTTCCGTTCTGACCGATCCGACGATGGGCGGCGTTTCCGCTTCATTCGCTTTCATGGGCGACGTCGTTCTGGCTGAACCGAAAGCGCTGGTCGGGTTTGCCGGTCCCCGCGTAATTGAACAGACAGTGCGTGAAAAATTGCCCGAAGGATTCCAGCGTTCTGAATTCCTGATGAAAAAAGACGCTGTTGACCGGATTGTCCACCGTCGCGAATTGCGCAATGAATTGTCTCATTTGCTTGCGATGATGCAAAACAGGCCGATTGAATCTATATCGTAAGCCATTTATGTTTTAATATAGCAAACGCCTGTTCCAAAAGAATGAGGCGTTTGCGTTTTTAATGACTTGAATACAAGCTTTTTTCATGAAGATGTCCAGGCAATCAGCCACACATACACTGGAGCGAAACCATCGTTCTCTCTCTGACTGGGTTCAGATTGTGGAAGGCTTGCACCCCAGGAATATTGAAATGGGGCTGGACAGGATTCGCATCGTGAAAGAACGGCTGGGCATTCATTTCGATTGCCCTGTCATCACGGTGGGCGGGACGAACGGCAAGGGGTCGACCTCTGCCATGCTCCAGACGATTTATCGTGAAGCGGGTTACAGGACCGGACTGTATTCCTCTCCCCATATCCATTTTTTCAACGAGCGCATGAAAATCGACGGCGAGATGGTCGACGATGAAACACTTGTGCGTTACTTTGAAGTGATCGAGGAAGTCCGGGGCGAGGTTCCATTGACCTTTTTCGAATTCACGACTTTGGTTGCCTTAAAACTCTTTGCCGATTCGCATCTGGATGTCCTCGTTCTTGAAGTCGGCCTCGGTGGCCGGCTCGATGCCGTCAACCTGATTGATGCAGACGTATCCATCGTCACGAACGTCGCGATCGACCATGTCGAATATCTGGGCGATACCCGTGAAAAAATCGGGTTTGAAAAGGCGGGCATTTATCGTCGGGGCAAAACGGCTTTTTATGGGGATATTGATCCGCCCGAGTCCCTTTTGGAACATGCTGCCGTAATTGGCGCGAATCTCAGGGTTTTTGGCAGGGATTACCATTTCAAAACCGATGGCGGCCACTGGGATTATCTGAGTGAAAAATCATCCCATGCGGGACTTGTCCCTCCTTCACTGAAAGGGGATACGCAGATCCATAATGCCACGACGGTTGTGGCTGCTGTGGAAGCCTTGCAGCAGCGTTTACCGGTCGGTATTGATGCCATCGAACGCGGAATCGTCAAAACCGAGTTGCCGGGGCGTTTCCAGATTCTTCAGAATGAACCGTCCGTTATTCTCGACGTCGCACATAATCCGCATGCCGCCGCCGTGCTGGCAAAAAATCTGAAAGACATGGGATCGTTCGATGCCACTCATGCCGTATTTGGTGCCATGTCCGACAAGGATATTGACGGTGTTATCGAGTTGATGAAGGGGTGCGTCGATCGTTGGTATGTGACCGATTTGCCCTTGCCAAGGGCAGCTACGGCAGAAGCACTGAAACAGAAACTCATTTCCGCAGGTGTCACACGCGGCAAAACCAATCAGTGCATATCCGTGTATCACAATGCTGTCGATGCCATGACAAGCGCCAGGAACAATGCACAGAAAAATGATAGAATAGTCGCATTCGGATCATTTTGGGTCGTTACAGGGGTCACTGAAGAAGGTGACCTGAAACCAACCAACCAACGTTGATTGCATGAGCCGTTTTTCTCTTTTTCGCTGGGGCAAATCGAAATCTGATTCAGAAGGAACGTCGCGCGCCGGTGGCGCGGGCAGATTTGTCGCGGACGATGTCGATCGCAAAAAAAATTCCAACCAGAAAAACAGTGCGGATGACCCGCAACTGCCGCAAAAGAAACGGGCCCGCCGTCGTCTTGTCGGATCCATTACACTCGTCGTTGCGGCCATCATCGTTTTGCCGATGATTTTCGAATCGGAACCCAAGCCGGTTTCCCCCAATTTATTGATCGATATCCCTTCAAAGGACAATAAACCGGTTCAGGTGGCGGCCGCCGAACAGACGCCGCCTTCCGTTCCGACAACTGAAACGGCGGTTACCCCGCCAGCCGATCAGGCACAACAAGCCCAACAGGCACAGCTTGCTACCGCTCCGACAGAGGGCGTGGCACCGGCCGCACAGCCTTCCACTCCACCGGTTCAACAGGCGGCTCCGGTACAGAGCGCTACCGAACAGCATCTGGCCGCGCCAAAAACGGCAACGACAAGTGATGCCGACACACAGAAAAAA
>ENA-UEYG01001490-UEYG01001490.1-human-gut-metagenome-genome-assembly--contig:-NODE-1490-length-16815-cov-5.817123_pt1 | contig 16815 bp, 19 predicted proteins | sample MGYA00242933_ERZ507934 | MGnify/ENA primary metagenome ERZ507934 (study PRJEB26167, sample SAMN06115527) | human gut metagenome | host: Homo sapiens | place: China:Zejiang | collected 2015-11-10... | reverse complement strand
ATTACGCAAAATATTTTTGATAAATCAAATAATAAACTAGATTATTATAAAGATCCCGATAAGACATATATTCGTATTATGGATACTATGCCAGGGCTTTCGCTTGATGATTTCAATGGTATTCTAGAGAAATGTGGTATTCAGGAATGAGGTAGTGAAATAAAAGAATAAAAAGTTGATAACTCGATGAGTTGGTTTAGGACCCCGAAAGGGGTTCTTTTTTTATGCCCAAATTAGAAAAGGCTGATAAATAGGCAAATTCAGCTCAACTCAACGAGTTGGTCGTGAAATTTTGAAATCTATTATATTTATAAATGTAAGGTACAAGCTTTACAAAAATTAAATGCGTCTAAAGCTGGCCAGCAGAAGACGGCGGATTCATAAATGATTCTAAGGTAGCCAATAACAGGTTATTAGAAAATTTGTGATCCTCCGTTTTATTTCCTATACGTAATTTTAGGAAGTAATTCTGTTGGTCATTTATTTCAAAGATTCATTAGTTCTCCGCCGCCTTCCAGGACGGGATAGGAGAATCTAATGAGATTATCAGTAAGATACGACAACAAATTTAAGATTATCGAACTTAATGAAAAAGAAACTGAGGAAATGTGGATTAGTTTATCGCTCGAAGGTGATGAGCTTCCAAACTCTGACAAAGAACGGTTAATTCAAGATGCCTTTAATGAAATATTTAATAAGCCCGAATACAATAACTGGCACAAATTTGACAGGCACAAGGGATATTCAATAGCCAAACCAAATGCAGATGGTCTGGAATGTGATACTTCAGAACCTTTAATGAAAGAAGTAGCCGATGATAGAGTTTTTAGAAAAGATGAGCTCGAACGAGCCTATCAAAATGAATATGAAGATGTCTGCCAATGGATACGCACCGTTCTTGGTAAAAAACAGGACTGGGCAGATATGTTCATTGCAGTACGTATTGACGGCATGTCGATTCGAGAATATGCCAGTTCCATCGGTGTCAGCGAAAACAACATTACTCAGAAATTAAAGCGAGCCGAGAAAAAACTTCAAGGTATTTTTAAAAATCGTCAGATTTGACCTTCTGCCGTGGCTATGAGGTAGGAGGACTAATCCTCCAAATTAGAATAGGAGGTATTTCAATGAACGAAATACAGATATTTAAAAATGCTGAGTTTGGCTCGGTGAGAACAGCAGACCTTAATGGAGTTCCTTATTTTGTGGGAAAGGATGTCGCAGGTATTCTTGGCTATAGCAATACAAGAAAGGCTTTGCTAGACCATGTGGATGAGGAGGATAAAACCGATGGGGTAACGATTCGTGACTCCATCGGACGTGAACAGACTCCGGTTCTGATAAATGAGTCTGGTCTGTATAGTCTTATTCTTTCAAGCAAGATGTCGAATGCAAGAAGGTTTAAACGTTGGATAACCAGTGAGGTTCTCCCTGCTATAAGAAAACATGGAGTGTATGCGACAGATGAATTGATAGCGAATCCAGACCTTGCGATTGCAGCATTTACTGCATTAAAGGAAGAGCGAGAAAAGAACCGACTGCTTGAACAAACTACTGCCGTCCAAAAACAGCAGATTGCGGAAATGAAGCCAAAGGCAAGCTATTATGATGTAGTACTTAATTGCAAAGACCTTATTTCCACTTCTACGGTAGCGAAAGATTATGGAAAGTCTGCTATTTGGATGAACCGTTATCTCCATGAAAAAGGTGTGCAGTTTAAACAGGGTGACATTTGGCTGTTATATCAGAAATACGCAGAAAAAGGTTATACAAGCACCAAGACACATAGCTATTCTGCTAATGACGGAACGATTCATACTAAGCCACATACCTACTGGACACAAAAAGGCAGATTGTTTGTCTATGAATTATTAAAAGCAGATGGAATTTTGCCAAAAATGGAACAGGAGGATAGTGATGTCGATTAGCAGGTATAACAGCGAGGGCTATCCTGATCCGACCACCTACGGTGCCTTATCTAATATCGAACAGCAAACGAAGGCAGCGAGAGCGTACAGACCGATGGTGTATGTATGCTCCCCGTTTTCGGGAGATGTTGCCGGGAACATTGCAAATGCACGAAAGTACAGCCGTTTTGCTGTGGAGCATGGGTATATCCCCATTGCTCCGCATTTGCTGTTTCCGCAGTTTCTTAACGATAACGATTTAAGGTCACGTGAACTGGGGCTCCATTTTGGAAATGTGCTGATGAACCATTGCACCGAGGTTTGGGTGTTTGGCGAAAGCATCTCATCAGGAATGGATGCGGAAATCAGGAGAGCCAAGAGAAAAAAATACAGACTGCGATATTTCGGCAGTGATTTGAAGGAGGTAAGCAAAGATGCGTGATTTGAATATTGCCTATGGCAACAGCAGGACGGCAAAGCATTGGAGTAATAAGACCATTCGCTTTTCTGATTTGAAGGAGCGTCTGAAGACAACAATCAGAACCTCAGAGTCTGCGGAGGAGTATGCCAAGTTTAACAAGGCACAGCGTGATGCTGTAAAAGACCATGGCGGTTTCGTTGCCGGGGTGTTAAAGGGCGGCAGACGAAAGATTGATACCGTGGAATCCCGTTCTATGGTGGCGTTGGACGGAGACAGAATCGATGCGGAGTTTCTGAAGGATTATGAGAAGAACGCACCCTATACCTCTGCCCTTTACACCACCCACAGTCATACGGATGAAAATCCGAGAGTGCGTCTGGTATTCCCGCTTACAAGGGATGTGACCTCCGAGGAATATGTGGCGGTGGCAAGATATCTGGCACAGGCACTGGGCATGGATTATTTTGATGAATGCTCCTACCAGCCGAATCAGCTGATGTACTGGCCAAGCACTCCTTCCAACGGTGTATTCGTGTATAAGGAAACCGACAAGGACTGGCTTGACCCGGACGAGATTTTATCGGCACACCCGGAATGGACTGACCCTACCAGACTTCCGACTTCATCGAGGGAGAGCAAGGCAAATACAGCCAGCTTCAAAAAAGTGCAGGACCCGCTTGAAAAAGAAGGTGTGGTCGGTCTTTTCAACAGGGTTTACTTCCCTGTGAATCTTGCCGTGGATGAGTTCCTTTCGGATGTTTATGAGCCGACCGACACGGACAGCCGCTATCATTTAATCGAGTCAAGCAGTATGGCAGGTGTGGAAATCAAGGAGAACGGAAAATTTGTCTACAGCCACCATGCCAAAGACCCTGCTTACTTAAAGCTGTGCAATGCTTTTGATATTGTCCGTATCCATAAATTTGGCGATGACGATGAGAAAAAATCCTATAAGCAGATGTGCGAGTTCGTCATGACTCTGGATAAGGTAAAGCTGGCAGACCTTGAGGAAAAGAAAAGGATGGCGGCGGAGGAGTTTGCAGAGGACACAGACTGGCAGACGAAGCTCCGTTATATGCCAAGAAGCAAGTGTCTTGAAAACAGCGTGTGGAATCTGATGCTGATTTTAAACAATGATCCTGACTTTGCGAATATCGCATTCAATGAGCTGGTGGGCAGAGTGCAGATTACGGGAGCCGTGCCGTGGACAAGACCCGGTGACAACAAATTCTGGAGGGATGCAGATACAGCACAGATGAAGGCGCTGATTGACATCCGCTATGAAACATTCTCCAGCCGAAACCATGATGTGGCATTTACGAAGGTGGTCGAGGACAGGCATTTCAATCCCCTGCGTGAATGGCTGGATGCTCTGCCGGAGTGGGATGGTGTGACAAGGCTCGAAAATCTCTATATTGATTTCCTTGGTGCGAACAGCACCGGGTATGTGAAGGCTGCGACCAGAAAATCCTTTGTGGCGGCGGTAGCGAGAATTTACGAGCCGGGTACAAAGTTCGATTCCGTGGTGGTGCTTGTAGGTCCGCAGGGCTGCGGCAAGTCCACCATCTTTGCCAGAATGGGGAAAGAGTATTATTCTGACAGTCTGAATCTGACGGATATGAAGGATAAGGCAGGAGCGGAGAAACTGCAGGGATATTGGATTCTGGAGCTGGGCGAACTGGCTGGTCTTAAGAAAGCGGACATTGAAGTTGTAAAAGCCTTTGTTAGCCGCACAGATGATATCTATCGCCCGTCCTATGGCAGAACAGTGGAAAGTCATCCAAGGCAGTGTGTCATTGTGGGTACCACCAACTCCGAGACAGGATTCCTGCGTGACATTACGGGCAACCGCCGCTTCTGGCCGATTAAGGTGACCGGGAAAACAAAGCGTAAATCGTGGGATATAACCAGTGAAGAGGTTTTGCAGATGTGGGCGGAGGCAAAGTACCTGTATGGGCAGGGCGAGCCTTTGTATCTGAATATGGAGGAAAGCAGTGAAGCCTTGAGCGAACAGATCGATGCGATGGAGACCGATGAGCGTCAGGGCATTGTGGAGGAATATCTGAATACCCTTCTGCCGGAGAACTGGAACAGTATGGATTTGTACGAGAGAAGGAATTTCTTCACGGACAATACTGCGGTCAAGGGTACTGTACAAAGAAAGACGGTCAGCAATGCGGAAATCTGGAGCGAATGCTTCTGTAGGAACTTATCCGACCTCAAACCATCCGACTCCTATGCGATAGCCGCCCTTATGACCAAAGTGGACAGCTGGCAGAGAACGGACAAAATCAGAAAGCTCGCCATCTATGGCAGGCAGAGAATTTATGAGAGGTTGTGATTTTAACAGCCTGTGTTCCAAGTCGTAGGTTGTGAACAGCAAAAAAGCCTTGAAAACAGGCACTATCAGACATCAGCTGACACAAGTATCACAAGAATTACTATATAAATTATTTCTATTTTATATAGGGTAATGCAAGCGTGTACAGGCATATACGCACGTATAGAAATTTTCCGAGATGGTTGTGTCAGTTGTGTCTTGTGATTTTAGGAGAGGATGAAATGAGAGAAAAAATCATAGAACAGAAACTTGTAACGGCAGTAAAAAAGCATGGCGGGATATGTCCGAAGTTCACTTCTCCCGGTTTCGATGGTATGCCGGATCGTTTACTGCTTCTTCCGCATGGTAAGTTCGCCTTTGTGGAAGTGAAAGCACCGGGAGAAAAACCAAGACCATTGCAGCTGGCAAGGCACAGATTACTGAGCTGTCTGGGATTTCGAGTGTATGTACTGGATGATGCGGAGCAGATTGGAGGGGTTCTTGATGAAATTGAAAATTCAATGGGACTGGTGTGGAAAAGAATTTGAGAGAAACCATAATCACATTCATGAAAAAAACTATTGCTGCAGAGCGTGTTTAGGAAAAGCAAACGCAGAACGTTTTCGATTGAAGAGTCTGCGAACGTGTGATAACTGTGGGAAAATTTTTGAATACAGAGGTAACCATAAAAAGAGAAACGAACATTTCTTCTGTTGCCTAGAATGCAGCTATGAATTCAAAGTGAAAAAAATATATGCATCATGCGATTGGTGTGGCAATCCAATTTACAAAAAGCGTTCTGATGTTGCAAGAAACGAGCATAATTTTTGTGATTATGGGTGCTATATCGACTACGTCAATTTTGAAAAAGCTGGTGCAGATAATCAAATGATATCAGGAGAAAAACTGTATCGCAGGCTTGCAGAAATGAAGATTGGACGAAAACTTCAAGAGAATGAGGATGTTCATCATATTGACGGCAATCATCTAAATAATGATTTTGCCAATTTAAAAGTTGTTACAGCTTCAGAGCATATGAAAATACACGCTTCCCAGAAAGAGAGGGACTGTCATGGCAGATTTATTAAAAAAGAATGATTTGCATGGGTATCAGGAATATAGTGTCAATTTTATTATTGAACATCCTGTAGCTGCAGTCCTTTTAGATTGTGGACTTGGGAAAACTGTAACATCACTTACGGCTATAAATGATTTGATGTTTGACTATTTTGATATTCATCGTGTTTTAGTTATATGCCCTTTGAGAGTAGGTAATGTTTGGGCGAATGAGATACAACATTGGGAGCATCTGCACCTTTTGCAGTATTCGGTGGCGGTGGGTTCTGAGTCGGAGCGGCTGTCAGCACTGAAAGCACAGGCGGATATTTACATCATCAACCGTGAAAATGTGCAGTGGCTGATTGAGAAAAGCGGCATCCCCTTTGATTTTGATATGGTGGTTGTGGATGAGCTGTCCTCCTTCAAGAATTATCAGTCCAAGCGGTTCAAGGCACTGATGAAGGCAAGACCGAAGGTAAAAAGAGTGGTAGGTCTGACAGGCACTCCTTCCAGTAACGGTCTGATGGATTTATTCGCAGAGTTCAAACTGCTGGATATGGGAGCAAGGCTTGGCAGGTTCATCGGTCAGTACCGAACGGCCTATTTCTCCCCGGACAAGCGTAATGGTCAGATTGTTTACAGCTATAAGCCACTGCCCAATGCCGAACAGCAGATTTATGATAAGATTTCGGATATTACGATTTCCATGAAATCTACCGACCATCTGAAAATGCCGGAACTGATCAGCACACAGCTGGCGGTGGAATTGTCGGAAGCGGAAAAGAAGAAATACGAGGAACTGAAAAAAGACCTCATTCTTCAGCTGCCGGATGGAGAAATCACAGCCGCCAATGCCGCATCGCTGTCGGGCAAGCTGTCCCAGCTGGCAAACGGAGCAGTCTATTCTGATGATGAGAGCGTTCTGGAGATACACCAGAGAAAGCTGGATGCACTGGAGGATATCATCGAATCGGCAAACGGAAAGCCTGTCCTTGTGGCATATTGGTTTCGTCACGATTTGGAGCGTATCAAAAAACGCTTTGATGTGAGAGAAATCAAGACCGCAAAGGATATAGCCGACTGGAATCACGGCAGTATCCCAATTGCCGTAATACATCCGGCATCGGCAGGACACGGCCTGAACCTACAGCAGGGTGGTTCTGCCTTGGTATGGTTCGGCATCACATGGTCACTAGAATTATATCAGCAGACCAATGCCAGACTTTGGCGGCAGGGTCAGTCCGCAGAAACCGTGGTCATTACCCACATCATAGCAAAAGACACCATTGACGAGAGAATCATCAAGGCACTGAAAACCAAGGATACCTCCCAATCCGCCTTGATTGATGCCGTAAAAGCCAATCTATGAAAATCAGAGTCAACCTATGACAATCCAAGCCAATCCGAGTGGAATACAAAATTTCGGAGGTAAGGATATGACAGAAAAAGAATACTTATTGCAGGCACGATATCTGGATGAGCGTATTCACTCGAAGGTTCAGCAGGTGGAATCTTTAAATGATTTAGCTACAAGCTGTTCCGCTGTAATCAGTGATATGCCGAGAAATCCAAACCGTGGCGGTTCCAAGATGGCAGATGCCGTAATTAAAATTGTTTCTTTGCAGGAAGAAATAAATATGGACATCAATGCGCTTGTAGAACTAAAGCGAGAAATCATGGGTGTTATAAAAGCCGTGCCAAATGTGGAATACCAGACGCTGTTAGAAAAACGATATCTGTGCTTTATCTCATGGGAGCAGATTGCCGTGGATATGAATTATTCTATGCAGCACATACACCGAATGCATAGTGCGGCACTGAAAGAAATTATCTTGCCACCGGAACATGAGAGTTAATGTGATAGAATGAGAGTAAGCACCTGTGATATTATTATAATAGCGAAAAGCAAAAAAAATATAAACGGGTAAAATCGTAGAAAGCCTTGTGGGTCACACCGACCTGCAGGGCTTTTATTATGCCTAAAATGAGGTGAGAAGATGCCAAGAAAACCTAAACGACCGTGTTCTTATCCAGGCTGTCCTGACTTAACGGATGGACGGTTTTGTGAGAAACACCAGAAAGAAGAAAACAAACGCTATGAGAAGTACGACAGGAATCCTGCTGTACGCCGTAGATATGGACGCGCTTGGAAGCGAATCCGTGACAGCTATGCTGCGGAGCATCCTTTGTGTGAGGAATGCTTAACAAAGGGCAGGTATGTTGCGACTGAAGAGATACACCATAAACTTCCGTTGGCCCAAGGAGGAACGCATGATAGGAAGAACCTCATAGCTTTGTGTAAAGAATGCCATGCAAGGATTCATGCACAAAATGGTGACCGTTGGCACTGATGAAGGTGCAGGGAGGGGGAGGTCAAATCTCAAAACCCTTGTACGGAAGGAACGGGCGGGGGGCTTCACGCACAAAAAGAGCAGTTCAAACAGGGGATTAACCCTAAGATATAGATTGAGGAGTGTGAATAATGGCAAGGGACGGTACGAACCGTGGTGGCAGAAGAGTCAGAGCAGGTGATAAGCCGACTGCAGCCGCAGAGAAAATACAAAATGGGAAAACAGTCAAGGTTCTAGCCAATGATATTCCTGTACTTAAAACAGCGGAATTAGAGGCAGTAGATTTACCGGAAGGAGCGGTCTTAGAGGGAATGGATATGCCAAAGCCAAGTGACTATTTATCGGCTAGGCAGAAAAATGGAGTTCCCTTAGGCGCTGATGAAATATACAAAGAAACCTGGCTGTGGCTGAAAGAGCGCAACTGTGAAAGATTAGTAAATCCACGGCTTATAGAAACCTATTCACAGGCTATGGCAAGATATATTCAGTGCGAAGAGGCAACAAGTACATATGGTTTATTGGGGAAACATCCAACGACTGGCGGGGTTATGACCTCGCCATTTGTGCAGATGTCACAGCAATACCAGAAAAGTGCCAATCTTATCTGGTATGAAATTTACGACATTGTTAAGCAAAACTGCACAGAGGTTTTTGAGGATAGCACGACAGATACCATGGAGCTGCTTTTGCGGGCAAGGAGAAAATGATGATGGAGCTTACGGCTTTTTTACATAAACTGAAATTTTATAGACCAAAGCTTACTAAACAGCAGGTCAGAACTTTAAAGGGACAGGCTCTCGCTGACAATATCAAGGGTGCTGAAAAGGGCCTTAGCAAGATTTTGGAAGGAGCAGTGCTTAATGGAAAAAACAACAACGGAAATGCAGTTAGTAACTATAGAAAAATTAGTACCTTATGTTAACAATGCTCGAACGCACAATCCACAACAGATTCTGAAACTACGTTCATCGTTAAGAGAATTTGGCTTTATTAATCCTATTATTATTGACCGGGAATATAACGTGATAGCTGGTCATGGACGAATTTTAGCAGCCAAGGAGGAAAGCATAAAAGAAGTACCCTGCGTATTTGTGGACTATCTTACTCCGGCCCAGAAAAAAGCCTATATCCTGGCGGATAATCGTATGGCTATGGATGCCGGCTGGGATGAAGAACTTCTGCGAGTGGAAATCGAAACTCTGCAAGGTGCGGATTTTGACATTGCTTTAACCGGCTTTGATGAAAAGGACATCGCAAAACTTTTTGCAGTCGAAGACGGTGATGCAAAGGATGATGATTTCGATGTGGATGAGGAACTGCAAAAATCGCCTGTTTCCAAGAGTGGTGATGTTTGGCTTCTGGGAAATCATCGTCTAGTCTGCGGTGATAGCACAAAGAAAGAAACCTATATGGTGCTCATGGACGGTAAAAATGCTAACCTCGTAGTAACAGACCCGCCATACAACGTCAACTACGAAGGCAGTGCAGGAAAAATTAAAAATGACAATATGGAGAACGGCAAGTTCTATCAGTTCCTATTCGATGCGTTTACAAATGTGGAAAAAGCCATGGCAGATGATGCCAGTATTTATGTATTTCATGCCGATACTGAAGGCCTTAATTTCAGAAAGGCATTCTCAGAGGCAGGTTTTTATCTGTCTGGAACGTGTATTTGGAAAAAACAAAGTCTGGTTTTAGGACGTTCACCGTATCAGTGGCAGCATGAGCCATGCCTTTACGGTTGGAAAAAGAAAGGCAAGCATCAATGGTACTCCGACAGAAAGCAGACTACCATATGGGAGTTTGATAAGCCGAAGAAAAACGGTGACCATCCGACCATGAAGCCGATTCCACTTATTGCCTATCCGATTAAGAATTCCAGTATGAGCAATTGCATCGTTCTTGATCCGTTTGGCGGCAGCGGTAGCACTTTGATTGCCTGCGAACAGTTAGGCAGAATCTGTCATACCATTGAGCTAGATGAAAAATACAGTGATGTTATAGTAAAGCGTTATATTGAGCAGGTCGGCTCTGCAGATACTGTATCGGTCATCCGTGATGGAAAGACCATCCGCTTTGAGGATTTGGAGGTCAGCGGCGATGGAAAATAACTTAAAAGTTTCTACATAATTAGCTTGCTATTTATTCCTTTTAGAGTGATATATGTAGTACCGAAGAAAAGGAGGTACTTACAAAATGAAAGTTATTTACAACATCACCGACAGAAAACCATTTGTAAAGGCATTAGAAGAAATTACTGGAGCCAAAGCGGTTTATCAGAAAACACCAACTTATGCTTATGCAGTGGACTATTTCACAGTAACCAAAGAAGGAAATCTTACCTTTAACGACATGGCAAACAGCGAAGAAATCGAGCAGGTGCTAGAACAGCTTGAACAAAAAGGCTTTCACTGCGAGAGTTCCGCATATGATGAACCACAGCCGGAAATCGCTAGTAAAGAGCCATTGGCTGCATACGGTACTACGGGAAAAAAACTTAAAAACGAAACTGCGGGGTTGACAGTGGCAATGCCATTGGATGCGGTGCTTGCAGGCAACCTTACCAATCTTCTGGAATCCAAGAGCAGCCTTATCAAAAAGGCACTGGGCATCAGCGAACTTCCCATCATTATTGATGCAGATAAGATTTCCTTCCCTTGGTTTTCAGACGGCTTGGCTGCTGATACCGTCAAAGCTTACACGGATTTCATTTCTGCCCTCTGCAAAATGAGCCGAGAACATAAACGCATCTCCAGCACGGAAAAGGAAGTCCCCAATGAAAAATATGCTTTCCGCTGTTTCCTTCTTCGATTGGGGTTTATAGGAGAAATTTATAAAACTGACCGTAAAATTCTGCTGAAGAACCTTAACGGCAGCAGTGCCTTTAAGAGCGGTGCGAAAAAGGAGATGAATAGCGATGAGATTTCCGAATAAAGAAATTGTTGAGAAAGTACGCAGAGAATACCCTGCAGGAACAAGGGTAGAACTGGTGAGAATGGATGACTGCCAAGCACCGCCTCTTGGAACGCTTGGGACTGTTACTGGGGTGGATGATACCGCTTCATTGATGGTGGATTGGGACAATGGCAGCGGTCTTAATGTTGTTTACGGTGAAGACCTAGCGGTAAAGATTGGGGACGGTGACAATGACTGAAACGATTAAAAAGCAGATACTTTCTATTCGTGACAGCGGCCGCACCAATATGTTTGATACTAATATGGTTCAATATCTTGCTAACGAGCATGGCTACTACGAATTGGTAATCTTTCTTGAAGAACATAGTAAGGAATATATAAGATTTATCCTTACAGGAGAGCAATAAAAGATATGCTTTATTGTACAGAAATAACTTGCTATCATGAGCCTTTACAGTCTAACTATAGAATGTCAACCCCTGAAATGTAGATTTTCGCTGATTTTTGAGGAAATTATTTAATTATCTATTTCTTGCACGACAAATAGACATCCGGAGGATGCCTGAAAAATTTATGAAGGATTGTTGTGCTTATGCTGCTTCGTATAGAGTGCCGTTCGTTTCCATGGCGTACAGCATTCTTACGAGACGCTTTGCTGCATGCGATATAGCTACATTATAGTGTTTGCCTTCGGCTCGCTTTTTAGCTAGATATGCGGCAAATCCGGGATCATAATTGCACACGTGCTTCGTGACATTAAACAGAGCGAACCTGAGATAACGTGATCCACGTTTTTCCATGTGAGCATAGCTGCTGATCATCTTTCCGGATTGATATGTAGATGGTGACATCCCGGCGAAAGCAAGTATTTTATCAGGAGAGTCAAACCTTGAAAAGTCACCAATCTCCGCAAGAATGATTGCTCCCATTTGAGTTCCGATCCCGGGTACGGATGTAATAGTGGTAGTTTCCTCATCCATTAGCTTTTGTATTTCGGTTTCCACCTCTCTTATTTCACTTTCGATAACCCGTACATCAGCGATGGTATGACGCAGTTCCAGCGATTTTGCCGGGATTTTGGCACCGATGGATGTTCGAGCAGCCTCACGAAAAGTGATTGCCATTTCTCTGCCGAATCGCCCTTTGGAAGCTTTTGAAAGTATGTTTGTCAGCCTGGTGAGATGAACAGATGCCACGTACGAAGCACCCGGTAATTCCTCCAGCATGGTATAGATTGAGGATATATGGATGCAAGGAACAAGCTGTGATAATTCGGGAAAGAGGATTGTAACAAGCCTTGAAATGGAAGATTTCTGCCTTGAACGTTCCTGAACTCTGGAAAATCTATACCTTGTCAGAGATTTCAGGTTTTCTCTGTGATATGATGAAACCGAGTAGGGTTTCAGGCTCAAATCGGTCAGAAGCATAAGTGCAATAGTTCTCGAATCAATCCGATCCGTCTTTGTTTTCCGAAGGCTTAATCCTTTGCGATAAAAATTCGTGTGAAGCGGGTTAATGACATAAGCGGTGAGATGCTTGTCAAGCAGATATGAGAGAATGTTGTAGTTGTAATGTCCGGTTGCCTCCAGCCCTACTTTTACTTTGGATAGATCTGGTGCAACAGAGCGGATTCTCTCGTACAGGATATCAAAGCCCTCACTGTTGTTGGTGATGGTAAAGATGTCGAAAAGCATCTCTCCATCGGTGTTTGTGATGCAGCAATCGTGCTTATCTTTTGCCACATCGATACCTACTAGGATCATAATGGTACCTCCTCGTATTATTTTTGATACTGTTCTAATCCACAGAGCTCTTTGCTCTTGTAAACTCGTTCTACATAAACCGTCGTGCGGTATCTAACTGATTAACAATCAGACAAAGAGACTGTGGCTGGAAACTCTGAAAAACCGTCTGAGCGGTAGTGATAAATATCACCAGTCCACGGCATCTTAGAACAGTATACCGTATGCTCCTTTCAGGGCATGTGATCAAGCTTATCTGCTTGACTTACTTAATAATACGAGTGATATATAGTGTCGAAAGGAGCTGATTTTATGCGGACTATCCGTAAAATCGAACAAAGCATACCAATAATCAAGAAGCGTAAGAAAGTCGCAGCTTATGCCCGCGTCTTCATGGAATCGGAGCGGATGCAGCATTCCCTTTCGGCGCAGGTCAGTTATTACAGCAGCCTGATCCAGAAGAACCCGGACTGGGAATACGCCGGCGTCTATGCGGACTACGGCATCTCCGGGACTAGCATCAAGAAGCGGCAGGATTTCCAGCGGATGCTGGAAGATGCGGAAGCGGGTAAAATCGATATCATCCTCACAAAATCTATCCAGCGGTTTGCCCGGAATACGGTCGACCTTCTCCAGACAGTGCGACGCCTGAAAGAACTGGGTATTGAAGTCTGGTTTGAGAAAGAAAACATTCATACCATGAGCGGGGATGGGGAGTTGATGCTGACTATTCTTGCTTCTTTTGCCCAGGAGGAAAGCCGTTCCCTCAGTGATAATATCAAGTGGCGGTTTCGTAAAAAGTTTGAACAGGGGATTCCTCATGCAAAGTTCTTCGTTTACGGCTATTGCTGGGAGAAAGATAATTTGGTCATCAAACCAGAAGAAGCCGCGATTGTCAGAGAAATTTTTGATGCCTATCTGCAGGGCAGAACCAGAAAAGATATATTACGGGAATTAAAGCAGCGGGGGATTCGCACCATGTATGGGAACTATTTCAAAGACGCCAGTATCAGGCAGATTCTTACGAATCGGATTTATACGGGTGTTCTTGAGATTCAGAAAACCTTTGTGACGGACCCTATTACCAAACGCCAGGCTGTTAATCATGGAGAAAAGAATAAGTATGTAGTGGAACGGCATCATGAAGCCATAATTTCTTCTGATATGTTTGAACGGGTTCAGCAGGAATTAAAGAGTCGCAAGGAAATGGGAATGCAGCGGGGCGGATATGCCAGGGATTTTTTGAACACCTTTTGCTTTACGGGGATCATCAAATGTGGCATCTGCGGGAAAAGCTATGTTCATGTTGTTCGGAAATATAAGGGAAGGATACGTGAATACTGGACCTGTGATTCGCATAAGGGCAAGGGGACAAACTGCGGCGCCTATGGCTCCGTTCCACAGTCCGCTTTGAAAAAAGCATGCGCAGCCGTTCTGAGTACAGATGAATTTGATGAAGAATTGTTTGTTCGGCGAGTAAAGAAGATTGTTGTTCCTTCTTATAAGAAACTGGTATTCTATCTCAGCGATGGAAGTATCGTAGAACGGCAATGGGACTAGACGGCTCTGAAAGAATGCTGGATGGATGAACTGAAAGGGAAACAGCGGCAATGGATGAAGCAATACCATCAGAGCGGCAATTCCAAACGATATACAGCTTTTTCAGAACGCATCTTCTGTCCCACTTGTAAAGCAACCTTTACCCGGTGCCTGGAACGGCGTAAAAAGGGAAAAACAGCCTATTGGCGATGCCAGAGAAAACGCAGGTGTATCCATATCGGCGGGATAAAAGAAGACTCATTAAAAAGCATGGCTGCCGATATACTGCACTGTTCTGAATTTGATGAAGCAGTATTTCGGCAGAAAGTGAAACAAATTGAAATTCAGGAAGACGGCAGTCTGCTATTCCGATTCTTTGATGGACGCAGTAAAGGAGCGATTATTCAATGAGAAAGGTACATGTCATACCGGCCTCGATTCAAAACTATACCGAGAAGCCGCTGAACCGGCAGTGGAAACGGAAAGTTGCAGGTTATGCAAGGGTTTCAACAGATCATGATGAACAGCTTACCAGCTATGAAGCACAGGTGGATTATTATACGCGTTATATCCAGAGCAGAAATGATTGGGAATTTGTCGGGATGTATACGGATGAAGGCATTTCAGCTACGAATACCAAACACCGGAAAGGATTTAAACGGATGATTGATGATGCCATGACGGCTTATGTCTCCATTGTCTTTGCTCGTTACACGATGTTGTCGCTGGAGCAGCGCCGAAATGCAGATAAACGCAGCATTGGTGATCTGTTTTTTGCCTCGTATGATGAGCTGCAAGATTTACGTTATATGGACGCGTTGCTATTGATTTTGAAAAAATTCATTGACAGGATAAAGGAACGAATGCTTTTCATGGAAAAAGAACTGGATGAGATGCTTAATTCTTTCTTAGAAAAACTGCCACTCTTATGGCACAACTGTTTGAAACACTGTGCATGATGTTGGCATTTAAGGAGTCACATTCCCTTGCTGTGCATTATTGCAGGCTTGTTTGGGATGTGCGAAGTTTGAGTAATTGACGTTTTCATTGGTCGCTTGTTTCCATGGCGAATGTGGATCGAGGAACTAGAATGGTATATCCGTTAACTCTTCAATGAGTTGAACATGCTTCGAAAACTATTTGTCTCAATTCGGTGTAACCGACAGGGGGAGTTATTCCCAGAGACCTTTAATTCTTCTTTGATGTACAGCAAAAAAGTTTTTACTCATTGCCTTACTGCCAGGCAGATAACGATTTTTCCGGCCGGCCAATGTAACGAGACAGGTTTTAACTTACTTCCTTTTCAGCATATGCCTTCCAATAGCTGCGAAGGGAAGGTGCTTCCTAGCTGATAGAGCATTACTCATGGAGAAATAGGTTGTTCTTTTCAGATACTATTATAACAGAGGTCTATGTATCAATTTTCAGTTGGTTCGCTATGAACTGATCCACTTAGATTGTAAATTCATCTCCAAAATCTTATAATTTATCATTTATACACGAAAAAGATGCAGAAAATTTATTAATTAAATGGAAAACAATACAAGAGATGTAGTATAATGAAAGAAAATAGAGTATTTAGACAGTAATCAAAGGAGGATGTATAGCATGAAAGGTAAAAGTGCATGGAACCCTTATTTGGCAGGTGCTTTAAGCGGAATGGTATCAATTGGTTCAATTTATTTTGTTGGTAAATACCTTGGCGCCTCAACAAGTTTTGTTCGAACAACTGGAATGATAGAGCAACTGTTTTTTCCAGATCGAGTCGCAATGATGCCCTATTTTATGAAAGAACTACCAGTGATCGACTGGCAATGGATGTTTGTTATCGGAATTGCTGTAGGTGCATTTATTGCTGCTATGGAATCAGGCGATTTTCATATACAGTTGATTCCTAACATGTGGAAATCTAGATTTGGTGATGGAATTAAGCAGAGGGCAATAGTTGCTTTTATCGGCGGGATTATTGCCATGTTTGGGGCTCGTTTAGCAGATGGTTGTCCTAGTGGGCACGGCTTGAGTGGTTCACTACAGCTTTCGGTTAGTAGTTATATTGCTTTGATTTGCTTCTTTATTGGCGGATTAATTTCAGCTAACTGGTTATATCGAGGAGGAAAATGATGATGGAACTTTTGTATGGTTTGATTACAGGTGTTTTATTTGGTTTTTTTCTTCAAAAAGGGCATGTCCTTCGTTATGATAAGCAAATCGGGGCATTACGATTGAAGGACATGACAATCATGAAATTTATGTTGTCTCATATTGCAGTGGCGATGGTGGGAGTTTATTTTCTTTATGATTTAGAATTAATCCAGTTATCATTAAAGCCGACAATTTTAGGCGGTGTTGTTATCGGTGCTTTATTGTTTGGACTTGGCTGGGGATTACTTGGCTATTGCCCAGGGACTTCACTTGGAGCGGTAGGTGAGGGGCATTTTGATGCATTATGGGGGATTATAGGAATGTTATTTGGTGCGGGTATTTATGCTGAAGTCTTTCCTTATCTAAAAACGACTGTTTTAACATGGGGAGATTACGGGAAAATTACTGTGCCGCAAGT
>ENA-UEYG01001478-UEYG01001478.1-human-gut-metagenome-genome-assembly--contig:-NODE-1478-length-16924-cov-5.465187_pt1 | contig 16924 bp, 12 predicted proteins | sample MGYA00242933_ERZ507934 | MGnify/ENA primary metagenome ERZ507934 (study PRJEB26167, sample SAMN06115527) | human gut metagenome | host: Homo sapiens | place: China:Zejiang | collected 2015-11-10... | reverse complement strand
AAGACAGCTGCACGCCGTCTGCGTTTACCAGAATGATAAAATCGGGCCCTTCAGTCTTCTCATTTTGAGAAATTTCTCATAATGAGAAAATTGAAGGGCCGTTTTTATGGCTCGTAATTATATATAACAATGTAAAATAAAATGAAATTATCTTAAAATTGAAGGTTGGCACCTTCTTTGCTTTTTATACCGCAGCAACGCAAGTGGAGGAGTTCATGAAGTCAGTATCCTATATCATCAACGCCGGGAAAAAGCCTTCCCGGCAAGCCGCGGGGCTTGCGCCGTACAGCCTGGAGGAAGCCGCGCGGGCGCAGGCTTTTCACGAGAGTTTTGCCGAATACGCGCCCACCCCGCTGGTCCGGCTGCGGGCGCTGGCCGCCGATCTTGGTCTGGGTGGCGTTTTCGTCAAGGACGAATCCAAGCGTTTCGGGCTCAACGCCTTCAAGGTGTTGGGCGGGGCTTACGCCATGGGACGCTACCTGGCCGCGAAACTGGGGACGCCCATTGAATCGCTTACGCGTGAAAAACTCTGCTCTCCGGAAGTGCGGCAAAAGCTCGGCGACATCACCTTCGTAACCGCCACCGACGGCAACCACGGGCGCGGCGTGGCCTGGACGGCGCAGCAGCTGGGGCAGAAGGCCGTTGTCTTCATGCCCAAAGGCTCTGCGCGCGCTCGTGCGGAAAACATCCGCAAGACCGGCGCCACCTGCACCGTTACGGACCTCAACTATGACGATGCCGTGCGCCTGGCCAACCAGTATGCCGAGGCCCACAACGGCGTCATGGTGCAGGACACGGCCTGGGAAGGCTACGAGGACATCCCGCGCTGGATCATGCAGGGCTATATGACCCTTGCCCATGAAGCGGCGCAACAACTGCGCGAGTACGGCGTAGCCCGCCCGACGCACCTTTTTCTCCAGGCCGGCGTGGGTTCCTTTGCCGGTGCGGTGCTGGGGTACTTTGCCGTCAGACTGGGCGAGGAGACGCCGGTCACCACCATTGTGGAACCGCGCCTGGCCGACTGCATTTACGGCTCGCTCAAGGCTGCGGACGGCTCTCCCCACGCCGTTACCGGCCATATGCCCACCATTATGGCGGGGCTGGCTTGCGGCGAACCGAGCACGGTGAGCTGGAATGTCCTCAGGGACTACGCCACGGCCGCTTTGGCCTGCGACGACTGCATTGCCGCCAACGGCATGCGCATCCTGGCCTCGCCCCATACCGCCGACGCCCCCGTGGTCAGCGGAGAATCGGGGGCCGTCACCGTCGGCGCTCTGGAATACATCATGAAGCACGAGTCCATGGCCGGGCTGCGCGAGGCCCTTGGCCTGAACGCCCGGTCGCAGGTGCTGCTTGTCAGTACCGAGGGCGACACATCGCCCGAAATGTACCGCAATATCGTCTGGTACGGACAGCATCCCTGCCAGGAAGAGGAGTAATGCCAATGCTGAACAATGAAGATAAAAAGCGCGTCCGCGACCTTTGCGTGGATCTTGTGCGTACCCCCAGCCTTTCCGGCCAGGAAAAGGATGTGGTGGAGGTTTTGCGGACCTTTATGACCTCTCAGGGCTTTGACGATGTGGTGGTGGACGAATACGGCAGCATCATCGGGACCATCAAGGGCAAGCGGCCCGGAAAAACCCTTTTGTACGACGGGCATATCGATACCGTGCCCGTGCCGGACCCCAGCGTGTGGACGCACGACCCCTTTGGCGGCGAAGTGACGGACGGCAAAATTTACGGCCGGGGCACTTCGGACATGAAGGGCGCAGTGGCCGCCATGGCGTGCGCGGCGGCCAGGTTTGCCCATGACACGGGCAAGGATTTTGCCGGTGAAATCTGCGTTTCCGGCGTGGTGCACGAAGAGTGCTTTGAGGGCGTGGCGGCGCGCGCCATCAGCCGTCGCGTCAATCCCGATGTGGTGATCATCGGCGAGGCTTCGGAACTGAATCTCAAAATCGGCCAGCGCGGCCGGGCCGAGGTGGTTCTGGAAACCTTCGGCGTACCCGCGCACTCGGCCAATCCGGACAAGGGCGTCAATGCCGTGCTTTCCATGGTGCGGCTTATCGACGGGTTGAGCCTGATCCAGCCCAAGGTGCAGCCGGTGCTAGGGGCGGGCGTTTCTGTGGTGACCGACATCATTTCGACCCCTTACCCCGGCGCTTCCGTGGTGCCCAGCCACTGCCGCGCCACCTGCGACAGGCGGCTGCTGGTGGGCGAAACCCCCGAAGACGTGCTGCTGCCGTACCGGGAGGTCATTGCCGGGCTGCAGGGCGCGTCCAAGGATTTCAAGGCCAAGGCGTCCTATGCCTCCGGCCGGGAAAACTGCTGGACCGGCAATGTCATTGAGGGCGAGCGTTTTTTCCCCGGCTGGCTGTTCGATGAAAACGAGGACTTTGTGCGCAAGGCTCTGGAGGGCCTGCGCGGGGCCGGACTTGAGCCTTCCATTTCCCACTATTCGTTCTGCACCAACGGCAGCCACTACGCCGGTGAGTGCGGCATAAAAACCCTGGGCTTTGGACCTTCCAGAGAAAATCTCGCGCACACCATCGACGAATATATTGAAGAAAGCCAGCTGTATGCCGCCACGGCAGGTTATGCGGCCATCAGCAAGGCGCTGCTTGCGTAAGCGCGACAGGCCGCAATTTGGCCCGGGCCTGACCGCGCCGTGGCCCTGCGACGGATTCCATGCCTGTGGGGGGCGGCGCCCGACCGCTTCCCACAGGCGTCCGGAGCGCCGTCGCAGCCGTGGCGGCGCAGCTGACGCAACGGTTTTTTAGCCGGTTATCGGAGGATGCGTGTTTATGGCGGGCAAAGCCGCCGTGAATATTTATTAAAAATATTCCCAACTTATATGGATTGGGGGGTTTATGCAAGCTGGTTCCGCTTCAAAAGGGTTTTGGCGAGTTCGCTACACGGTGCTCGGCATTATGCTGACGGCGTGGCTGTTTTCCTTCCTCGATCGCATGGTCATGGGCATTGCGCTGCCCTATATCGGCGCGGATTTCAATCTTACCAACGAGCAACTGGGGCTCATCATGAGCGCCTTTTTTGTAGGCTATGCGCTGTTTCAGATTCCCGGCGGGCTGTTGGCCGACAAGTTCGGCCCGCGCAAGGTCATGGCCGGGGCCATTACCTGGTGGTCCGTGTTCACCAGCATGACGGGCCTTGTTTTCTCTCTGCCCATTATGCTGGTGGTGCGCTGCGTGTTCGGCATCGGCGAGGCGGCCTTTCCCTCGGCTTCGTGGAAGACCATAGCCACCTACTTCCCCTCCAGTCAGCGCGCCACAGCCACGGCCATCCAGTCCTGCGTAAACGCGCTGGGCCCGGCCCTGGCCACCATGGCGGCGGCCAGCATCATCAGCATGTTCGGCTGGCGGCACGTCTTTGTGGTGCTGGGCCTTCCCGGCCTGCTCATCGCCCTGGCCCTGTACCTGTATGTGCGCAACGACCCCAAGGACCACCCCGGCATGAGCGCCGAGGAGCTCAAAGAGCTGGAGGAGGACCCCGGCATTGTTTCTCTGAGCGCCTCCGGGCAGGAAAAACCCACCTTCGGCCAGCTTATGCGCCAACCCATCCTCTGGCAGATGGTCATCATCTGGTTTGCCTTTGACATCACCTACTGGGGCTTTGTGAGCTGGCTGCCCTCCTACCTCATCAAGGGGCGCGGCTTTTCTCTGGCCGAGTTGGGCCTTCTGGGCTCCCTGCCGTTTTTTGTGGGCACTGTGGCCCTGATTATCGGCGGATTTTTTTCCGACAATCTCAAGGCCAAGGGCGTGCACAGAAAATGGATTTTTATTCCCACCTGCGCCATTGCGGCCATTGCCCTCTATGTCACGTTCAAGGCTGAAACCGTTACCGGCAGCGTAACGGCCCAGTGTGTGGCGGCCTTTTTCCTTTTCCTGGCTTTTGCAGCCTTCTGGGGCATTGTGGTGGATTCCATTCCCCCGGCCATCATGGGCGCGGGGTCGGCCACGGTCAATTTTGGCGGGCAGATGGCCGGCATTGTGGCCGGCTGGGCCGTGGGCAAACTTATCGACCTGAACGGCGGTTCGTTTGAGTGGGCTTTCTTTTTCCTCATGGGCGGCACCATCCTGGCCCTGCTGGTGGCGCTGACCATCAAAAACGAGAAACCCGCAGCGGCAAAATCCTGATCGGCCTTTTGGCACATCACGGAGGATACCATGAAAACATTGATCAAAAATGGCATGTTGATTGACGGCACGGGCGCTCCGGGAACGCCGGGCGACCTGCTGATGGAAGGCGAGCGCATTGTGGCCGTGGGGCGGCTGGAATCGCCCCACGCGGACGTGGTGGTGGACGCCGCAGGGCTTGCCGTGGCCCCCGGCTTTATCGATACCCACAGTCATTCTGATCTGGAAGTCTTTAAGGAGCCGGAGCTGGCCCCCAAGCTGCGGCAGGGCATTACCACTGAAATTCTGGGCCAGGACGGCATTTCCATGGCCCCGCTGCCGCAGCAGTTCATCAGCCCCTGGCGCAAAAACCTTGCGGGACTGGACGGGGACAAAGATGACCTGGACTGGACCTACAGCACAACGGAAAACTATCTGAATCTGCTGGAAAAAAACGGGTCGGGCACCAACCTGTGCTACCTGGTGCCCCACGGCAATGTGCGCATGGAGGCGCGCGGTCTGGGCAGCGGCGTGGCTGATGCTGCGGAATTGCGGCGTATGTGCGAAATTCTTGCGCGGGAACTGGAGGCGGGGGGATTCGGCTTTTCCACTGGCCTCATTTATATGCCCTGCGCCTATGCGGACACGCGCGAAATGGTGGAAACCTGCAAGGTTGCCGCAAAATTTGATGTGCCCTTCGTCATCCACCAACGCAGCGAAGCTGACACCATTGTGGATTCCATGCACGAGGTCATCAACATCGGGCGCGATTCCGGGGTGAAGGTGCATTTCTCGCACTTTAAGCTCTGCGGCAAAAATAACGCGCACCTCTTCCCGCAGGTCATTGCGCTGCTGGAGCAGGCTAAAAAAGAGGGCATCCGGGTTTCGTTCGACCAGTATCCCTATGTGGCCGGCAGCACCATGCTCGGCGTCATTCTGCCGCCGTGGGCGCACGACGGCGGCACGGACAAGCTGGTAGAGCGCCTGGGCAATGCCGAAGACAGAAAACGTATGGTCCACGATATTACCCACGGCATCCACGGCTGGGATAACTTTGTGGCTTTTGCCGGGCTGGACGGCATCTTCGTCACCAGCGTAAAAACAGCGCGCAATACGGATGTAGTCGGCAAAAACCTTGTGCAGTTGGGCGAAATGCGCGGCAAAGAGCCGCTTGAAGCCACCTTTGACCTGCTGCGCGAAGAAGAAAACGCCGTGGGCATGGTGGACTTTTACGGGCTTGAAGAACACGTCAAAACGCTCATTGCCCGGCCTGAAATGAACGTCTGCACCGACGGCCTGCTGGGCGGCACGCCCCATCCCCGCGTGTACGGAGCCTTCCCCAGAGTTCTCGGCAAATACGTGCGGGAAGAAAAGGTGCTGCCGCTGCACGAGGCCGTACGCAAAATGACCGGCAGACCCGCCGCCGTGTTCGGCATTGAGGGGCGCGGCGTGCTGCGCCCCGGCAACTACGCCGATATCGTTGTTTTTGACCCCGCGACCATCATTGACAAAGGCACCTTTACGGAGCCGCGTCAGTTCCCCGACGGGATCGCGCACGTCTTTGTCAACGGCGCGCATACGGTCAACGGCGCGAACCTGGATACAACGGCCCTGGCCGGTAAGGTGCTGCGTAAAAAATAGGTTTCGCCGCAGAGGCTGAAGCCGCAACCATACGCGCGGCCGTCGGCAAAGCCGAGCGGCCGCGCCTGCAGAAAAGGAGATGCCATGAACAGTGTGGAACAGATTGCCACGGACAAAGCCCCCGGCGCCGTGGGGCCGTATTCGCAGGCCCTGGCCGTGGGCGGCCTGGTCTTTACTTCCGGGCAGTTGCCCATCAATCCCGAAACCAAGGCCATGCCGCAGGACGTGGCGGCGCAGGCGGCGGCCTCGCTTAAAAACGTGCAGGCTGTGCTGGAGGCCGCCGGTTCCTCCATGGGCAAGGTGCTGAAGACCACTGTCTACCTGACGGATATCAATGACTTTGCGGCCATCAACGAAGTGTACGCCACGTTTTTCAAGCCGCCCTTCCCGGCGCGCAGTTGTTTTGCCGTGAAAAGCCTGCCCCTGAACGCCAAAATCGAAATTGAGGCCGTGGCCGCCCGATAACGGTTTTTAGCCCTGTTGTCATGCCTGGCGGCGACGTAACCGTGCCGTCGCGGGCAATCTTCCATGCCCCCTTTGCCGTGTGCGGCAAAGGGGGCATAAGTTTTGGGGGGTGGCAACAACCATAGCGTGCGGCACGCCGACAGCCGGCTTTCGCAACCGGCAGCAGGTTCAGGCCAGCTTGGGCAGGGTATTGGCCCCGTGGGGCAGCAGGGTGGCGCGCAGCCGGCCGTTGCCGTTGTTCAGTCTGCGGGCCAGGGCCAGGGCTTCGTCCAGGGTGCGGGTCACATGGATGCCGGTTTTGGCGAAAGCCTCCTCCGGCATGGCGCAGACCAGGATAAGATGATATTTCTCCGCCGATTCGGCAAACAGAAAGCCCACATAGCTGCCAATGGAAAAATGGGCGCGCAGGTCTTTTTCACGCGCCTCCATGCTGGCGAAGTCGCGGATCTGGTGCTCTGTGTCCTTGCTGCCGAAGCCCTCGGTGCAGGCTGAAAGCAAAATGATGGTGCCGCCTTCTTCCACCACCGCCAGGGCGTTGGCCAGGGTTTTGATGGTCTGGTAGAAATTGATGTCCTTGGGCGCGCCGCCCGCGCTGGCAATGACCAGAGGGGTGCGTCCGGCCACGGGCACGCCGTCAATGGCGTCCACCAGGGCGCAGGCCTCGCGGTGGGCCTTGACCATATCGCCGGCCACGGCCTTGATGATGTTGTACTGCTCGTCCACCACCACATTGAGCAGAAAACTGGGACGGCCCAGCAGGGCGGCTTCTTCCAGATCGGTGTGGAAGACGTTGTCCCGCGTCAGATTGGCGCTGCGCACGGCTGGGTTGCTGCCGCTGCCGAAGCCCTTGTTCAGGGCCAGGTTGTGGTGGCGCTGGATGGTTTCATAGCTGGCGATGCCGGGCAGCATGTATTTGGGGCCGCCGCCGTAGCCCGCCAGAAAATGGTAGACCACCCCGCCCGTGAGCACGATGTGGTCGCTTTCCATGGCCAGGCGGTTGAACCAGACTTCAGTGCCGTGGGAGGTCACGCCGGCCTTGACCATGTTTTTGCTGTCTGTGCAGACGTGGTCCACTACCGGGATGCGTTTGTAAATATCTTCGGAAACAATGGCCATGTGCTCTTCGCGGGTCATGGACCGGTGGGAGCCCGTGGCCGTGAGGATGCGGATGTGGGCGTCGGGCACGCCGCAGGCGTTGAGGCGCTCCACCACGGCCGGGATGTAGACGTGGGGCGACTGCCACAGGCGCGTGGCGTCCGGAGCCACAATGCAGACAGTCTGGCCGGGTTTGACGATCTCCTCCAGACGGGGGGAGCCAATGGGGTGGTCCAGGGCGTAGTCCACATGTTCGCGGGCCGTGCGCTGCGGTAGGGACACGGTATTGGATTCCAGTTCGCAGGCAATGCAGTCTTCGTCAAGGTTGACGGAAAATTCCTGCTCTCCGTACTTCATCAGATGCTTGGCCATGGTTTTGTGCCCCTCGGGTTTTGGGTTTTGCGCACGGACGTGCCGTGCAGTGCCGCCCGGACAAACGGGGGGGGCCGGGCTGTCGGCCGCGCGCCTGCGCGAACCGGCGTCTTTTTTATGCCTCTTTGGCGGCATTGTGAACACGCGTCAGCAGGCCGCGCCTCTGGAGCATTTCAAGTGTTAAATGCTCTAGAGCAGCGCGCTCAGCAAGGTCATGTACAGCGGGATGGTGACCACGGAAAGGAGGGTGGAAAGGGTCACAGCCAGCGCGCCGAAGCGGGAATCCGTATGGTAGTGGGCGCTGAGAATAGCCGCCTGCATCATAACCGGCAAAGAGGACTGGACCACAAAAACTTTGCCCATCAGGGCCGGCACGGGGAAAAAGTGCAGAAAAGCCAGCATGATCAGCGGCCCGCCCACCAGACGTCCCAGCAGCACCACCACCAGGTCGCGTTCCAGACGCAGGCCCCGCAGGCCGATGTCAAAAATGCTGATACCGATAAAAATAAGGGCCAGCGGCGTGGTCAGGCCGCCCAGGTAGCGGGCCGCGTCCTGCACGGATGTGGGCAGGGTTACCCCGCAGAGGGTCAGGGCCACGCCCAGCAGAAATCCCAGCAAAGGCGGCGAAAAAATCTGCAGCAGCAACGTGCGCGCCGAAAGGGGCCCCTTGCTGTTTTCCTGGTCGTGCACCACGGCGTACTGCCCAATGGTCCAGAAAAAAACCGTGCCCGCGCAATAATACACCAGCGCGTAGGGCAGGGCTTCTTCGCCAAACAGGGCCAGATTGACGGGAATGCCCACAAACACCGTATTGGGGTTGGAAATGCTGGCGCAGAACAGGCCGAAATGCTTGTGCGGCACCCGCAGCAGCCGGCCCAGAGCGCAGGCCAGCACAAAGGTGACGGCAATGGAAGCCAGCGGCAGCAGCGCGCCCCGCGCCAGCCCCGGCAGCGCCTCCCGCTGGAAGGAATGCATGATGGTGTACATGAGAAAGGGCGGCAGGGCCACGCAGGTCACCAGGCGGGGCAGCAGGATGCGCGTTTCTGCGCCGAACCAGCCCCTGGCCGCCAGCACATAGCCCACCAGGCCCATGATGATGAGCCCGAAAACGCCGCTCAGCGCGTGCAGAAAAACCATGAGGCCCCCAAGGCTGTCGTCCGGATGGGGCGGGGTGGCGGCGTAAGGCGCTTCGCAGGGGAAGGGATTTTTTGTGCACAAAAGGTTCCCTTCCTCCGCACCCCCATCCTTCCAACAGTGTACCTTTCCTGGAAAACGCGGCGGTCATCCCCCCCAGAGACGGACCGCCCCCGCGGCGCGACCTGTCGCTTTTGCCGCCGCAGCGGCAACTTTGTGACCGGGGGCCGCGCAACCGCCTTGTGGGCCCCCGGCCGGAGCGACGTCAGATTTCCTTGTAGCGCCCGCCGTTGGCTGCGGAACTCACCAGGGCGGCGTAGCGCCGCAGCACGGGGTAGGGGCTGTCCTTTTTGTGCGGCGTAAAGGCGGCCCGGCGCTGCTCCAGCTCTGCAGGGCTGACCAGCAGGTCCAGCTTGCGGTTGGGAATATCGATATGGATCATATCCCCTTCCCGCACCAGGGCGATGACGCCGCCGTCCGCCGCTTCGGGCGAGATGTGGCCGATGGCCGCGCCGTTGGTGCCGCCGGAAAAGCGCCCGTCCGTGAGCAGGGCCACGTCCTTGCCCAGGCCCATGCCGGTGATGGCCGCCGTGGGCGAGAGCATCTCGCGCATGCCCGGTCCGCCGCGCGGGCCTTCGTAGCGAATGACCACCGCGTCCCCGGCCTTGATTTTGCCGTCCAGGATGGCGCGCATGGCGTCTTCTTCATTTTCAAACACGCGGGCGCGCACGTCGCGGCACATCATTTCCGGGGCCACGGCGGACTGTTTGACCACGGCCCCCTCCGGAGCCAGGCTGCCGCGCAGAATGGCTATGCCGCCCTGTTTGGAATAAGGATTGTCCACGCTGTGGATCACTTCCGGATCCAGTACGCGGGCTTTGAGGTCCGTGAGGTTTTCGCCCACGGTCTTGCCGGTGACGGTCAGGCAGTCTTTATGGATCAGGCCCAGCTTGTCCAGCTCGGTCATGACGGCCGGGATGCCGCCGGCATTGTCCAGATCTACCATAAAATACTTGCCCGCCGGGGAGAGCTTGCAGAGGTTGGGGCTTTTGCGGCTGACGGCGTCAAAAATTTCCAGGCCCAGGTTGAGGCCGGCTTCGCCGAACACTGCGGGCAGGTGCAGCACCGTGTTGGTGGAACAGCCCAGGGCCATGTCCACGGCCACGGCATTGGCCACGGCGTCGGGGGTGACGATGTCGCGCGGGCGGATGTTGCGCTCCAGCATGTCCATAACGCGCATGCCCGCAGTCTTGGCCAGGCGGACGCGCGCGCCGCTCACCGCCGGGATGGTGCCGTTGCCGGGCAGGGCCACGCCGATGGTTTCGGCCAGGCAGTTCATGGAATTGGCCGTGAACATGCCCGCGCAGGCCCCGCAGCCGGGACAGGCGCGCTCGGTAAGGCGCTCCAGGTCGTCTTCGGTCATGGCGCCGCTGCGCACCTTACCCACGGCCTCAAACACGGTGATCAGGTCGCCGCGCTGGTGCGGGCCGATATTGCCGGGCAGCATGGGCCCGCCGGAAACCAGCACCGAGGGGATGTTCAGGCGCATCATGGCCATGAGCATGCCGGGCACGCATTTATCACAGTTGGGGATGAAGACCAGGGCGTCAAAGGCGTGGGCGCGGGCCATGATCTCAATGGAATCGGCAATGAATTCGCGCGACGGCAGAGAAAAGCGCATGCCCTCGTGGTTCATGGCCAGGCCGTCGCAGACGGCAATGGCCGGAAACTGCAGGGGCGTGCCCCCGGCCATGCGTACCCCGGCCTTGACCGCGTCGGCCAGAGTATTGAGGTGCATGTGCCCCGGCACCACTTCGTTGGCGGCGTTGACCACGCCCACCAGGGGGCGGTCCATTTCTTCTCTGGTCAGGCCCAGAGCGTAAAGCAGAGAGCGGTGGGGGGCCTTCTCCAGGCCGGACTTCATCTTTTTACTGCGCGCTGTAGCATCCATGACGGCATCCTTGTGGTAAAGAACAAAAAATCCCCGGCACAATGGCGCACAAGGGCAAGCTCTTTGTTTACGCCAAAAGTCCACCTCCGTAAACATAGCCCCCGCCGTTCTCCGCGCGCCGCGGCCCGCTGCTGCGGCCCTTTGTCCCACCGCAACCGTTGATGCCGCGCCGCTCCTGTGCACGTTGCGCTCCGCTACTGTGGCCCGGTTCGCGGCCGGTTCTGCGGCAGGCTTGCCCTGCCGATTTTGCACGGCCCTTGGCGCACAAGGCTTTCTGAGGGTCAGGGGCAAGGCGGGATATGTCGAGGCGCCGCGCCTGCGCGTGCCGGATGCCGCGTTGCGCAAGACCTGGAAGCAAGCGCCCCGGCAGCGCGTCCGGCCTGCAGCAAGACGGGCGCCGTGCTGCGGCAATTTCTACGGGACGTCCTTCAGCTAAAAGATTTTTCAGAAAAACGTGAAAAATTGCTTGCCAAACCCCTGGGCTTAACGTAGAAGATTTTTCGCGCCGAAGTGGTGGAATTGGTAGACACGCTAGGTTCAGGGTCTAGTCCTGGCAACGGGGTGGGAGTTCGAGTCTCCCCTTCGGCACCATGAGAAAAACAACGGGTTAGCAAAGGTTCATTCCTTCGCTGGCCCGTTTTGTTTTTGCACTATCTCAAATTGGCCCCAAATAGGGCTCTACACCAAAGACGGGGGCAAGCCCCTTCAAAGGGCAGTTTTTCGGGTCCTTCGATTGTTTCTTTATACATTTTATGGCACGTATAAAGCCTCAGCAAAGGTCATGAACCGGGCACTGGCCTGGAGCTACTTCCACGCTGTTCGCCGTATGAATAGCCGAGGAGCGCCGTTGGGGAATACGAAAACTTTATCCACAACGGCAAATCAGAGCCGGAAACCGTGAACGTGACTTTTACAAGGGCGGTAACAGCGCTGGCTGTTGTGGACAAGCAGGGGGATAGCGTATGGGAAAAATTTTTTCATTTACTGTTCATAAGATGAAAAAAGAGCAGTCATCTCCAGTTGCAGGCATGAACCTTGGTGCATTGCCCTTGCCTGAACTGTCTCCGGATGAAGACATGCTCGATCTCGATGTGGCCCAGGAGTTGGCTTATGATGCGTGGGATGCCTCCACGCCGGCCGAAAGCATTGACCTGGCGCAAAAAGCCCTAGAACTATCGCCTCGTTGTGTTGATGCCTATAATATTCTCGCCACCCATTCCAAAACCCGCAAAGATGCCCTTGCCCTATATCAAAAGGCCGCCGCAATCGGAGAGCGCTCCTTAGGTGAGGATTTTTTCAAGACCTGCATGGGCGATTTTTGGAGTATTCTGGAAACGCGGCCCTATATGAGGGCGCGGGCCGGCATTGTGGAGTGCCTTTTGGCTCTTGATGACAAAAAGAGCGCCATGCAACACTGTAAAGAAATCCTGAAGCTCTGCCCGATGGACAATCTTGGAATGCGGGATATCTTGATGTCTATCCTATTGGAAGGCAGTAAAGACAAGCAGGCTGAAGCCCTCTATAAGCAATACAAGGACGATTACTCCGCAACCTGGTTCTATGCACGCGCGTTGCTGGACTTTCGAAAGTACGGCAAAGGCGGCGTTGCCAATTCCAGTCTACAGGCGGCTTTCGCCGTAAACAAATTTGTTCCGGACTATTTGCTGCAGAAAAAGAAACTCCCGGCCGCGAAACCATACGGTTACAGCCCTGGAAATAAGGATGAAGCAATACTTCTGGTAAAAGAGTATCTTCCAGCGTGGCAGGCGTCAGCAGGCGCACTGCAGTGGCTGGAAGAAATCCGGCCGCAACGTGCGCCAAGGGAAAGGAATCCAGCTGATGGCTGATAGATATTATTGGGAGTTCCGCTTGATCTGACGGGCTGCCTTTGAAAAAGGGGCGCTTTATTTTGCTGAAAGCGTCATGGCCCATCAACCGGGCGCCATGTCCACAGGAACCCACATAAGCATAAAACCGGATTTCTGGACATACCGGTGGTCGCAGGGAGAAGGGCGGTAGCTTTCACAGTGCACCCTGTCAGCGCGGCTCTCCGATCTATTGTGCTGATGGATTCGTTACCCCTTCGGCCGCCAGTTGCGCAGCCGTTCTCTGAACATCGTCCAGCGGTACCGCACCCAGGGCTTGCCGTATCTGACGGCGTCGAGGGGCAGCACCCCCAGAGGAAACAGGATGTTGGCAAGCACAAACCAAAGCGGAAATTTGTGCTTTTGCAGCAGATACATGCGGCCCGCGGCGTATGACGCCACTTTTTGAGGCGCGGGGATAGCCTCTTTCGGTGAAGGGTGAAAAACCCGTATGCGGGAAGAACGGCGTACCTCGGCTTGCTGGTAAGCGCACAGCAAAAAGTCTGTGTCTTCGCCGCTGCCGTAGGGAAGGGCTGTCCCCGGCCCAAGCTGCGGGTCAAAGCGCAGGTTTGCCACCGCCTCCCTGCGATAAAACTGCACGCATGTCCCTGCCAACTGAAACAGGCCTCGGCGTTTGACGGTTCCTTCCGGCAACTGGGGTAAGGGCGCGTTTGGCGATGCGGTCCAGATTCCTAAAAGTGCGCCGCACTGCGGTGCATCGCGAAATACGGCCACAACAGATTCCAGAGTGTCCGCCGCATACCAGCAGTCATCGTCAGGAAAGGCGATGATATTGCCGTTGGCATGGGCAAATAAGGCATTTCGGGCGAGAGAAACGCCTTTAGCCGGCAACAGCAGGTGGGTGATGGGCACTGTGGCGTGGCGGGCCAGTATTTCATCCAGAAATCCTTTAGGATTCTGGTCGGCAATGACCACATGAAAATTTTTGTATGTCTGTTTTTCCAGCGAAGTAAGCAGGTTGTCCAGCTCTTTTTGGCGTCCAAGGGTGGCGACAAGCAGAGAGATGCCGGGGGTTGGCGAAAGGGGAGGCAATGGTCTGAGGGCCCTCGTGGGCATACTGCTCCAAAGGCGTGACTTGCCCTGTAACATGCGTGGAATATCTGCCATAAAGTTGGCAACCGGTGCACCTGCAGTGCTTTTTGCAATGCGATACAATTTGCTGCGCAACAGACGTAGATGCGGTTTCCATGGAAGCGAATGGGGAAAATATGCTTTTGCTATCTGCAACAGCTCACGTTCGCTTCGGTGCATGGAATCCAGACAGCCGCTGATGCCGCCAATAAGCATGGATATAAAAACAGTATCGCCAATGGCAACATTGTTTATTTTTAGCGTTCTGCAGAAAAAATCGTAGTCTCCGGCTATGGTGTAACGCTTGTCAAAGCTGCGCATATCAAAAACGCTGCTTCGGTGAAACACGCCAGGATGAGGAAAGGGCATCCCTTGCGGCAGGTTTCGTGCCGGCGAGTGAGAAGGGCGTAACGTTGTCAGCGTATAACCGGCTTCAGTGATGAGCTTTACTGGAGTTGCATAAAATTCTATCGCCTCTGGCAAAACGAGTATATGTTTTATGCAATTTTCGAGATTATCCCAGCAAAACAGATCCCCTGCGCCCACAAAGATTACCCATTGGCCGTGCCTGTGGGCCAAGGCTTTGTTCCAAGCGTCGTAGATGCCGTCATCTGGGGTGCTGTCAAACCGAATGGGCAAATAGCTGAACTCTTGAAGAACGGCGGCAGGGGCATCAGTAGAGACGGCATCTTGAATGAGAATTTCATAGCTAAATGAAGACGTCGCCGGAATGCTGGCAAGTGTGGCGCGCAACATGTCCGCAGCATTCCGTATGGCAATGACAATGGAAAGTGTCGTGCTGGCATCTGCGGCTTTCACGGAAGTTTTTTACCTGGATAACGTAAAGAACATTGTATTATATGTGCAAAGACCAAAATTTTCCGGCATATTTTCTGTATGCATGGCAGCCAAAAGGAAGTTTTCCTCCTGTCCAAAGATAAAGTTGATCCGGATGCCGTTCAAATGAAAAAAAAGCAGCATCCTTGGGAAGGGGAACGTTATTTTTCCCCGCAAGGGAAAAGGCTTTAGCAAAAATAAAATCCTCATGCTCGGGCATAAAGCGGCAATAGAACTTGGAAGAAAGCCTGCATACACACATCTCTATGCGGTGCAAAAGCTGTTTTATCCTTGCTCTGAATGGCGTTTTTGCCGGCAATTGGATTTTCATGAAGTCATAGTTCCACTTAACTGGTTGCAGGGAGCCTTCCAAAAGTTCAATAAAGTCCTGAACTCGGCGTAAAGAAAACCCGCCATTGCCTGCAAATGGGAACATCTCACCTCGGTCGTTGAAAAAAGGCGCGCCAATATAACTGTAGCCCTTGTTGCACCAGAATGAAAGTTCATCCCGAAACACCCAGGCATCAAGCTGGTATATTAAAATGTAATCGTAATCGATAAAACGTCTGTAAAATTTTGGTTCTAGCATTAGTTTGTTGTAACTAGCGACATTTTGGAAATATATATTTGGAAAGCGCATTTCAATAAAACATATTTTATACTCATCTGCAAGTTTTTTATAAAAAGAAGTGTCAAGTGTTTGTGGGCAAATGAGGGCTATGAGTTGATTAGAAAAGATTTTAAGACACTGTAAATATGAATTAAATTCATCGTCTTTAATTGATGCAGCATAAGTCACTATGGCTACAATAGCTTTCATGGAATTACTTTATTATTGTTGGGGGTAATTTTCTTATTGCCCTAGCTTTATTGTAACAAAGCAATACACTTTCTGCGCTGAAAAAAAACAACAAAATGTGAAGTCGCGATGCTTTGATTGCGCCCTTAATATATGGAAGGGCTATCTTTAGGCCATAGTGCCTATACATGACTTTTGCAAATTCACATCGGAAGCGAAAGAGACTGCGCAAATTGCCAGTTACTCCACCTATGGACATTCGCGTAACCGGTAAATTCAGCCGGAAGCCATCCTTTGGAAAGCGCCAATTGCGGATGACAAAATCGTGGTCCCCGACAATGGAAAATGTAGTGTCAAATGTACTATGAGCAAAAATTTTAGAACGTTGAAATAAGCCGGAGTGAACAGCCCCACTCCCCGCGCGAAGCTGCACCGGGGCGTCCTCTCCCAGGCCAAGTTCGGCAAAAAATTCTTGTCCACCATTACAAATAAGAACACTGCCAGCGGCAAAGATAGTCGATTCAGATATACTATTTAATTTTTTGTGGACGTTGTCCAATACGTGGGCATCAATAAGGGTATCATCTGCACCAAGAAAAATTACCCATTCTCCCGTGGTGCGTTTGATTGCTTTGTTCCACGCATCATAGATGCCGGTATCCGGTTCGCTGACCAGCGAAAGCGAGGGCAGTTTATCCCGATAGGATTCTGCAATTGCCACGGTGTCATCCGTGGAGGCCCCGTCTTGAATGATCAGCTCAAAATCCCGGCAAGTCTGTTCGGCCAAGGAATCCAGCAGGCGCGGCAAGGTCGCTGCGGCATTGTAGGTGGCGGTGATGATGGTGAAGAAAGGCATATTGCTACTGCCGACTAAGGATGCGGTTATACAATTCGATGTATTGCTTTGCTACCACGGGGTAGGCGTAATTTTCTTCCACTTTACGGCGTGCAGCGCGCCCCATGGCCTCACGGCGTTCATGGTCTTCCAGAATATATGCGATGCCTGCAGCCAGTTCTTGCGGGTCATGAGGTGTTGCCAGCATCCCGTTAACTTTGTGTTCAATCATATCTGGAATGCCCCCCACGGCAAAACCGGCAACCGGTGTGCCGCAAGCCATGGATTCCATGATGGTGTTAGGCAAATTTTCTTCGCGAGAGGGACAAACAAAAACGTCAGCGGCGGAATAGGCGAGAGCCATAGTAATTTCGTCATGTACGTGTCCAAGAAAGTGCACGGGAAGCGAAAAATTGGTAACGTCACCATGCGAAGCCCCAAAAACTAGGAGTTTGGTGCCTCGAAGTAAAGTCTTGGGCAAGGCTGAAAGGGCTGTGACCAATAGATCGTAGCCTTTATTTTTGTCGTAAACAGCATTGCAAGCGCCAAAAAGTATATAGTTAAATTCTTTATCAATATTTAAAATACCCTTTGCTATTTCTTTTTGAATGGGCTTAAATATTTTTGTATTTAGTGTATTCGGCAGGACGGTGACGGTCGATTGAGAAAATAGTGGACTTTGCCGTATTTTTCTTTGGTATGCAG
>ENA-UEYG01001459-UEYG01001459.1-human-gut-metagenome-genome-assembly--contig:-NODE-1459-length-17069-cov-6.036547_pt1 | contig 17069 bp, 10 predicted proteins | sample MGYA00242933_ERZ507934 | MGnify/ENA primary metagenome ERZ507934 (study PRJEB26167, sample SAMN06115527) | human gut metagenome | host: Homo sapiens | place: China:Zejiang | collected 2015-11-10... | reverse complement strand
ATAACGGCAAGCTGGTGAATGCCCGCCAGCTCCGTATGGAATCCGAGACCCGGGGCGGTATCTTCCAGACCGGCACCGACGCGGAGATCATCTCCCACATCATCGTCCGGGAGCACCTGCGGACCAACACCACGGAGGACGCCATCCTCAACGCCATGCACTATATGATCGGGGCCTACTCCCTCATCGTGCTGGACGGCAAAAAGCTGATCGCCGCACGGGATCCCAACGGTTACCGGCCCCTTTGCATCGGCAGGGTGGGGGGCTGCTGGTGTGCCGCCTCCGAATCCTGCGCCTTTGAGGCGCTGGGGGGCGAGATGGTCCGGGATGTGGAGCCGGGTGAAGTGGTGGTCCTCACGGAGGACGGCCCCGTAAGCCGCAATGTGAACATCCTGGCCCGCCATGCGCTGTGCTCCTTTGAACTGATCTATTTCGCCAGACCCGACAGCGTTATTGACGGCGTCTCTGTGGATCTGTTCCGCCGGGAGGCCGGTCGGCGCCTGGCCCGCCGCAGCAGTGTGGAGGCCGATATCGTGGTGGGCGTCCCGGATTCAGGGCTCTCCGCCGCCCAGGGCTTCGCTGAGTCCTCTGGCATCCCCTACGCGATGGGCCTGATGAAAAACCGCTATATCCCCCGCACCTTTATCCAGCCTACGCAGGGCCAGCGTGAGCAGTCCGTGCGCATCAAGCTTAACGCCATGGGCTCCACGGTCCGGGGAAAACGGGTCATCCTGGTGGACGACTCCATTGTGCGGGGCACCACCTCCGCCCGGCTGGTAAAGCTCCTGCGGGATTCCGGCGCGGCGGAGGTCCATTTCAAGGTCTCCGCCCCTCCTTTCCTGAATCCATGCTATTTCGGCACCTCGCTTCCCGACTGCCGGGAGCTGGCCGCCCACGGTCGCACGGAGGAGGAGGTCTGCTCCCTCATCGGCGCGGACAGCCTGCAATACCTCACTGTGGAGGATATGCGCGCCGCGGCCTCCGGTCTCCGCTGGGGCCATTGCGACGCCTGTTTTACCGGCGATTACGCCGTACCTGTGCCCCACGGCCACTGACGCCCCGCGCAATCCCCGCAACCATTTTTTCGCGCTTAAAATAAGGAGGTCCCGCTATGTCTATTTCCAGATCCGATGCCTACGCCGCCGCCGGTGTGGACGTGACCGCCGGCTATGAGGCCGTTGACCGTATCAAGCCCCTGGTGGAGTCCACCTATATTCCGGGCGTCATCGGCACGCTGGGCGGCTTTGGCGGCCTGTTTGAGCTGGACTGCACCGGTTACAAGCACCCGGTGCTGATCTCCGGCACCGATGGTGTGGGCACCAAGCTGAAGGTGGCCATGATCATGGATAAGCACGACACCATTGGTATCGACTGCGTGGCCATGTGCGTCAACGATGTCATCTGCGCCGGTGCAAAGCCGCTGGTGTTCCTGGACTACATCGCCTGCGGCCGCAACGTGCCGGAAAAGATCGCCAACATCGTCAAGGGCGTGGCCGAGGGCTGCGTGCAGGCCGACTGTGCTCTGGTGGGCGGCGAGACTGCTGAGCACCCGGGCATGATGCCGGAGGACGAGTACGATCTGGCCGGTTTCACCGTGGGCGTTGTGGACAAGGAAAAGATCCTGAGCAACGAGACCATGGCAGCCGGTGATGTCATCCTCGCCCTGCCTTCCACCGGTGTGCACTCCAACGGCTTCTCGCTGGTGCGCAAGGTGTTCAACATCGACGCTGATCCCGATGTGCTGTTCTCCACCCCCGCCGAGCTGGGCGGCAAGACCCTTGGCGAGGCGCTGCTGGCTCCCACCAAGATCTACGTCAAGCCCGTGCTGAAGGTCTTGGAAGAGGTGCAGGTCAAGGGCATCTCCCACATCACCGGCGGCGGCTTCTATGAAAATATCCCCCGCAGCCTGAAAAAGGGCTGCTGCGCCCGCATCAACAAGGCAGATGTGCGCACCCCCGCCCTGTTCCACCTGATGCAGAAGGTGGGCGGCATCTCCGAGCATGATATGTTCAACACCTTCAACATGGGCGTGGGCATGGTGCTCACCGTGCCCGCCGAGCAGGCCGATAAGGCACTGGAGATCCTGCACGCCAACGGCGAGCCGGAGGCCTACCGTCTGGGCGTCATCGCAGAAGGTGAGGGCGTGGAGCTGTGCTGAACATTGCCGTGTTAGTGTCCGGCGGCGGCACCAATCTGCAGGCGCTGCTGGACAGCGAGGCCCGGGGCGAGAACCCCAATGGTAAAATTACGCTGGTAGTGGCCTCCAAGCCCGGCGTCTTTGCGCTGGAACGCGCCGCAAAGGCGGGTGTGGAGGGCTGCGTGGTGCGCCGCAAGGACTACGCCACCAGCGAGGAATTTGACGCTGCGCTGCTGGAAACGCTGCGGGCGCACAAGATCGATCTGGTGGTGCTGGCGGGCTTTCTGTCCGTGCTGGGCCCCAGCGTCATCGCGGCGTATCCGCGTCGCATCCTGAACGTGCACCCTGCGCTGATCCCTTCCTTCTGCGGGCCGGGAATGTACGGTCTGCGCCCCCACGAGGCTGCACTGGCCCGGGGCTGCAAGGTGACCGGCGCCACCGTCCACTTTGTCAACGAGGAGTGTGACGGCGGGCCTATCCTGCTGCAGAAGGCAGTGGACATCCTGCCCGGCGACACCCCCGAGGTGCTGCAAAAACGGGTGATGGAGCAGGCGGAATGGAAGCTGCTGCCCAAGGCTGTGGCTATGGTGTGCAGCGGAGAAATCTGCTGAAAGCTTGCAGAGCGTTGTTCTTGCCTCTCCCTTTGGGAGAGGTGGCACGGCGTAAGCCGTGACGGAGAGGGCGGGGAAGTTGCCTCCGCAAAGAGGTTCGCCCTCTCAGGCGCTGACGAGCCAGCTCCCCCAAAGGGGGAGCCGAGAGTTGCTCTTTGAAAACAAAAATGCAAGGGAGAACAACAATGGAAAAGATCAACCTGAACGAGTATCTGGCCTCCAACGAGTACCCCGGCCGCGGCATTGCTGTGGCAATGGCTCCGGACGGACGGCAGATGTTTATCGGCTACTTTATCATGGGCCGCAGCGAGAACAGCCGCAACCGCGTGTTTGACCCCGTGCCCGAGCGCGGCGGCATCTGCACTGTGGCGGCAGACCCCGCAAAGCTGGAGGATCCCAGCCTGATCATTTACAACCCGGTGCTGACCCTTGGCAAGACCCATATCGTGACCAACGGCGACCAGACCGATACCATCTACGACCTGATGAGCCAGGGCAAGAGTTTTGCCGATGCGCTGCGCACCCGCACCTTTGAGCCGGACGGTCCCAACTACACCCCCCGCATCTCCGCTGTGGTGTACGCAGACGGCAGTTATCAGATGAGCATCCTCAAGTCTGCCGACGGCAACGGTGACAGCGTGCAGCGCTATTTCTTTGATTACCCCCAGCCTGTTGCAGGCGAGGGCCACTTCATCAGCACCTACAAGCACAACGGCAACCCCATCCCCAGCTTTGAAGGTGAGCCTTTGCGCTTTGCCTGCCCCCGCACCATCGGTGATTTTGCCCACGATATGTGGAGCAGCCTGAATCTGGACAACAAGGTGAGCCTGTTTGCCCGGGTCATTGATCTGGACACCGGCGAGAGCGGCGATATGATCTTTAATAAATATGATCCCGTCTGCAGCGACCTTGACGACCCCGAGGAGCCGGAACTGCTGCCCGAGGAACTGGAACTGCTCAAAAAGCTTGACGCCGAGGAAGAATAAGAGTAAACCTTAGGATATAAGGAGGATGCACCAATGAATGAACTCGCACTGAAGTACGGCTGCAACCCCAACCAGAAGCCCAGCCGCATTTATATGGAAGATGGCTCCGACCTGCCTGTTACCGTGCTGAACGGCAAGCCCGGCTACATCAACTTTCTGGATGCCCTCAACTCCATCCAGCTGGTCAAGGAACTGAAAACCGCCTGCGGTCTGCCCGCAGCGGCATCCTTCAAGCACGTTTCCCCGGCGGGTGCAGCACTGGGTCTGCCCCTGACCGAGGTGGAGCGCCGGATGTACCACATTGCCCCGGAGACCGAGCTCTCCCCGCTGGCTTGCGCCTATGCCCGTGCCCGCGGCGCAGACCGGATGTCCTCCTTTGGCGACTGGATCGCCCTGTCCGACATCTGCGATGTGCCCACCGCAAAGCTGATCCAGCACGAAGTCTCTGACGGTATCATCGCCCCGGGCTACGAGCCGGAGGCACTGGCCATCCTGTCCGGCAAAAAGAAGGGCAACTACAATGTGGTCGCTATCGACCCCGCCTATCAGCCTGCTCCCATCGAGCACAAGCAGGTGTACGGCATCACCTTCGAGCAGGGCCGCAACGAGCTGGTCATCAACGCAGACACCATGCTGAACAACTGGGTCACCGAGAACAAGGACGTGACCGAGGAGCAGAAGCGCGACCTCATCATTGCTCTTATCACCCTGAAGTACACTCAGTCCAACAGTGTGTGCTACACCTACAATGGTCAGACCATCGGCGTGGGTGCCGGCCAGCAGAGCCGCATCCACTGCACCCGTCTGGCTGGTCAGAAGGCCGACAACTGGCAGCTGCGCCACATGGATAAGGTGCTGAACCTGCCCTTCCGTGACGATGTGGCAAAGCCCAACCGCGACAACGCCATTGATGTTTACATCGGCGATACCCCGGAGGATGTCATCGGCGATGACGTCTGGGCCGAGACCTTCACCCGCCAGCCTGAGCCGCTGACCGCCGAGGAAAAGAAGGCTTACCTCAGCAAGGTGACCGGTGTTTGCCTTGGTTCGGACGCTTTCTTCCCCTTCGGTGACAACATCGAGCGCGCCCGCCGCTCCGGCGTGACTGCCATCGTGCAGCCCGGCGGCTCCATCCGCGACCAGCAGGTCATCGATACCTGCAACAAGTACGGCATCGCCATGGCCTTCTGCGGCCTGCGGCTGTTCCATCACTAAGGAAAAAGGAACGAACCCTCTCAGTCGCCTGACGGCGAAAGCTCCCCCTTTCGGGGGAGCTGGCATTGCGCAGCAATGACTGAGAGGGTCATTCAAAAACGGGAAGGTGAATGATATGGCTGAAAAAATCTTGGTAGTGGGCGGCGGCGGCCGCGAGCACGCCATCATCAAGGCACTGAAAAAGAGCCCCGACTGCGGCGAGATCTGGTGCGCACCGGGCAACGGCGGTATCAGCTATGACGCCAAGTGCAAAAACATCAAGGCCACCGATGTGGATACCATGGTAGGCTTTGCAGTGGAAGAAAAGTTCGATTACGTTGTGGTGGCGCAGGACGACCCCCTTGCACTGGGCATGGTGGACGCGCTGGCAAAGGTGGGCATCCCCGCCTTTGGCCCGGACAAGGCCGCTGCCCGCATCGAGGCCTCCAAGGTGTTCTCCAAGGACCTGATGAAGAAATACGGCATCCCCACCGCAAAGTACGAGACCTTCGATGACCCCGCAAAGGTCATGGACTACATCCGCGCCGAGGGCAAGTACCCGGTGGTCATCAAGGCAGACGGCCTTGCACTGGGCAAGGGCGTGCTGATCTGCGAAAACGAGCAGCAGGCCGCCGACGGCGTTAAGGAGATCATGCTGGACAAAAAGTTCGGCGCATCCGGCAACCATGTGGTGGTGGAAGAGTTCCTCACCGGGCCGGAGGTCAGCGTGCTGAGCTTTACGGACGGCAAGGTGGTCAAGCCCATGGTCTCCAGCATGGACCATAAGCGCGCCAACGACCACGACACCGGCCTGAACACCGGCGGCATGGGCACCATTGCCCCCAACCCCTACTACACCCCGGAGGTGGCTGCGGAGTGCATGGAAAAGATCTTCCTGCCCACCATCCGCGCCATGAACGCCGAGGGCTGCCCCTTCAAGGGCTGCCTGTACTTCGGCCTCATGCTCACCCCGGACGGCCCCAAGGTCATCGAGTATAACTGCCGCTTCGGCGACCCCGAAACGCAGGTGGTGCTGCCGTTGCTGGAAAGCGACCTGCTGCACATCATGCAGTCCTGCACCGACGGCACGCTGGCACAGCAGGAGGTCAAGTTCTCCGATGGTGCTGCGGCCTGTGTGATTCTGGCCTCCGGCGGCTACCCTGTGGCCTACGAGAAGGGCAAGCCCATCTCCGGCCTTGTGGACGGTCAGCTGCCCGACGAGGAGAACGTGACGGTGTACCACTCCGGCACTGCCATCACCGAGGACGGCCAGCTTGTGACCAACGGCGGCCGCGTGCTGGGCGTTACCGCCACCGGCCCGCGCCTGACCAACGCCCTGAGCCACGCCTACGAAGCAGCCGAAAAGATCAGCTTTGAAAAGCTGCACAAGCGCAGCGATATCGGCCTGCGTGCCCTGAAAGCGCTGGCAGAGAAGCAGTAATTAGGAAAAGCACCCTCATCAGTCGCCGCAGGCGAGCCGGATGAGGGCGCGCCTTCAGAAGAATTGAATCATAAGGGGGAACCTACCCAATGGTCTATCGTATTTATGTGGAAAAAAAGCCCGGCTTTGATGTCGAGGCAAACGGTCTGAAAAACGAACTCACCAGCCTGCTGGGCATCAAGGACCTGACCGGTCTGCGCCTGCTGAACCGCTACGATGTGGAAGGCATCGACGAGGCACTGTTCAACCAGTGCGTCAGCACCGTGTTCAGCGAGCCGCCGGTGGATAACACCTACGCAGAGCTGCCCGCTGCAGAGGGCGTGTCTTTTGCCGTGGAGTATCTGCCCGGTCAGTTCGACCAGCGCGCAGCTTCTGCTGCCGAGTGCATCCAGCTCATCAGTCAGGGCGAGCGCCCGCTGGTGCGCTCTGCCCGTGTCTACCTGCTGGAGGGCGCACTGACCCCCGAGCAGGTGGCCGAGATCAAAAAGTATGTCATCAACCCTGTGGAAGCCCGCGAGGCTTCTCTGGAGACCAAAGAGACCCTGAAGATGGATTACCCTGTGCCCGCTGCCGTGGCAGTGCTGGAGGGCTTCAACCAGCTGGACGAGGCAGGTCTTGCCAAGTTCATCGAGGAAAAGGGTCTGGCCATGGATCTGGGGGACATCAAGTTCTGTCAGGAGTACTTCCGCACCGAGCAGCGTGACCCCACCATTACCGAGATCAAGATGATCGACACCTACTGGTCCGATCACTGCCGCCACACCACCTTTGGCACCATTCTGGACGATGTGCAGATCGACGACGCCGTGGTGCAGGAGGCCTTTGACCGCTACATGGCGATGCGCACCGAGCTGGGCCGCGAGAACAAGCCCCGCTGCATGATGGACCTTGCCACCATTGGCGCCAAGGAGCTGAAGAAGCAGGGTATCCTGAAGAATCTGGACGAGTCTGAGGAGATCAACGCCTGCACCGTCAAGATCAAGTGCGATGTCAACGGCAAGGACGAGGACTGGCTGTTCCTGTTCAAGAACGAGACCCACAACCACCCCACCGAGATCGAGCCCTTCGGCGGTGCTGCAACCTGCATCGGTGGTGCTATCCGCGACCCGCTGTCCGGCCGCAGCTACGTCTATCAGGCTATGCGCGTCACCGGCGCAGGCGACCCGCTCAAGCCGGTCAGCGAGACCATGCCCGGCAAGCTGCCCCAGCGCAAGCTGGTCACCACCGCAGCCGCCGGTTACTCCTCCTACGGCAACCAGATCGGTCTGGCTACCGGTCAGGTGGACGAGATCTACCACCCCGGCTATGTGGCAAAGCGCATGGAGATCGGCGCCGTTGTGGGCGCTACCCCTGCTTCCCACGTCCGCCGCGAGTGCCCCGCTCCCGGCGATGTGATCGTGCTGCTGGGCGGCCGCACCGGCCGTGACGGCATCGGCGGTGCTACCGGTTCCTCCAAGGCACACAAACTGGACAGCCTTGAGCACTGCGGTGCCGAGGTGCAAAAGGGCAATGCGCCCATCGAGCGCAAGCTGCAGCGCCTGTTCCGCCGCGAGGACGCCTGCAAGATGATCAAGCGCTGCAACGACTTTGGCGCCGGCGGCGTTTCCGTTGCCATCGGCGAACTGGCCGACGGCCTGTATATCGATCTGAACAAGGTTACCAAGAAGTACGAGGGTCTGGACGGCACTGAACTGGCCATCAGCGAGAGTCAGGAGCGCATGGCTGTGGCCCTTGCCCCGGAGGATGTGGACAAGTTCGTCGCCATTGCCACCGAGGAGAACCTCGAGGCTACCCCTGTGGCCAAGGTCACCGAGGAAAAGCGCCTGAACATGGTGTGGAACGGCGTTTCCATAGTGAACATCAGCCGTGAGTTCCTGAACTCCAACGGTGCAGAGAAGCACCAGAACGTCCATGTGGAAAAGGGCAGCGTCTGGCAGCCCCAGTGGGCAGGCCTGACCTTCAGCCAGAAGATGAAGTCCATGGTGGGCGATTTGAACGTCTGCAGCAAGAAGGGCCTTTCCGAGCGGTTCGACTCCACCATCGGCGCCGCCACCGTGCTCATGCCCTTTGGCGGTGCATACCAGCTGACCCCCCAGAACGCCATGGTAGCCAAGCTGCCGGTAGACGGCGAGACCACCACCTGCTCCGGCATGGCATGGGGCTACAACCCCTACCTGATGAGCGCCAACCAGTATGTGGGCGCACGGCTGGCTGTTATTGAGAGCGTGACCAAACTGGTCGCCACCGGCTTCCGCTACGAGGACGCTTACCTGACCTTCCAGGAGTACTTCGAGCGTCTGGGCAACAAGCCCGAGCGCTGGGGCAAGCCGCTGGCTGCCCTGCTGGGCGCACTGGATGCGCAGATCGGTCTTGGCATTGCTTCCATCGGCGGCAAGGACAGCATGTCCGGCTCCTTTGAACAGCTGGATGTGCCCCCCACGCTGGTGTCCTTTGCCACCGCCATCGGCAAGGCAAGCCGCGTAGTCTCCACCGAGTTCAAGAAGCCCGAGAGCACCGTGGTGCTCGTGCGCCCCATCATTGACCCGGAGACCGGCTGCCCCAACTTCTTCTCCCTGAAGGCCAACTATAAAATCGTGGAGAACATGATCGAAGAAGGCATGGTCGCTTCTGCCTGCTCCGTGGGCTACGGCGGCATTGCCGAGGCACTGTTCAAGATGGGTCTAGGCAACCGCATCGGCTTCAAGATGCGTGCGGACATGACCACCCATCAGATGTTTGAGCCCATGTATGGCTCCATCATTCTGGAAATGGTGTCTGATTCTCCCGCCGGTATGCTGCTGGGCGAGACTACCAAGGAGTACACCTTCGAGTCCTGCGGCGAAAAGCTGGATATGGCCGAACTGCAGGAGATCTGGGAGAGCAAGCTGGAGCCTGTGTATCCTTACCGCAAGGCCGGCCCCGCTGTGGAAAAGATCAACGGCAGCCTGACCGCTCCCGCTGCACCCAAGATCGGTGTTGCAAAGCCCAAGGTCATCATCCCGGTGTTCCCCGGCACCAACTGCGAGTATGACACCGCCAAGGCCTTTGCCCGTGCCGGTGCCGACCCCGAGATTCTGGTGGTGCGCAACCTGACCCCCGCCGACGTTGCCGAGAGCTGCAAGGCACTGGTCAAGGCCATTGACGCAAGCCAGATCGTCATGCTGCCCGGCGGCTTCTCCGGCGGCGACGAGCCGGACGGCAGCGCCAAGTTCATCGCCTCCTTCTTCCGCAACCCTGCGGTCACCGAGGCTGTGCGCCGTCTGCTGCAGCAGCGCGACGGCCTGATGCTGGGCATCTGCAACGGCTTCCAGGCTCTGATCAAGCTGGGTCTTGTGCCCTATGGCGATATCCGCCCCATCACTGCCTGTGACCCCACCCTGACCTTCAACACCATCGGCCGTCACCAGAGTATGCTGGTGCACACCCGTGTGGCTTCCACCGGCAGCCCGTGGCTCAGCAAGTGCGAGGTGGGCGAGATGCACACCATCGCCATCAGCCACGGCGAGGGCCGCTTTGTGGCTCCGCAGGAGGTGCTGGACACCATGCTGCGCAACGGTCAGGTGGCTACCCAGTATGTGGATCTGACCGGCGTGCCCACCATGGACCAGAGCTTCAACCCCAACGGCTCTGTGCTGGCTATCGAGGGCATCACCAGCCCGGACGGCCGCGTGTTCGGCAAGATGGGTCACTCGGAGCGCAGCGGCGAGTATCTGTACAAGAACGTCACCGGCGATAAATACCAGCCGATCTTTGAGGGCGGCGTGGACTATTTCAAGGTTTGATGGTAGAATAGAGAAAAACTCCTTCCGTCATCGCTGACGCGATGCCACCTCCCTCGGAGAGGGAGGCTGAAAGGCCCCCTCAAAGAGGGGGCTGTCGCCGGAAGGCGACTGGGGGAGTTACTTTCAGGAGGAAACAACCAATGTCACAGCATGATCGCTATATCAGCCCTTTTTCCACCCGCTACGCTTCCGATGAGATGCAGTATATCTTCTCGGACGACAACAAGTTCCGCACCTGGCGGCGGCTGTGGGTGGCGCTGGCTCGTGCCGAAATGGATCAGGGGCTGACCAACATCACCCCGGATATGGTAGCTGAGCTGGAAGCCCATGTGGACGATATCAACTACGAAGTGGCCATCGAGCGGGAAAAGCTGGTGCGCCACGACGTCATGAGCCATGTTTACGCCTACGGCCAGCAGTGCCCCAAGGCGGCCGGCATCATCCATCTGGGTGCCACCAGCTGCTATGTGGGCGACAACACCGATATCATTGTGATGCGGCAGGGTCTGGAGCTGGTGCGCAAAAAGCTGGTAGGTGTGCTGGCAAAGCTGGCACACTTTGCCAAGGAGTACAAGGATATGCCCTGCATGGCCTACACCCACTGCCAGCCCGCACAGCCCACCACCGTGGGCAAGCGTGCTACCCTGTGGGCCAACGAGCTGGTGATGGATCTGGCCGAGATCGACCATCGTCTGGCTACCCTGCAGCTGCGCGGTGTCAAGGGCACCACCGGTACGCAGGCTTCCTTTATGGAGCTGTTCAAGGGCGATGCCGACAAGATCCGCGCCGTGGATGCTTCCATTGCAAAGGAGATGGGCTTTGACCCCAAGGCCGTTGTGCCGGTGTCCGGCCAGACCTACAGCCGCAAGGTGGATGCCTTTATCCTGAATGCACTGGCGGGTATTGGCCAGAGCTGCATGAAGTTTGCCACCGACCTGCGCCTGCTGGCAAACTTCAAGGAGATGGAGGAGCCGTTCGAGAAGAACCAGATCGGTTCCTCTGCCATGCCCTATAAGCGCAACCCCATGCGCTGCGAACGCATCTGCGCCCTCGCCCGCTACCTGATGGTGGACGTGCTGAACCCCAGCTTTACCACCGGCTGCCAGTGGTTTGAGCGCACGCTGGACGACAGCGCCAACAAGCGCGTGGCTATGGCCGAGGGCTTCCTTGCCACCGATGCCATCCTGAACATTATGCTCAACGTCACCGATGGTCTGGTGGTGTACCCCAAGGTGGTGCGCAGCCGCCTGATGGCCGAGCTGCCCTTCATGGCCAGCGAGAACATCATGATGCAGGCTGTGGAAAAGGGCGGCAACCGTCAGGAGCTGCACGAGCGCCTGCGCCAGCACGCCATCGCCGCCGGCAAGCAGGTCAAGGAAGAGGGCCTGCCCAACGATATGGTGGACCGCATTGCCGCAGACCCGGCCTTTGGCCTGACCCGCGAGGAGATCGTGGCGGGGCTTGTGCCGGAGAACTTTGTGGGCCGTGCACCCCAGCAGGTGGAGGAGTTCATCGCCAACGTCCTGCAGCCCATCTTCGATGCTGACCCCGAGGATGTGGAGCAGCACGCCTCCCTGAGCGTCTGATAACAAGATCAATTGCAAAAAGGAGAAGCCCACGGGCTTCTCCTTTTTGCGTTTGTGCCTTGCACGATTTTGTTTGTCATGTTACACTGAGAGCATCATCAACAAAGGAGAACCGCTTATGCGTTTGGATAAATATCTGGCCGAAACTGCCCAGTGCACCCGCAGCGAGGCCAAAACCATGCTGGCAAAGGGGCGCGTGCAGGTAAACGGCGCGGTGTGCAAAAAAGGGGACACTCAGCTGAAGGATACCGACACCGTGGCAGTGGACGGTGCACTGCTGACCTATCAGAAGTTCGTCTACCTCATGCTCAATAAGCCCGAGGGGGTGGTGAGCGCCTCTACCGATAAACGGGACACCACCGTGGTGGACCTGGTAGGGGACGCCTACCCCCGGCGGGAGCTGTTTCCGGCCGGGCGGCTGGATAAGACCAGCACCGGCTTTGTGCTGCTGACCGATGACGGCGGCTTTGCCCACGATATTCTGTCCCCCCGGCACCATGTTTCCAAGACCTACACCGTGACCATCGACACGCCGCTCACGCAGGAGATGTGCACCGGCTTTGCGGCGGGGGTCACGCTGGCAGACGGCACTGCTCTTTCGCCCGCCGAGGTGACCGCCCTTTCCCCGGACGGATGCACAGTGCGGGTAGTGCTGCGGCAGGGGGTGTACCACCAGATCAAACGGATGTTCGGTGTGTACGGTGCCGGGGTGAATGCTTTGCACCGGGAGGCGATTGGCGGCCTTGCACTGGATGCGCAGCTTGCCCCGGGGCAGTGGCGGGAGCTTTCTGACGAAGAAGTGGCAAAAATTACCAGATAAAACACTGCACTTTTCACGCGACTTTCAAAAATGTATCACAATTTACCGGTAAAATAACGGTAAGAACCACGCAAAAAGGCACTTTTTTGGCAAAAAATGGCCCCGAAAGATAATTTCAACAAGAAAGAATTATTTTTTTTGTTGAAATCTGTTGCAAAAGTAAATTCTTTTGTGTAAAATATAGATTGTAATGCGGCTAAATTGTTTAAAATCACAACCCATGCCGCCGCGGCTTGCACAAACGAGGAAAAGGGGTATCCATTTATGGCCAATAGAGTATTTCAAAGCGTGATCTACCAGATGAAGGACGCAATCAATCGGGTGGTCGGCGTTGTGGATGAGACTGGCGCTGTCATTTCCTGCTCGGAGCTGAACCTGATCGGCGAAGTGCGCGAGGGCTATATGGCCGAGCGTCTGACCGCAGGCGACCGCTTTGTGCGCGACGGCTATACTTACCAGCAGTTCTCCAACGCCAAGCATAACGATTATGCCGTGTTCGTGGAGGGCGCCGACGAGACTGCAGGGCAGTTTGCCGGTGTACTGGCCATCAGCCTGCAGAGCATCAAGCAGTACCACGACGAAAAGTTCGATAAGTCCAACTTTATCAAGAACGTGGTGCTGGACAACATCCTGCCCGGCGATATCTACGCTAAGGCACGGGAACTGCACTTTGCCACCGATGTTTCCCGCGTGGTGTTCATCGTGCGGGTGATCAGCGGCGGCGATATCTCTGCCTACGATGTGGTCAGCAGCCTGTTCCCCGATAAGCAGAAGGACTTTGTGTTCAATATCAGCGAGACCGACACCGTGCTGGTCAAGGAGATCCGCAAGGGCATCGACCGCACCGATATGGAAAAGCTGGCTGCCAGCATTGTGGATACCCTCTCCGGCGAACACTACATCAAGGCCGTGGTCGGCATTGGCACCCCTATTGCCAATGTGAAGGATCTGGCTACCTCCTTTAAGGAAGCCCAGATCGCCATGGAAGTAAGCAAGGTGTTCGATACCGAAAAGCAGATCATCCGCTACGATAACCTGGGCATTGCTCGTCTGATCTACCAGCTGCCTACCACCGTGTGCGAGATGTTCCTGCGCGAAGTGTTCAAGCAGGGCAGCATTGAAAGCCTGGATCAGGAGACCCTTTTTACCATCCAGCGCTTCTTTGAGAACAACCTGAATGTGTCCGAGACCAGCCGCGGCCTGTTTGTGCACCGCAACACGCTGGTGTATCGTCTGGAAAAGATCAAAAAGCTGACCGGTCTGGATCTGCGTGAGTTCGACGACGCTATCGTCTTTAAGGTAGCGCTGATGGTAAAGAAGTACCTGTCCAACAACCCGGCCAAATATTGATATTTTGCTGTGCGGGTTTTGCCCCGCCGGCGTCGAACCGGCCGCTCGAAACCGATGCTGGCCGGTTCTTTTTGCAGTACGGGCTGCGGACGGGCTGTCTTGACCGTCAAAAATCTTGATGTCAGGAGCTAATACGATTCCATGATCGATTTTGAACACGTTTCCAAAGAATATAAAAAGGGTGGCCGCCTTGCGCTGGAGGATATCAACTTCCATGTGGATGAAGGCGAGTTCGTCTTTCTGCTGGGTCACTCAGGCGCAGGCAAATCCACCCTGCTCAAGCTCATTCTGCGAGAGGCACTGCCTACCTCCGGCAAGGTGACTGTACTGGGCAAGGACGTAGCCAAACTGCGCCGCCACAAGATCCCTTACCTGCGCCGTCAGATGGGCATCATCTTTCAGGACTTCCGGCTGATCCCAAGTATGACCGTGTACGAGAATGTGGCCTTTGCCATGCACGTCCTCAACGTGCCCCACAAGGAGATCCGTCCCCGCGTGGAGTACATTCTGGAGCTGGTGCATCTGGAGGATAAGGCCAAGTGCTACCCGGATACCCTTTCCGGCGGCGAGCAGCAGCGTGTGGCTGTGGCGCGTGCGCTGGTGCATAACCCCAAGCTGGTCATCGCGGACGAGCCTACCGGCAACATTGACCCGGAGCTGAGCCTGGAAATGATGCAGCTGCTGGAGCGGGTGAGCAAAATGGGCATCACGGTGCTGGTGGTCACCCACGAGCACGAGCTGGTGCACCGCTTCCATCAGCGTGTGGTTACCCTGAGCCATGGCCGCATCGTCTCGGACGTGCCCGCAGACCCCGTGGCCGCCGCCGAGGATGATCTTTCGCTGGATGTTGCCGCCTTTGATGCGGACGATGCAAAGAAGGAGGTGGCTGCCGTATGATGCGTCCCTCTACCTTCTTTTTCCTTACCCGGCGCGGTGTGCGCAACTTGGGCAAGCACTGGGCCATGACCATTGCCTGCATCGCTTCCCTGAGCGTGTGTATGACCCTGAATATCTTTGCCAGTCTGGCCGAGGTGAATGTGGGTAGCATGGTGGCCTATCTGGGCAGCCAGAACGAGACGGTGGTCTATCTGGACCCCGAATGTGATGATGCCACCGCCGCGCAGGTAGGCGAGACCCTTTCGGCTATGCCGGGGGTCAGCGGGGTGCAGTACGTTTCCAAGCAGGACGTGCTCGACACCTACCGCGGCTATATGCAGGATTATTCCTCCCTGTGGGATGAATTTGAGACCGACAACCCCTTTAAGGCCAACTACCGGGTCACCCTGAGCGACCTGACCCAGATGGAGCGCATGAGCGTGAAGATGCAGGCCATCCCGGGCGTTGTCAGCGTTACTGCTCCGGTGGAGATGACCAATATCTTTGTGGAGATCCAGAAAGCAGTCACCAAGGGCGGACGCATGATCGTGCTGGTGCTGATGGTGGTCAGCATCATCACGGTGGGCAGCACCATCCGTCTGAGCGTTTTTGCCCGCCGCCGCGAGATCGAGATCATGAAGTATGTGGGTGCCACCAATCGCATGGTCACCCTGCCTTTCTTCGTGGAGGGCCTGACCATGGGCCTGATCTCCGGCATCTTGACCGCAGCGGTCAGCCTTGGCTGTTACAGTTATGTGGTCAACGCCGCTGGCGGCTTGGGCGGCATCTGGCAGATGCTCATGGGCCGCGCACTGGTGCCGGTGGCAAACGTGCTGCCGACCATTGTGGTAACAAGCCTGCTCAGCGGTGCCATTGTTGGCGGCGTGGGCAGTATGTTCTCCATCCGCAAGCATCTGAATGTGTGACCGAAAGGAGCCGCGTTTTATGAGTAAAGCAATGCACGCAAAGCCCTTCCGGCTCACAGGCCCTTATACTGGTCGACACGCCCGGCCGGAAAGCCCCCGCAGCAAGCTGATCCGTGCGGTCAGCCTTGGGCTGGCCTGTGTCTGCCTGCTGCTGACAGCCACGGTGTACCCGGCTTCGGCGGCTACCAGCAATACCAGCATGGCCAGTTTGCAGAGCAAGCTGGATAAGCTTTCCCAGTCTATCAACCAGCACAAAAAGGAGCTGTCGGATGCCAAAAAGAAGGAGTCCGCCGCCAAGGCGCTGGAAAGCGAGCTGAAGGAACGGGTCACCGTCCTGCAGGATCAGATCAGCGTGCTGGGCGGTCAGATCGCCGCAGTGCAGAACAGCATCGGCGAGAAGGAACAGCAGATCGGCGTGATGCAGACCCAGATCACGGACAAGCAGACCCAGATCGAGCAAAAGCAGAACGAGATCGATGACCAGTGGGATGCTTTTAAAAAGCACATGGCTGCCATGCAGGAACTGCGGGACGGCGGCAGCGTGGCCATGCTCAGTGCGGTGAACGACCTGTACGAGCTGCTTACCTTCAATGAGGTGATGCAGGATATCTCTATCAAGGACACCGAGATCATGAACAACATGAAGTCCGCCAAGCAGGGGCTGGAGGACGATAAGGCCGCACTGGAAGAGCAGAAGGCTGGTCTGGAAGCCGAAAAGGCAGAGCTGCAGAGCCAGAAGAGCGAACTGGACAGCCAGAACGCCCAGATGAAGGGCAAGCAGAGCGAACTGAACAACAGCATCTCTGCGGCAAAACTTTCCGCTGCCGAGGCACAGGCAGCGCAGCAGAAGGCGCAGGCGGCCATCGAATCCGACGAGTTGAACTACGAGGCCGTGAAAAAGGAGATCCAGAAGCTGATCGCAGCGGCCTCTGCCAGCAAGCCGCAGCTGAGCTTTAGCGGTTTTGCCTGCCCGCTGAAGAGTTACAGCCGCATCTCCAGCGAGTACGGCTGGCGTAAGAACCCGGTCTCCGGCGTGAACAAGCTCCATGCCGGTATCGACTTTGCGGCAGCCGGCGGCACGCCTATCTACGCAGCCGCCAGCGGCTATGTGCAGGTGGCAGGCTGGTCTACCGGCGGCTACGGCAACTACGTTATCATCTACCACGGCAAAATGTCCGATGGCAATACCTATACCACCCTGTACGCGCACATGCGCTCGGTGGCTACCAGTGCAGGCAAGTATGTGAAGCAGGGCGAACTGATCGGTTATGTGGGCACCACCGGCAATTCCACAGGCAACCACCTGCATCTGGAGGTCTGGAAGGGCGGTTCCAAGGCCAACGCTGTGAACCCCCGGAGC
>ENA-UEYG01001439-UEYG01001439.1-human-gut-metagenome-genome-assembly--contig:-NODE-1439-length-17213-cov-5.371965_pt1 | contig 17213 bp, 8 predicted proteins | sample MGYA00242933_ERZ507934 | MGnify/ENA primary metagenome ERZ507934 (study PRJEB26167, sample SAMN06115527) | human gut metagenome | host: Homo sapiens | place: China:Zejiang | collected 2015-11-10... | reverse complement strand
AAGCAATGTTTTTAACTAACAATCAAGCAGACAAAATGAATTTTTTGTCTGGTTTGATAGTAATATACAATAGGATGAATAATTCCCATACAAGTATTTCAGGTCGAGAAGATCGTTCGAAAACGATCCAGACGATCTTTCTGCTCGGATTCCTGCTATACGGATTTACTGTTACGGCAGAGAAGATAAACTGCGATGTGCCTGTCTGCAGTACTGAGAGTTATCGGTCGAAGACGAATACACTTACTGCCGGACAGGATACGGTTGTTTTTCGTTTTGCTCCCCGGCGCTGTATGTTCTGGGCCGATTACAAAGGAAATGCAGCCGCTATTGATTCGCTTACCCGCTCCATCCGACAACACAAATTTTCAATCGAATCGGGTGACATAAAAGTGCGCGTACTGGGTTTTTGCTCCTCTTATGATTCTTTTAAAAAGAATCTTGCAATTGCAAAAAACCGAAGTAACCAGATCAAATCCTATTTTATCGTTCACGAAGGACTGAAAGAAGATCATTTCAGGACGACGAATTCCACGCAACGATGGCGTGGAATGACAGATGTGATCGCTGTAGCCTATATGTCTCCGAATGCAAAGATAGATACAGTACCCGACATTCTATCCGAGAGAGACGTTGTGCCATCCGATTCATTACCCGGAAATGGAAAATCCGAAAACCGTCCGGAATCGGAGATTCCGGAATCCTCTGTTGCACCCGATATGTCTGACAAGGCTCCGGAAGAAATGCTGTCCGTCCCCGGACGCCCCTCTTACCGCTGGGCTGTCAAAACGAACGTCGCCTATCTGGCCGCCACGGTCGCCAACCTTGGTGTGGAGTACAGCTTCGGCGACCACTACTCGGTCGACCTGCCGGTTATCTACAGTCCCTACACCGTGGCACGCAAATACCGCCTGCGCTTTTTGGCTATTCAGCCGGAGTTCCGTTATTGGCTGAAAACCCCGATGCAGGGTCACTTCTTCGGCGTCCACCTCAATATCGGTGCCTTCAACATCGCGGTAGACAAAGAGAAACGTTACCAGTCGCCCGACGGCTTCTACGGCGCGGGCCTGAGTTACGGTTACGCACTGCCCTTCGCCCGCCACTGGGCAGCAGAGTTCACCCTCGGCGCGGGATATGTCCACACAAAATACGACACTTATTATAATATACCGAACGGCGCCCGCTTCGAAAAGGGACAATCCTACAACTACTGGGGCCTGACAAAGGTGGGAATCAACCTGGTGTACCGATTCGGAAAATAAGGGAGGAGCAGAAGATGAAAAGAGTAACAATATATATCGCCCATTTGCTCGTCCTTGTATTGACGGGCTGTGATAAGACCGTACTGGAATTTCCGGAAAACGGAGGCGTCGATCCCACGCTGGTCAACGTGAACCTGACCCTTGCGATCGACCCGAAAATAGAGTCCTACGTGCCGGCAGAACGCTCCAAAGCGTCGGAGGCCGACCTGTATGATGTGCGCTGGATCGTCGAGGTATTCCGCGACGAGATTGCCGGCGAGCCCGTGCAGCGGTATGTGCTCGGCTGCGAACAGGCGGCGGACGGACACCATACGATCCATACCTCGCTAGCGCTGCACGCCGCCCGCTACCACGTCGTGGCATGGATGGATTACGTAGACGATGGTTCCGTGTCCGACAAATACTACACGATTCCTTCGCTCTCGGCCATCAGCGTACCTGAGGCCGGAAGCTACATCGGCAACGAGGAGCACAAGGACACCTATGTCGCCCGGCAAGAGATCGACCTCAAGGGTTACCGCGACCGCTGGAACGAGACCGTGGATGCAACCGTGACGCTCCAGCGCCCGATGGCCAAGATCGAGTTCATTACTACCGACATCGACAAGTTCCTCGACGAGCTGGCCGTACGGCGCCCGAAGATGACCGGAGCCGTAGCCGGCGACCTGTTGTCCAAGGCCCCCGACCTCTCGACGATACGGGTACAGGTAGATTACGCGGGGTACTTCCCGTCAGGTTTCAACGCCTACACGAACAAACCCAACGACGCCCGCACAGGGATGGGATTCGGGTGTAACATGACGCCCCTGACGGGCAAGGAGGCCCACCTGGCCAGCGACTATATCTTTGTCAACGGCTCCGAATCGGCCGTGAAAGTCAACCTGACGATTCGCGATAGCGAGGGCAACCTGCTGAACCGTATCGAGGGCATCGACGTGCCCATCGTACGGGGCAAGCTGACGACTATACGCGACGAATTCCTCACACGCGACTACGCCCCCGGCATCGGCATAGACCCCGGTTTCGAAGGCGACATCAACATTACGATCCCCGACTAAACAGATATCCGGATGAAAAAGACAGTTACCATATTATTTCTCGCACTGACCGTCCTTGCCGGCTGCAGCAAGGACGAGAACCCCACGCCCGCCCCGGCGGCGCCCGTGGGCGGTGTGATCTCCCTGCTCTCGGAGGGCACACTGGAAAACGAACCCGCGGCCAAGGCGGCAACGCGCGGGGAGACAGCAGCAGGACAAACATTGACCTACACCTTCGAGGCATGGACAAAGGACGCCAATCCCCGATGCGTACTGCATAAGACAGCAAACGGGACGCTTGACGAAGCCGCCATCGAGATCATGCTGGTGCCCGGCACGTATGACTTCCTCTTCTGGGCCGATTACGGCACGGGAGCCTATACGACCGATGACCTGCGGAATGTAACGGTGGCCATGACCTCCGGCAGTACTCCCGCGACCTATACCCCCGGCAGCGAACGCGACGCCTTCGCCTACGCCCTGCCCGGCGTGCAGTGGAACGGCGGCAACGGCGTATCGGCCAGGCTGAAACGCCCGTTGGCCAAACTGACGATGCAGAACAAGGAGGCGTTCGGCACGGGCGGCCAAACGGTGTCGGTTACCTATACGAACGTACCGACACAGTACGATGTGCTAACCGCAACGGCATCCGCTCCTCAAACCCTGACAATCGCGTTCCCAACGACAACCACTGGAGCGGCATTGGTGGGCGAAGACTTTCTCTTCGTGCCTGCCGAAGGAAAATCCGTCGGGCTGTCGATCACGGTTGGCGAAGTAACCAAGAGTCTCGACGTGCTGCAGCTGCAGCGGAACTACACGACCAACGTGACGGCCACGTTCGAGGAATCCACGCCGTGATTTAAGACGACACAGAGACTATGAACGGAAAGATGAACAGAAAACCGATATATAAACAATAATACAAACCGTTGGGTTACTGCCTCCTTCCGGAGAATCCGAAATCCACATATTTTTTGCAGGTGGCTGTGGAGGTTAATCCGTTAACGCTCAATATTTTATGAACAAGATCTTACTATTAGCGGGAATGTTGACAGCATTTACCGCATGTCAGAAGGACGAGATGTCCGCACCGGATGCGGGGGCGACGTCTTCGTTTACGGTGAGTATTCCGCAGAGCGGAGTGCAAAGCCGTGCCGTGACCGATGATTTCGGCAAAGGGACCTCGGTCAACCGCTGTATTTTGGAAATCTACCACGGCGACCAGCTTTACAACCGTATCGTGAAGCCGGTAAGCAACAAGCAGGTTACATTCGATAATCTGCGTCTGGTATCCTCGCAGACCTACGACTTCGTGTTCTGGGCGGACTGCGCTACGGCGAACTCAAGCAGTGACGAAGGTTTCGACGATAAGGTATACACCACCACTGCAAGGGGTGGTTTGAAAGCCATCACGGAGAAAGGCGAGTTCGTGGGCAACAGCGACGAGCGCGACGCGTTCTTCTACCACGAAGCTATTTCCGTCAACGGTTCCTTCACGAGAGACGACATCACCCTGAAGCGTCCTTTCGGTCTGCTGGTGGTAAAGACCAACGACCTGAACGAAATCAAGGACGAGGCGCTGAAACCTACGGGATACACGGTCGCTTTCAAGAGCCTCCCCACAACGTTCAACGCCCTGACGGGCGAAGTGAGCGGTTCGACCGAGGTGACCTATACGGCAACGGAGTTGGCCAAAAACGACGGCACGATCTCGATGGACTTCCTCTGGGCCGACGATAGCGAGGCCGCGCTCTCCGACTTCACGATGACGTTCTACAACGACGGCACGGAAATCTGCACGAACGACGCTTTCACCAATATTCCCATCCGACGTAATTACCGCACCAACGTATCTGGTAACCTGTTGACCAAGCAGGGCACGATCAGTGTGACGATCGACCCGGAATTCGATGAAAACAGCCCCATCGAGAAAGTCGTTGCAGAAGTAGAAAGTGCGGAAGATGTCAAGGAGGCACTCAAGAGCGGCGCGACCGATATTATCGTCAAGAATCTGGCGAATCCTACAGGCAACGAGATCGTGATACCGCAGATATATCCTACGGATAACGACGTAAAAATTTCGCTTACGCTGCCCGAAACAAGCAATCCCGTTACCATAAAGTACGAGTCTGCCGCCAGTGGAGAAGCAGGTAACCAAGATGCTCCCGCAAATATTACCATCACGGCCAATACTTCCGGAAAACTGACCATCAACACCCCGGAATCGACGGTTATCCTGAGCGGTTCCTTTGGAGAGATAGACGCCACGACAGCAGATAATACGCTGATCGTGCCCGAAGACGTTACGGTAACAAAGCTGAACGTAATAAAAGGTAACGTAGAGATCTACGGTACGGTTGCGGAAATTACATTCGAGCAAGGAGCCGGTACTATTACGACCTATGGCGTGGGCGATGCCGCCACGCTGAAGAAGGCCGCCGAACTGGTGGCCGGGAGCAAGTGCGCCAAGATCGTACTGATGGCCGATATCGACCTGCAAGGTAGCGCCGACAACCTTTGGGAGCCGATCAATGCCGAAAATAACGTCTTCGCCGAGTTCGACGGCGGTAAGCACACCATCCATAACCTTTATGTGGACAACTACACAGGACATGCCGATGCCAAAGGTTATCATTACGGCGGTCTGTTTTATGTACTCCGGGGTACGGTCAAAGACTTGACCATCGACAATGCCAACGTAACCTGTTTCCGTGGCGGGGCGCTGGTCGGTCGTATGGATCAAGGCTCGGTGGAGAATTGCCATGTCAAGAACGTAATGCTCACCGGTTATCAGAAAGTGGCTGGTCTGGTCGGTTTTGTCAGCACCGGCTCCAAGGATGTGACGATCCGCAACTGCTCGGTCGATCAGTGTGCAATCAAGACCACGACTCCGGAAGAGGGACTCTATCAGGCGGGGGGGCTGATCGACTACCTGCAGACGTTCGATCGCAATGTACTGATCGAGGGCAACTCGGTAAGCGGCATTTCGTTCGACAAGGTCTACGAATCGGCCCCCCATGTGGCCGATAAAGTCTATGACATGGAACAACTCTACTCGCATGCCTTCATAGGCACGATCGCCAACTTCTCGACGAAACCGACGGCTTATTACCTGTATAAAGCCGAACTGCGCGACAACACCGTCGCCGAGCAAGTCAGCGGCATTCCCACCTGCGACCGTACCGACGAATATATCGGGTGGTGGGCCGGCGATTATAATAGCGGTAAGCCGTATGCTCCCAAAATAATTGTCAACGGCGAAACCAAAGATCGTTGGATCGAAGTAAAACGTATTTATAACATCCTGAAAGCCGGAGGGGATATTAGCATTTATCGTGATTGCGATCTGACAAAATGTTCCGAGACGAAAGCAGCAATCGCCATCGAGAAACCTACGACACTGACGATTGCCCAGAATGCCACCCTGACGGTCGGCAAACAGCAGATCGTCAACAAGAGTAAACTCACGGTTAAGGGCCCCGGTTCTATGTCGGCCACCGATTATATCTTCATGAATGAAGCCGGTGCAACGTTGACAATCGAAAACGGAACTTATACCGCTACGAAAGCTACAGATGCCAACGGCGTGGTTATCTACAATCAGGGCATCTGCCATATCAAGAACGGAACCTTCGACGGTCCCGGCTTTACGCTGATGAATACCGGTAGCGCCGATATGACCATCGAGAACGGTAACGTCATTAACCGGAATTCTCCGACGGGTTATGCGCTGATGGCAGCCGGCGGTGGTAGCAAGCTGACTGTCAAGGGTGGTCGGATCGAAGCCATCCAGTCGATCGGAGGGGCCAACGTAACGATATCCGGCGGTACGATTCTGAACGACTGCCAATACTATGCGCTTTACAACGAGGGTGGCAAGACCACGATTACAGGCGGGTATTTCTCCGGTTACCTGGGCATGAAAGACGTGCATATCGCCAGCGGTACGGTAGCAATTCAGGGCGGTTATTTCGAGGATAACCTGACTGCTGCAGCCGACGGATACGTTTATAAAGACAATGTACAGACAGTAGACGGCATCACCTACAACTACGAGGTAGCGGCTCAATAATCATGACAATCCGCAGGAGCCTGACCGCTCCTGCGGGTACAAAGGAGGTAGCGGATGCAGCGCCGCCAGCCGCCGTGGGGAGGGGAGCGGGGGGGGGGGGGGGGGGGGGGGGGGGTAATTCACTAACACTCAATGTTTTATGAATAAAGTTCTACTATTGGCGGGAATGCTGGCAGCATTTACCGCGTGTCAGAAGGATGAGCTACCGCAGAGTGGTGCGGCAACCTCCCAAACGATCAGCGTGACCGTTCCGCAGGGCATCCAGACCCGTGCCACAGGCGACGGGGACGGCTCAATGGTCAACCGCTGTATTTTGGAAATCTATCGGGACGGTGCATTGTACGGCGAACGGAAAGTCTCGACCGTAACCAGCGGTAAGGCCACGTTCAGTGACCTGCGTCTGGTGGCCCAGCAGACCTACGACTTCGTGTTCTGGGCAGACTGTGCAGATAACGGAGTCGACAAGTATTACGATACGGAGTCCGGTCTTACACAGATCAGTGCCAAAGAATATAAAGGCAACGAGGAAAGGTTCGACGCATTCTTCCTCTGCCAGAAGGACTACAAGGTTGAAGCCTCTTTCAACGAGACAGGCTGGGTACTCAAACGCCCTTTCGGCCAACTGAACATCAAGACCGATGACCTCGGCGATATTCCCACCGAGTTGCAACCCGATGCCGTGTCCGTGGTCTTCAAGAATCTTCCGACGTCTTTCAACGCATTGGAAGGTGTGACAAACGAAGCAACGCAGGAAGAGGTTACCTACAAAGCCAATATCCTCGATGCGGCCAGCGGCAAGCTGACGGTGGATTACCTCTGGGCATCGGAAGAAGAGAGCGCCACGCTTTCGGACTTCACGATGACGTTCCTCAATAACGATACGGAAATCTGCACGAACGACGCTTTCACCAACATCCCCATCCGACGCAACTACCGCACCATGGTATCGGGCAACCTGCTGACCAAGAAAGGCACGATCAACGTGACAATCGATCCGAATTTCGATGAAAACAGTCCCATCGAGAAAGTCGTTGCAGAAGTAGAAAGCGTCAGTGAGGTAGCTCAGGCAATCGAAAACGGCGCTACGGATATTACCGTAATGACCGCTCCAACGACTGCGGCGACCGTCAAGATTCCGCACACCCTGACTGCCGAGCAGGCTGCCAGGGAGATCACCATTACGCTGCCTGAGACCGACCAGCAGGTGACCCTCGCCTACACCACCGAACAGAGCGGCCAGGCTCCCAAGGCCGTCAATATTACGATGCCCACTACGGATAAACTGATCATCGATCTTCCGGAATCGACTGTCACGCTGAACGGCACGAGCTATACCGCTGTAGAAGCCACGACGGCTGGCAACACCCTGATTGTCCCCGAGGGCGTTTCAATTGAAACGCTGACCGTGAAAGGAGGTAACGTGGAAATATTCGGTACGGTCGGCTCGATCGACTTCCAAAACGATGCCAGCATAATCAAAGTATATGCCGTTACCGATGCTGAGACTTTCAAAAAAGCCATCGGAATGGCGAATACGGGTAAATGCGAAAAGATCGTGCTGGCCGGCAATATTGCCCTCGACGCTTCCCGAATGAATCTTATCGGAACGCTGGATCTTAACGGCAAGGTGCTTACGCTCGATAATGCTAGCGCTGCAGCCGAGGTCCCCGCGAACGCATCGCTGACCATCACAGGCGGTACGATTAATGCGTCCCAGAAAGCCGGCGTTACGCAAGCCTTACTGCTTGTCAATAAGGGAGCAAGTCTCCTTGTGGAAAACGTGCAGATCGAAACGGACGCGGCAGCACTGTCTCCTGCAAACGGAGCAGAGGGCGCGAGCCTCATCGTGCGGAACTCGACTGTCGCAGCTGCGACATACGCCGTTACTACCAACGCTTCGACTCCCTTTACCTGCGACATTCTTCTTGAAAACTCCACCTTTACCGGAAGCGATCCCGTGCTGGTCAACGTTCCCTGCAAACTAACAATGAACAAATGTACCGCGACCGGTTCGATGCACGGTGTGGTTGTCCGTGGCGGTACGGCCCGTATCACCGATTGCGACATTACCCTCGAATACAACGATAACGATTATAAAGACATCGTGAGTTATTTCGACCAAAAGGAATGGGGTTCAGGCAATATGATTACCCTTGCCGCCATGACTATCGGCAACAAGAGCAGCAACGCTTACCAGTATCCGACCGATGTGGCTCTCGTCAACACGAAGCTGAATCTGGGCGGACAGTACGGCTCTCATTTCCCGGCACTGTACGCATACGCCAACCAGGGCGAAGGGCTGGGCGTGACGCTGGCCTATGACAGCCGGTGTCAGTTCGCCAAAAAACCCGAACTCGGAAGCAAGAACATCGTCGTAAACAATGCCTACAACCCGTGGGACGGCGTGTCAACCGAGGAAGTTACGCCGAACGCCGCCGGAGAATACGAAGTGGCATCCCCCGCGCAGCTGGCGTGGGTTGCCGCTACGGTCAACGGAGGAGAGAAATTCGAGGGCAAGACCGTGAAACTGACCTCTGACATCGATCTGGCCGGTCACGCATGGACGCCGATCGGCAACGGCAGCCGTTTGGTTTCCGTCGCTCTGGGCAACCAGTTCAAGGGTACGTTCGACGGTAACGGCAAGACGATCTCGAACCTGAATATCAACACGACGCAAGGTACGGACTATGCTGTCGGTCTGTTCGGTATCGTGAACGGCGGTATGGTCATGAACCTGAAATTACAGAAAGTAGCCGTCGACGTGCCGACCAGCGAAATGGCTGCCGCAGCAGTGGGCATGCTGACGGGCGAAGGTACGGTAAGCGGTGTGGAAGTGCTTTCGGGACACGTTGCGGCCAAGCGCGGCAACGGTGCCATCGTAGGCCGTATGGTAAAAGGCGGTACGATCAGCGGATGCAAGAACTATGCTACAGTGACCGGCACGGGTGCGAACGTAGGCGGCATCGTGGGTGCGGCCTACTATACAGCCGACGGCCAGACGATGACGATCGAAAATTGCTATAACTACGGGACGGTAACGAGTACTGCCGGAGTTGTCGGAGGTATCGCCGGACTCTCCGCCGCCAACGTATCGAATTGTACAAACGAGGCCGATATTAAAGGTAACGGAGCTGATGTGGCCGGCATCGTCGCCGAACAACAGAATGCCGGCAACGTAACGGATTGTACCAACCGCGGAGCCGTTGTCAATACCTCTTCGGCTTATGGTACGGGCGGTATCGTAGGTTGGGTGCGCTACAATGGTACTACGGCGAACTACCCCGTCAAGAACGTGATCAGCGTAACGGGCAATACGAACTACGGTGCGGTCAGCGGCGGCAACGATGCGGGCGGCATTGTGGGTACGGTATACAACCTCGGTAAGATCAATGACAACAAAAACTTCGCCAAGACGCTTTCTTCGGGCAACTTTACCGCTGGTATCGTCGGCAACGCACAATTTACCGAACCCGCTGTCGGTCTGGAAAACTTGTCGAATTCCGTCGAAGTAAAGAATAATGTTTCTACCACTCCGTTCGAATCGATTACCGGAAGTTGCAAGGATCTGTATGTGTATATCAACAACAAGGAATACGTGACGACCGAGAATAACCGGAACGCTGAATAAGACAACCGAAACATTCCGGTCGCAGGACCGGAAAAACAGACAATCCGCAGGAGCCTGACCGCTCCTGCGGGTACAAAGGAAAAAAGAAAACAAGTTCTTAAAAATCAATTGTAAACCGTTGAGTTACTGCCTCCCTTCCGGGAAACCCGAATGGAAGGTATTCATTAACACACAATACTTTATGAATAAAATCTTACTATTAGCGGGAATGCTTGCTGCATTTACCGCGTGTCAGAAGGATGAAGGGCTCGTTTCCGGCGGAGCGACCTCCCAGACCATTACCGTTACCATCCCGCAAGGGATGCAGACCCGTGCCACAGCGGCAGACTTCGGCAACGGGGCGAAAGTCGACCGTTGTCTGCTCCAGATCTACCGCCCGGGGACGACTCCGACAAAGTATGACGAACAACAATCCGCCACCGTGCAGAAAGGCACCGATGGTAAACTGACCGCAACATTCAACCTACGGTTGGTGGCCCAGCAGACTTACGACTTCGTATTTTGGGCCGACTGCTCGACCGGAGATCATTATAATACGGACGATTTGACCAATATCACGGTGAAAGGCAACTATGCGGGTAACAATGACGAATTCGACGCCTTTACCGGCGCATTACTCGACTACCAGGTAAAGGGAGCTTTTTCGGAAAACATTACCTTGCGTCGTCCTTTCGGTCAGTTGAACGTCAAAACGCTCGACATGACTGCGATTCCCGCCACCGATCTGAAGCCGACGAAGGTTAAAGTGGCTTTCACGGCCGTTCCGACTTCGTTCGACGCCAGAAAAGGCGAGGTCGGCGCAGCGACGGATGCGGTGGAATATACCGCCGACGTACTCAGCGCCGATGGCGATCTGACGGTCGACTATATCTGGGCGCCCGTTGAGGAGGCTACGCTGGCCGATTTTTCGATGACATTCCTCAACGGCACGATCGAAATTTCGACCAACAGCGACTTCAAGAATATTCCGATCCGCCGCAACTACCGCACCATGGTATCGGGTAATCTGCTGACCAAACAGGGTACGTTCAACGTGACGATCGATCCGGAGTTCTACAAGCCCGACATCATCAACGACTACCCCGAACTGCGTGCCGCACTGGCCAACGGCGGCAGCGTTACCCTGTCGGAAGACGTGACGATCGAGGCGCCGCTGGTTGTGGAAACCGGCAAAACGGTCGAGATCGACCTGAACGGGCATACGATTACGAACGAAACAGATGTGTGGGCCGGAAACGACTGGTCGCTGTTCTCCGTCCGTGGAGGATCGCTTACCGTCAAGAACGGCACGGTAAAGGGTAAGGATAACGATTGTTACGCGTGCGACGTGCAGTACGGAGGAACCCTGATTATCGAAGACGGTATTTTCGTTGGAAATATTTCGGCGGTTTATGTTCATGAAGGCAAGGCCGAAATCAAGGGCGGTACGTTCAGCATTGTCCAGACCGAGACGGATGGAGACCCCTACCGCTTCCTGCTCAATTGTTATGACCCCAACCGTCAGGCTGGCAAGGCTTCTATCGTGGTGACGGGCGGTACCTTCGAGAATTTCAATCCCGCCGACAATGCGGCCGAAGGAGCCGGTACGAACTTTGTGGCCGAGGGCTACAAGGCAGTCAAAACTGCAGAGACCCCTGCGCCGAACGGCACGTTCCAGGTTGTTAAAAATGCAAAAGTGGATAATGCGGATGAACTGATCGGAGCTTTGGCCGATCCCGAGATAGCCAATATCGAGGTTACTTCTGACATCGACCTTTCGACCAAAAGCTCCGAAGAACTTACTTTCAAAGAGCATAAGATCATCGACATCAAGGAAGGTGCGACTCTCCGGCTCGGCAGTGCGAATTTCCTGATGGCCGAAAACGGACTCACGCTGACCGGCAAAGGTACGATCGACAACAGTGCGGCTGCCTCTACGGCCGTAGCCGCCGCTTCCGATGTACACGAACATAAATCGTTGATTCATGTTACGGGAGGCGATCTGCTGATCGACGGCGTCACGCTGATCAACGACCCCGAACACCATTGGCACGGAAGTTCCTACAACAGTGCGGCGATCGCTTACTGGAACGATGCGAACATAACTATCCGGAATGCCCGGATCATCTCGGGCGAGTTCACTCTCTGCGGTATGGGGCGTAACGTTGCCAGCGGCGAGATCACTCTTACCGACAGCTACTTCGAGTCCACTTCCTCGAATAAGGATAATGGGCAGCACTGGGCATACGCGATGCGTCTGTACGGTTCGAAAGTGCGGATCGAGAATTGCGAGGTCAAGGGTATTCAGGGCGGTGTGTCCATCGAAAGCTGTCAGGATGCCGTAATCAGCGGCGGTAAGTACTATACGGAAAATACGCCGGGACAGAAAGATGCCTTTTATCCGGTGTATATAACCAACGGTGCGAAAGTTACGATTACGGGCGGAGAGTTTTCCGGACCCAACGACTGGTCCGGTTTGGCGATCGAAGGCACCAGTGCGGTCGTATCGGGCGACAATGATGTGGATCTGCCGACGGGGAGCGTGATTCTCCAGGGCGGTAAGTTCAGCGGCAAGGCTTATAATTCCGTGACCAATACCGTTTATGCTCCGGCTGCCGGATATCAATGGCAAGCAATAACAGACGGCAGCAATTTGAAATGGGCCGTTGTCCCTGCCACCCGATAGATGATCTCAAATATAAAACGAACGAAAGATGTCGGAACACCTTTCGATAAAAAATAAACAATCCGCAGGAGCCTGACCGCTCCTGCGGGTACAAAGGAAAAAAGAGAACAAGTTCCTAAAAATCAATTGTAAACCGTTGAGTTACTGCCTCCCTTCCGGGGAATCCGAAAATCTGTGTGGGGGGGTAATTCACTAATACTCAACATTTTATGAAGAAAATTCTACTATTAGCGGGAATGCTGGCAGCATTTACCGCATGCCAAAAGGATGAGGAGCTCGTATCCGACGGAGCAACCTCCCAAACCATTACCGTTACCATCCCGCAAGGGATGCAGACCCGTGCCACGGCGGCAGACTTCGGTGACGGCTCGCAAATCGACCGCTGTCTGCTTCAGATCTACCGGGGCGGCCAGCCCTACGGGGAACAGCAGACCGCAACGGTAACGGACAACACCGCGACGTTCAACTTACGGTTGGTGGCCCAGCAGACTTACGACTTCGTATTTTGGGCCGACTGTTCGGAGGCCGGCTACGAGACAGATGACCTGAGCGCAATCACACTGGGAACGGATGCAGCCTACACCGGCAACGACGACAAGTTCGACGCCTTCTTCCTCTGCAAGAAAAATTATGAAGTCAGCGAGTCCTTCACGGAGACGTTCACGCTCCGCCGTCCCTTCGGCCAGCTAAACGTGAAGACGCTCGACCTCGCAGCGATTCCCGACAACGCGACCGACCTGATACCCGCGAAGGTTAAGGTGAATTTCACGTCTCTTCCGACCACGTTCAATGCACTGACGGGCGAGGAAAGCGGCACGACTGCCGTGGAATACACGGCCGACGTGCTCAACGCCACCGGCGAGCTGACGGTGGACTACATCTGGGCGCCTGTCGAACAGGCTACGCTGGCCGACTTCAAGATGACGTTCCTCGATGCAGCAGGCAACGAGCTCTCGGCCAACAGCGACTTCAAGAGCATTCCCATCCGCCGCAACTACCGCACCATGGTATCGGGTAATCTGCTGACCAAGCAGGGTACGTTCAACGTGACGATCGATCCGGAGTTCTATCAACCCGACATCACTGTTGTCACTACGGCGGAGGAACTGCATACAGCGTTCGCCAACGGCGGTAGTGTCACGCTGTCGGAAGACGTGACGGTCGAAAAACCGCTGGTCGTGGAAACCGGCAAGACGGTCGAAATCGACCTGAACGGTAAGGACATTATCAACACAACCTCGCTTCCTGACGGAGAGTATGGCAACACCACCGTATTCGAAGTGAAAGGCGGCGCTACCCTGAATATCAAAGGCGACGGCGACATTAAGGCTATCGGAACCAAGCCCAACGAAGACGGCTACCGCATGGCCGTCTATGCTTACGGCGATGCAAAGGTGAACATCTACGGCGGTAATTTTGTCAACGACCAAGATTATAATGACCATAACGCACAGCTCGACCTTATCTACGCGGATCAGCAGGCCGTTATCAACATCTACGGCGGTACGTTCGAGTCGAAGAGTGCCAACAACCGCGGCTATTGGGTACTGAACCTGAAAGACGACTCGGGTGCCGCCATCAACGTATACGGAGGTACGTTCATCAATTACGATCCGTCGAGCTCGATGACGGAAAATCCGGTAAAAAATTTCGTTGCGGAGGGCTACACGGCGATCAAGACCTCTGACGACCCGGCTCCTAACGGAACTTACACGGTGGTAAAGGGTACGGAGGTAGCAACGCCTGCGGATCTGGAATCAGCCTTGAAAAGCGGCGATATCGCCATCGTTTCGCGCAGTATGACTATCGATGATTCTCCCTATATCTCCTCGGTCGCTTCCGCCAGCTTGTCTCTGAAAGAGGGTGCGGTATTGACAGCACAGGAAGGTTCCGAATTGCAACAGTGCATCCAGGTGAGCAAATCGTGCAAAAAGATGGTTATTAGCGGAAAAGGCTCCATCGTCGGACCGAAAAACAGTACAGCCACAAACATTGCAGGCATCTACAGCGGTTGCCCCGATCTGGTTATCGACGGCGCCATTACCGTTGACGGCGGCAGCGGCAGCAAAGGGACCAATACAGCGATCCGTATTGCGGAGGGCACTACGACGATCAAGGACGGATATTTCACCGTCGGTACGGATGCTTCCGGAATTGCTAACTCGTGTATTTTGGTAGCAACGGCACGCCCCTCTCAAAATGCTCACCTGAAGATTTATGGCGGTGTATTCGAAACGAAGGGCAATCCCATCAACGGTTGGTATCCGGTCATCAACATTCAGGACGCCGATCGGGAAAACGGCCGTGCCACGGTTGAAATTTACGGAGGTATTTTCGTTAACTACAACCCCGCAACGGGCGACAATACGGGTGCAGCAGACGATACGTTCGTCGCTCCGGGCTACAAATCGGTACAGACTACTTACAACGGGCAAACGGCCTGGGAAGTGGTACCGGAAAACTAACGGCCTGCGTCCCGAAAACAATATCAGGAAGGTGTGTCGAAATACACACCTTCATTCTTCTTTTGGCAAAGAGCTTTCTTCGCTATTTCAACGGTAAAATATCAGCAAAACAATGCCTTTTCCGTAAACTCCCCGACTTTCAGGTATTTCCGATAGATTTCCTCATACAGCTTCGCATTGGCAGCATTGGGAGTATATTCCATAGCAAACCCGGAGCTCATGGCCTTCTGAGCATCTTCAACACGGTTATATACCCCGGCCGCGGTAGCCGCAAACATAGCAGCTCCCAGGGCACAGGCCTGATCAGTCTTACAGACTTTGATCGGCATATTCAAAACATCGCTCAGCGTCTGCATAACAAACGGAGATTTCAAAGCAATTCCTCCGATTCCGATCACGCTATCGATCTGAACCCCCTCATTCCGGAAACGATCGACGATCGCCTTCGAACCGAAAGCGGTAGCCTCTACCAAAGCCCGGAAAATACGGGGAGCGGTACTTCCCAAAGTCAATCCGGTAATCGTTCCCTTCAACAACTGATTGGCATCCGGGGTGCGCCGTCCGTTCATCCAATCGGTAGCAATAACCGTACTTTCTTCCGCCGGTATCTTTTCAGCCTCGGCCGTCAAAGCAGGAATAATCCGGTTGCAAGCTTCTGCCACAAGCCGCTCTTTCATCTCCTCATCCAGCAAATCGCTCTTTCCGACTATCTCTTTCAACGGGAATTCCAACACCCGTTTAAACCAGGCATAAATATCCCCGAATCCCGATTGTCCGGCTTCCAAACCGACCATACCGGGAATAACCGACCCATCTACCTGCCCGCAAATGCCTTTGATCAGTTTATGTCCGATCTCCTCATAAGTAGCCACCATGACATCACAAGTCGATGTACCGATCACCCGCACAAAAGTATGCGGAGTGACCCCGGCTCCGACAGCTCCCATATGGCAATCGAAAGCACCTCCCGCAACCACGACTTCTGTAGTCAACCCCAGGCGTTCAGCCCATTCCGGTGATAACTTACCTACCGGTTTATCGGCAGTCTCCGTCTTTTCAAACAAGCGTGAACGAAAACCGGCCAACAAAGGATCTAAAGTGGTCAGAAACTCCTCACTGGGTAATCCCCCCCATTGTTCGTGCCACATCGCTTTATGGCCACAGGCACAACGGCTGCGGACGATATCGTCACTCTTGGTCACTCCGGTGATCAAAGCCGGCAACCATTCACAATATTCTACGATCGAATATGCTTTCGCCCTGACATGCTCATCTTCACGAAGTACATGTAAAGCTTTTGCCCAAAACCATTCCGACGAATAGATTCCTCCTTCATAAGCCGAATAATCGATATTCCATTCTCCGCAAAGTTTATTGATCTCGGCAGCTTCCCGGATTGCCGTATGATCTTTCCAAAGTACAAACATCGCGTTCGGATTCTCAGCGAATTCCGGCAAGAGCGCCAAAGGAGTCCCCGTGGCATCGGTAAAAGCAGGGGTACTCCCGGTTGTATCGAAAGCGATCCCCACCACTTTTTCCGCCGTACCGGCAGGACAAGCCGCCAAAGCCTCCTTCACCGAAGCTTCCAACACATCGATATAATCCTGCGGATGCTGACGATATTGATTGATCGCCGGATTACAGTATTTCCCCTCTTTCCAGCGGGGATAATATTTCACAGCAGTAGCCAGTGTCTCCCCTGTCAGCGCATTCACAACGATCGCCCGGGCCGAATCACTACCATAATCTAAACCTATAACGTATTTTTCCATATCTTCTCTAATTGAAAACTGAAAATTGACAGAAATAATTGTCAATTATCAATTAACAGAGTGCTTTATTCAGCATATAATAAACTTCGTTCATACGGAGTTCTTTCTTGAATTCCGGAATGGTGGTGTTTTTGTCGATCACAACCATTTCTATCCCTGCTATCTCGGCATAATCTTCCCAATATTCGGTAGTCAGGTCATACGAAAAACTGGTATGATGCGTACCTCCTGCCAAAATCCAGGCACCTGCACCGACTTCCAGATTCGGTTGCGGTATCCACAAAGCCGAAGCAACGGGAAGTTTAGGTAATT
>ENA-UEYG01001430-UEYG01001430.1-human-gut-metagenome-genome-assembly--contig:-NODE-1430-length-17272-cov-6.759698_pt1 | contig 17272 bp, 13 predicted proteins | sample MGYA00242933_ERZ507934 | MGnify/ENA primary metagenome ERZ507934 (study PRJEB26167, sample SAMN06115527) | human gut metagenome | host: Homo sapiens | place: China:Zejiang | collected 2015-11-10... | reverse complement strand
GGTTTGGGGAGGGGGAGGCGAACCTTTCTTCAGAAGGGTTCTCCTCCCCCTCCCCAATAGCTTCCTTTACCCCATGACCCGATAACAAATAGCCGGGGCAAGGAGGAAATCGCTCTTGCGCATGGTCTCGACGGCCTTGCGGATGGCGGAAACCGAGGCTTCGTGGGTCATGAAGACGAGGGGCACGCCCGCTTCGCTCTGTCCCTTCTGGATCGCCTGCGCGATGCTGACGCCCTGATCGGAGAGCGCGCCGGAAAGGTCGCGCAGGACGCCGGGATCGTCCTTGACCATAAAGCGCATGTAATAGGTGCTGCAGGCTTCTTCCGGGGGCAGGATGTCGGCTTGCGGGAGCACCTGCTTGACGAAGCCGGAGTTCAGCTTGTTGTTCTGGCGGGCGATGGAAATAAGGTCCCCGAGCACGGCGCTGGCTGTGGGCAGGCTGCCCGCGCCGAGTCCGTGCAGGAAGAGGGAGCCGACCGCATTGCCTTCCACGCGCACGGCGTTGTACGCGCCGCCCACGCGGGCAAGGAGATAGGTGTGGTTCACCAGCGTCGGGAAGACGCCCGCTTCGAGCTTGCCGTCGCGCATCCGGGCGCGGCCGAGCAGCTTGATGCGGTAGCCGAACTCGCGGGCGAAATCGATGTCCATCTTGTCGAGGTTGCGGATGCCTTCGATGGGCATTTTCGTATAGGGATAGTCCACGCCCCATGCAAGGCGGATAAGCAGCACGAGCTTGTGCGCGGTGTCGAACCCGTCGATGTCCAGCGTGGGATCGGCCTCGGCGTAGCCCTTTTCCTGCGCTTCGGCGAGGGCCGGGGCGAAGCTGACGCCCTTGCTGGTCATTTCCGAAAGGATATAGTTGCCGGTGCCGTTCAGGATGCCTTCGAGCGAAGTGATACGGTTCCCGGTGAGGCTTTCCTTCAGCGTCTGGACGATGGGGATGCCGCCCGCAACGCTGGCTTCATAGAGCAGGGTGGCGCCCTTTTCGTCGGCCAGCCGGAACAGGCTCTCGCCTTCTTCAGCGAGCAGGGCCTTGTTGGCGGTGACGACCTGTTTGCCGTTTGCGAGGCTGCGCGTGATGAGTTCCTTGGCCGTGTCGATGCCGCCCATCAGCTCGATGACCACGTCAATGTCGGGATCGTCGGCAAGGGTCATGGGATCGGTCGTCAGGCGAACGCCCTCCGGAAGATCGCGTTTACGGTTCGGATTGCGGACGGCGACAGCCTTCAGATTAAAGTCGCAGCCGGAGCGGGCCCGGATTTCTTCGGCGTTTTCGGACAGCAGGCGCACAAGGCCGCCGCCGACGGTTCCGAGTCCGGCCAGCCCGATATTCAGGGTCGTATTCATCAACAGATGTCCTTTTTGGCTGAAGTCTTCGCGGAAGGGACGGAAGTACCTGTCCGTAGCGTGAATTTGTATCTATAGTAGGGAACGGCGCCGTCTGTAAAGGGAGGGAAGCGCACGGCGGCGGAGGCGGAAGCGAAAAAAGTCATGCTCCGCTTGGGGGTTCGTCTCTGGACGCCGAAAACGAATCGTGTTTTGATGGCGGGAGTCACACGGAGGAAAGAGCATTCATGAGCGGAAATACTTTCGGACGTTTTTTTCGTCTGACCACCTACGGGGAATCCCACGGCCCGGCGCTCGGCGGCGTCGTTGACGGTTGCCCGGCGGGCATCGCCCTCTCGGAGGAACTGCTCCAGAAGGAGCTCGACCGGCGGCGTCCCGGCGGCGGCACGGCCGGGACCACGCGCAAGGAGCCGGACGCCGTCCGGTTGCTGTCCGGCGTTTTTGAAGGCGCGACCACGGGAACGCCCATCGGCTTCCAAATCGAGAACACCAACCAGCGCTCCGGCGATTACGGGCCGCTGGCGGCGGTCTGGCGTCCGGGGCACGCGGATATGACCTATGACGCCAAGTACGGCGTGCGCGACTTCCGGGGCGGGGGGCGTTCCTCGGCCCGCGAAACCGCCGCCCGTGTGGCCGGCGGGGCCATTGCCCGCGCGCTGCTCGCGGCGCAGGGGATTTCGGTGCGTTCCTGCACGTTGGAAATCGGCGGTATGCCCGCTCCGGCGTTCACGCCGGAAGACATGGCGGGCGCGGCGTCCCGTCCGTACTGCGCCCCGTGTGAGGCCGCCGTGGAACCGTGGGAGGCGTTGGTCCGTACCGTACGCGGCGAGGGCGACACGCTCGGCGGCATCGTCCGGGTGGAGGTGCTCGGCGTGCCCGCCGGTCTGGGCGAACCCGTGTTCGATAAGCTGGATGCCGTGCTGGCGCAGGCGCTCATGAGCGTAGGGGCGGTCAAGGGCGTGGAGATCGGCGACGGTTTCGCCGCGGCCCGCAGCCGGGGGAGCTTCAATAACGACGCCTACCGTCCGGCCGGGGCCGGATCGACGCCGGGCAATCCCGCGACCAACCATTGCGGCGGTATCCTCGGCGGCATTTCGACCGGTCAGCCGCTGGTGATGACCGTGGCGATCAAACCCATTCCCTCCATCGCCAAGGAACAGCAAAGCGTGAACGCCGAAGGCAGCCCCGTATCCTTGCGTGTGGGCGGACGGCACGACATCTGTGCCATTCCGCGCGTCAATCCCGTGCTTGAGGCGATGGCCGCCTTGACCGTGGCCGACGCCCTGCTGCTGCAGCGGCGGATGGGGTAGGGCATGACGCAGCTTTCTCTTTCATCCCTCGACGATACGGTGGAATTGCAGGGCACGCTGGAGCGTGTGGTCTTCCATAATGAGGAAAACGGCTACACGGTGTTCCGGGTCAGGCCGGAAGGCAAGGACGAGGTGGATCTCGTCACCGTGGTCGGGCATATGGGCAGCCCGCAGGCGGGCGCGTCCCTGCGCATCAAGGGCCGGTGGGTGAACAACGCCCGCTTCGGCAGGCAGGTGCAGATGGATTCCTTTGAAAGCCTGCTCCCCGCCACCGCCGAGGGCATCAAGCTGTATCTGGCCTCCGGGCTGATCAAGGGCATCGGCAAGAGCATCGCGGCGCGCATCGTCAAGGCGTTCGGCGAAGACACGCTCAGGATTTTCGACGAAGAACCGCAGCGCCTGCTGGAAATTTCCGGCATCACCCAGAAGAAGCTGGTGACCATCGTCGAGTGCTGGACCGAGCATCAGGGCGTGCGCAATCTGGTGCAGTTCCTCCAGCCGCACGATATCGGCGCGTCCTTCGCCGTCCGTATCTATAAGCATTACGGCCCGCAGGCGCTGTCCATTGTGCAGGAGAACCCCTACCGGCTGGCGATGGACATCCGGGGCATCGGCTTCCTGACGGCGGATGCGCTGGCGGCCAAGCTCGGTTTTGAAAGCGAGCACCCTTTGCGGATTCAGGCGGGCACGCTGTACACGCTGATGAAGCAGATCGACGACGGGCACGTCTATTATCCCCGCCGGGCCTTGGTGGAACAGACCTGTTCCCAGCTCGGCATCGCGGAAGAGTTCGTCGAGGAGGCCGTGGACTGCCTCGCCCGTGAGGAACGGGTGGTGCTGGAGGAACTCGACGACGAGATCGGCGTGTACCTGACCCGGTTCCATCATTACGAATCGAAGATTGCCTATTACCTGCGGCGTATCCTCGCCTCGCCGAAGTCGGTGCGGTTCCCAAAGGCCGACGAAGTGGTGGAGAAAGTCGTGTCCCGGCTCGGCATTACGCTGGCCGAGGAACAGCTTGAGGCCGTGCGCACATCGGCGACGTCCAAAGTAATGGTGCTGACCGGCGGCCCCGGTACGGGCAAGACCACCATCCTGAACGCGATCATTCAGGTTTTTGCGGAAAACAAGGCCAAGATTTTGCTGGCCGCGCCCACGGGCCGGGCGGCGAAACGCATGTCCGAGGCCATCGGCCGGGAAGCCCGCACGATCCACCGCCTGCTCGAATACACGCCTAAGGACGACGGGTTCGCCCGCAACGAGGATAACCCGTTGGCCTGCGGGCTGCTTGTGGTGGACGAGGCGTCCATGATGGACACCATGCTGGCGTACCATCTGCTCAAGGCGGCCCCGCTCGGCGCGACCATCGTATTCGTGGGCGATGTGCATCAGCTCCCGTCCGTGGGGCCGGGCAACGTGCTTGGGGATCTCATCGCTTCCGGGGCCATGCCCGTAGTCGAGTTGGTGGAAGTATTCCGGCAGGCGGCGGAAAGCGAAATCGTGTGCAACGCCCACCTGATCAACCGGGGCGAGCTGCCACGCCTTGAATCCTCAAAGGATCGCCTTTCCGATTTCTATTTCATGCGGCAGGACGATCCCGATCGCGCGGCGGACATCATCGTGGATTTGGTCAAGAATCACATCCCCCGCCGTTTCCAGCTTGATCCTTTCGACGAAATCCAGGTGCTTTCGCCTATGCACAAGGGCACCGTGGGCGCGGCTAACCTCAACCTGCGGCTCCAGCAGGCGCTCAATCCCGAAGGGGAGGCCCTGCAGCGCGGAGAGCGGTTCTATCGGCTCGGCGACAAGGTCATGCAGATCCGCAACAACTATGAGAAAGATGTGTACAACGGCGATATCGGGCGGGTTTCCAGTGTGGACGTACAGGAAAAATGCCTTGTTGTCCGGTATGATGACCGTTATGTCGGGTACGATTGGGAAGAACTCGACGAAATAGTGGCGGCCTACGCAATTTCCATTCACAAATCACAGGGTTCGGAATATCCTGCCGTCGTCATTCCGTTGATGACGCAGCACTATATGTTGCTGCAGCGGAATCTCATCTATACGGGGGTGACGCGGGGCAAGCGTCTTGTTGTACTGGTAGGAGAGCCCCGCGCTTTGGCGATGGCCGTTAAAAACAACCGGATGCAGAAGCGGTATACGTGGCTGGCCCGACGTTTGGGGGCGGCCCCGGAGGTCGCCGGTCCGCAAACTGAGGGTGAACGCACATGATGGTTTCTGGTGCCCGCAAGGGCTTTTGGGGTGTGCCGCCGTATGAAAGGCTCGGGGGGCGGGGCGTTGTCTCTGTCCCCAAAACGGTGAAAGGGAGAAGCCTCCGTCTGATTGCGCTCGGCGTATTGCTGTGCTGCGCCCTTGCGCTCGGCGGCTGCGGCGGAGGACGCAAGGGCGGGAGCCTGCCTCCGGCCGAGTCCGGCAGCTTTGAAGGCCCGAAAGGGAGCATTGCGGATTTGCGGCGGTTGCCGCAGGATCTGCTGGTTTATGCCCGGCAGGGCAATCCGGACAAGTTCCTCATGTCGGCTGCGGAGCAGGCCCGGCAGGACGCCCGGTTCAACAGCCTGTTCTTTGGACCGTGGGAGGCTGTACGATCCTCTGTTTCCGCCTCCGAGGCGTTCGCCATTTTCGGCGGCCAGAAGAAGCGGAGCAAGGCGCGGGGATGGGCGGAAAACCTGCTGCCGTGGACGCAGGAGAACTGGGACAAGCTGACGGCGAACGCCGCTCGGGATGCATTCCCGTCCCGGTTCGACAAGGCGATTACCGTGCGGCCTACGGTGCTGCGCGAAGCGCCCACCCATAAGCCCCGGTTCGGGAACCCTGCCGAGGCCGGAGAAGGGTATCCCTTCGATATGTTCATGTACTCCACGCTTCCGGTGGGGATGCCGTTGCTTGTCGTGCATACCTCCGCCGATGGCGCGTGGGTATTCGTGGAGACGGGGCTCGTATCCGGCTGGGTTCCCACGGAGGATACGGCTGTGACGGACGCGCCGTTCCGCTCGCGCTACGAGAACGGGACGTATGCGGTCATCGTCCGTGACGACGTCCCGCTGGTGGACGAGCTGGGCCGTTATGTTACCACGGGGAGCCTCGGGACCATGTTGCCTCTGTCCGGCGGATCGGGATCATCGCTGAGGCTGCTGGTCCCTGTGCGTGATCCGCAGGGCCGTGCCGTGGCCGTACCCGTGCGGGTGTCTCCCTCCGATGCGGTGCGTAAGCCTATTCCCCTGACGGCAAGGGCGGCGGCCGAGATCGGCAACCGCATGATGGGGCAGCCCTACGGCTGGGGCGGATACCTGTTCAATCGGGACTGCTCGCTGGCGATGAGGGATCTTTTCGTCCCTTTTGGGGTGTGGCTGCCACGCAACTCATCGGCGCAGGCCAAGGCATGGCAGTTCATCAGCTTCGTGAAGGCGTCTCCCTCGGGTAAGGAAAGCATCATCAAGGACGAAGGGGTTCCATTCGCCACGCTGCTCTGGCTGCGCGGGCACATTACCTTATATATAGGGGAGTACAAGGGCGAGCCCGTTATGTTCCACAACGTCTGGGGCGTCCGTACCAATGACGGGAACGGCGAAGGCCGGCACATCATCGGGCGGGCCGTCGTCACCTCCCTCCAGCCCGGGGCCGAGCTTCCCAACGTCCGCCGCGAAAATCTGATTCTTTCCCGGCTGCAGGGGATGAGCGTTCTACGGTATGATTGAGGGATGCGGGGGAGGAGGGCATCTTCGGAAAGGGTGCCCTGTTGCGATAGCTCTTCCGCAAGGCGTTTCTTGAGAGTATAACGTGGCTTCTCCTTTGACTTGATTTCTTGCTTTGAGGCAGGGCACATTGTTTCAAGAACGTCTGTTGAGGGCGAGAAAAAGCCGTTTCCCGTTTGGGAGGCGGCTTTTTTATTTGTGCCCGTACGTTTCGCGGATGGCTGTTTTTGCAGTCAGTGCACAGCGTTGCGCAGTGGGGAGAAGGGGCCTTCAGTGGGCAGAAGAGGCGGAAGGGGCAGTTGGATTGCCGGATTCCCTTTCGTTCAGGCGATTGATTGGCCATGCTCCCCTTTTTGTTTGGGTGTTTTTTCGCAAGAGAGAAAGATTCGCTTTGCCCGAATGGAATCTTTTTTGTGGCTTCAGCGTGCTTGTGGCGGGAGATCAGGCCATTTGAGCATGGTGTTTGGTTATCGGATGGTGGATTTTTTCAGAAATATTTCTGTATTCAGAAAATATTCTGATAGAATCATGTATTTTTCTGTTTACTGACGTTTTGTGTAGAGTGTTCTCCTCTAACACATTAGAATATCAGCTCTAGTTGAATATAATGCGTTGGCATGTCCTTTGCTGAACAAGAAATAGGAAAACACCGGATACTCCGGTTGAATAAGTGGCCTTTTCTTTCCTTTTTATTCAGTGAAGCCAAGGAGAAACCATGCTTGTTACAGAAACAGCTTGGGGAAAGCGCATCAAAACCGACGTGCTCATCCTCGGAACCGGCGCTTCAGGTGTCGGCGCGGCCCTGCGCGCGGCGGAACTTAAGGCCGACGTGCTCATGGTGGGGCAGGGGCGGCTGGAAAGCTCCGGCTGCCTCGGCGGCGGCAACGACCATTTCATGGCGGCGCTCGGCACCGACGAACCCAACGACACCCGCGAAGCCTTTGTCGGCTTCTTCATGAAGTCCGCTTTCGGCTACCGCGAAGCCCAGCTCAACCAGTGGTTTGACGCCATCAAGCCCTGCGTGAAAATCCTTGAGGAAGTCGATACGGAATTCCTGATCAAGGACGGCAAGCGGTATCGTTCCGTCGGCTTCGGCCAGCCCGGCGCGTGGTGGCTGCACATCACCAACGGCACGACCATCAAGCGGCATCTGGCCCGCCGCGTGCGCAAGTCCGGCGTCAACATCCTCGACGACTTCCACATCACCCGGCTGTTCGAGCGCGACGGGCAAATCATGGGGTGCATGGGCTTCAATGTCCTGACCCGCGAAGTGTATGCCATCGAATGCAAAACCGCCATCTGTTCCCTCGGCTGGCACCCCCAGCGCCTGACGAACAACTCCACCGGCAACCCCTACAACTGCTGGCACATGCCGTACAACACCGGCAGCTATTTCGTCCTGCCCATGCAGATCGGCGCGTCGCTGGTCAACATCGACATCAGCGGCCGCGCGACGCTCATCCCCAAGGGGTGGGGCGCGCCCGGCATGAACGGCATCAACAACATGGGCGGCAAGGAAATCAACGCGCTCGGCGAGCGGTTCATGTTCAAGTATGACCCGATGGGCGAAAACGGCAAGCGCCGCAATCAGGTCATGGGCACGTGGCAGGAACAGGTCGAGGGCAACGGCCCGCCGTTCTACATGGATATGACCCACTTCAGCGATGAGGACGTGCATCACCTCCAGTATGTGCTCATGCCCGCGGACAAGGAAACCTACCTTGATTACTGCGCGGCCCGCGGCATCGAGTTCAAGAAAGCCCCGTTGGAAGTGGAAGTTTCCGAAATGACGGTTTCCGGGATGCTCCTCGCCGACGATCGCTTGGAAACCACGGTGAAGGGCCTGTTCGCGGGCAGCAACTTTACGAGTTTTTCCGGCGCGATGTGCTGCGGCTACGTGGCGGCGTTCCATGCCGCGAACGATGCGGCGTCCACCGAGATGGGCGTCATCGACGACGCGGAAGCGCAGGCCGAACACGACCGAATCCTCGCCCCTTGGGAGCGCAAGGGAACCAACCTTCTGAAGTACAACGACTTTGAAGATCCCATCCGTCAGATCATGGACTACTACGCCAAGTACCGCCGGAACATGGCCGGTATGCGTCTCGCCCTCGAAAAGCTCGCCCTTGTGGAAAGCTACACGGATCGTGTCGTAGCCACCAACAACCACGAGCTGATGCGCCTGCACGAGGCGTTCGACCTGCTGGAACTCTGCCGGGCCCATCTGGAAGCCTGCCTCCAGCGCAGGGAAAGCGGGCGGGGCATGTATCAGCTCTCCGATTATCCCGAAAAGGATCCCGAACTCGCCAAGGGGCTGGTGCTCACCCGCAAGGACGGCGCGTTCCAGTTCGGCTGGACGGAGTGATCCCGCATCTTTCACAAGGAGAAACGACATGCCTCCGGTTTTTGATTCCAAGAAATGCGTCAAGTGTGGCCGCTGCGTGAAGGATTGCCCCGGCTACATTCTGGAACTGGACAAGGAACACGACGAGACGCCTCACGTCATCGAAGCATACAAGCGTGAGTGCTGGCATTGCGGCAACTGCCGCATCAGCTGCCCGCAGCAGGCCGTTTCCTTTGAATTTCCCTTATACACCCTTGTTTAGGCGGAGCGGACATGAGCAAGCATACCGTTTTTGTGGAAGCCCCGCCGTTCGCCAAGTTCTCCGACGCCGAGATGCGCCGCCTGCTTGATGACGAACGCCTGGAAGTGCTGGACTGGCGCGGGAAGCGCGTGGATGCGCCCGGCTTCGTTGAAGCGCTTGCCGCCGCCGACATCGCCGTCACCGGCAACAGCCTGACCATCACCGACGAGCTGCTGGAAAAGCTCCCCAACCTCAAGCTGATCGCCAAGCTCGGCACCGGGCTGGACATGATCGACATCCCCGCCGTGCTCCGGCGCGGCATCCTGCTTTGCAACACGCCCGGCGCGAACAGCGTGGCCGTGGCGGAACATACCTTCGCATTGCTGCTCGGCTACCTGCGCAACGTGCTGCAGTGCGACAACGCCGTGCGGACCGGGCAGTGGGAAAAGGCGCGGACTATGGGCGGCGAAATCTGCGGCAAGACCGTGGGCATCATTGGCCTCGGCAACATCGGGAGCCGCGTGGCTTCCCGGATGGCCGGGTTCGAAGCCCGCCTTCTCGGAACCGATCCCTGCTGGCCCGAAGCCCTTGCCGCCAAGTACGGCATCGAGCGCCGGGAGCTGAACGAGCTGCTCGCCGAGTCGGACATCGTGTGCGTGCATTGCCCCCTCGACGAAACCACCGCCGGGTTCATCGGCAAGGCGGAACTGGCGCTTATGAAGCCCTCCGCGCTGCTGGTCAACATGGCCCGTGGCGGCATCGTGGACGAGGACGCCCTGTACGAAGCCCTGCGCGGCAAGGTCATTTCCGGCGCGATCATCGACGCCTATTCGCAGGAGCCGCTCACCGCTTCCCCGTTGTTCTCGCTGGACAACGTGATCCTGTCCCCGCACGCCGGGGCCTTCACTACGGATGCGCTCAACGCCATGTCCCGCATGTCCGTTGACCAGTTGTTCCAGTATGTGGACGGTGCCATGCCCGACAACCTCGTTACCGCGGAGTAAAGTCATGCCATCCTTTTTGAACGCCATGACGCGCCAAATCCCCAGTTCCAGCATCCATGCCGCCACCCAGAAAGCTGAAGCCTACCGGCGTGAAGGCAAGAAGGTGGTCATTTTCAGTATCGGCCGCCCCGACTTCGATACGCCCGCCCACATCAAGGAGGCCGCCAAGGCCGCGCTGGACAAGGGATATGTGCATTATACCCCCAACATGGGCATCCTGCCCCTGCGCGAAGCCGTAGCCGAGCACATCAAGCGGCAGACCGGCGTCAGCTATGACCCGAAGACCGAAGTCATGATCACCTGCGGCGGGCAGCAGGCCATCCTCCTGACCATGAAGGCCGTGCTTGAACCCGGCGACGAAGTGCTGCTGCCGTCTCCCGGTTATGGCCTGTATTACAACTGTGCCGCCATCGCCGACGCGCAGGTTCGTGCCTATGCGCTCAAGGCCCCCGATTTCGGCTGGGGCGGCGCGGAAGCGGGCGAACGCACCAAGATGCTGTTCATCAACAGCCCACACAACCCCACCGGCGCGGTTCTTTCCAAGGAAGAGCTCGGCCAGATCGCCGATTTCGCCAAGGCCAACAACCTGCTGGTTGTTTCCGACGAAGCCTATGACCGTCTGCTGTATGACGGCCTTGAGCATCGTTCCATCGCGTCCGAACCGGGGATGCGCGACCGTACCGTCATCCTCGGCTCCTTCTCCAAGACCTATTCCATGACCGGCTGGCGCATCGGCTATCTCGCCGGGCCCGCCGAGGTCATCCGGGGCATGGCCCTGTTGCAGCAGAGCTTTGTGCTTTCCGTCAACAGTTTCGCCCAGTGGGGCGCCGTGGAAGCCATGACCGGCCCGCAGGATTGCGTTGAGGAAATGCGCCAGCAGTTCGACCTCCGCCGCAAGGCCATGATGGAAGCCCTGTCCACCATACCCAACGTATCCTTCGCGGCTCCCAAGGGCGCGTTCTACATCTACCTGAACCACGAGAAGACAGGGCTGGACCCCGTGCAGTTCTGTGCGAAGCTTCTCGACGAATACTATGTGGCCTGCGTGCCCGGTTCCGAATACGGGCCGTACGCAGGGTGCAACACCCGTCTTTCCTGCGCCACCGGGCTGGACGATTGCCTGGAAGGTGTCGACCGCATCCGGAAGATGGTCGCCTCACTGTAGTGTGAATGGGCCGGAGGGACGGCCCCTCCGGCTCTGCTCCAAGGACAGGAACTGTATAACCCGACTGGAGACGCCATGAAGAGGACATTATTGACATTGACGTTGGCTGCGGCTCTGTGCCTTCCCGCGCTGTTCGCGCAGAAGAGTGCCGCCGAAGAACCCATCGTGCTGACTTTCAACCTTGGGATGCCGCCTATCCACCAGCGGTGGGTCAATGCCATCAAGCCTTGGTGCGACGAACTCGAAAAGCGCAGCAACGGGCGCATCAAGATTGAACCCTATTTCGCCAACGCCCTTGGCAAGCGTTCCGACGCCATGGACTCCGTCCGTACCGGCATAGCGGACTTGGCCGAAGCGCCTTTCAGCTCCAACCCCGGCGCGTTCCCCTTCCATTCTCAGATTTTTTCCGCCGCCAACCCCAGCATGGCTCTCGGCAATGCCTATGAGATGCTGAGCGATTTCTATAAGGCCCATCCCGAAGTCCTGAAGAGGGAAATCAAGGGCGTCAAGCTCATGTTCATCCACGCCTACCCCGTGGGCGACTGTGTCATGACCAAGTCCGCCCCCATCCTGAAGCTCGACGACATCAAGGGCAAGAAGCTCGGCTTTGAAGGCGGCGGCCTGCGCTTTGAAACCATGCAGGCCCTCGGCGCTTCCGTGGTCGGCATGAACATGTCCGATCTGTATCAGGCCATGCAGGGCGGCATCATCGACGGTATCGTCATGGATTTCGATCCGCTGATTTCCCGGCGTTACGGTGAGGAAGTCAAGCACGTCACTCTGTTGAACATCACCGGAACCGCCTTTTACGTGGTCATGAATCAGGAACGCTACGACAGCCTGCCCGACGACCTCAAGGCCATCGTCGACGATATGTCCCAGAATTACGGCCCCAATCTTTTGGAAAAGTTCTGGGCTGAAAACGTGTACGGCAGCCTCGACAAGTGGATCAAGGAAATGGGCGGCACCGTCCATGTCCTGTCCGACGAGGATTATGCCCGCGCCGACAAGCTGGCCGCCGTCCCGGCGCAGGCGTGGTTCAAGTCGCTCGACAAGGCCGGCTATCGGGGCGCCGAACTGGAGAAGACGTTCCATCAGTTGGAAGCCAAGTATTTCACGCCGTGGCGTCAGTCTGAAGCCTACCGTTACGTCAAGCAGCAGTAAGCCATCGGTTCCGAACGGCGGCGGGGGGTCCCCGCCGCCCAACCTCCCCAATCAAGGTCTGAACTTATGAGCAGCAACGCCATTGAAACGCCCCCGTTGGCCGCCCAGCTGGAATCGCTATCTGCCCTGATACGGCGCACGGAACCGTTTTGCCAGAGGATAAGCGCTGTCGGCATGTATATCTTTATGGGTCTGGTCATCCTGACCTTCGCGGACGTGCTTCTGCGCTATGTTATCGGATCGCCGATCAGCGGTAGCATCGAAATCACCGAAATGCTCATGTCCGTGGTGCTGTTTTCCTCCGTGGCCTATACCTATTGGAGGCGCGGGCACGTCAGCATGGACATCGTGACCGGCAAGCTGAGCGAACTCAATAAGAACCGGCTTGGGGCCATCACCACGGTCTGGAGCCTTGCGGTCGTCTTTTTCTGCATAACGTGCATGGGCAAGTACGCCATGACCACTACCGACACCACATCGGTATGGAACATGTCCTACAAGCCGTTCATCTGGTTCGCCGTGTTCGGATGCGTCCTGTTGTTCCTTGCCATGCTCAGCCATCTTTTGGATCAGCTTGCCGCCACTATCCGGGGCGGCGGGATGGGGTCGGCTTTCTTGATGCTCGGCATCGGCCTGCTCGGCGTGGCTCTGTCGGTCTGGGTGGCGGTCGATCGCCTTCCCTCCATCAGTGCCCCGGCGCAGGGCGTCATCGGCATGGTGTACATGTTTACCATGTTTTTCCTAGGGATGCCCGTGGCCTTCGCTCTCATGGGGACCTCGCTCGTCTTCATTGCCAGTCTGCGCGGCCTGACCGCGGCCCTGAACCTGTTCGGCACGGCATGGTTCTCCACGTGCAGCAGTTATACGTGGGCTCCTCTGATGTTCTTCCTGCTGATGGGCTTCCTGTGCTTCTACAGCCGGTTCGGTGAAGACTTGTACCTGACGGCCCGCAACTGGTGCGGCCATTTCCGCGGCGGCCTCGCCATAGCCAGCGTGTGCGCCTGCACCGCCCTCGGCGCGGTCGTCGGCGACGCCCTTGTCGGCTGTATCGCCATGATGACCATCGCCCTGCCCGAAATGCGGCGGCACGGCTATGACGACAAGCTCGCCATCGGCACGCTGGCCTGTTCCGGCGGCATCGGCAGCCTCATTCCTCCGAGCTCGAATTTCATCATCTACGGCGTCCTTGCGGAACAGAGCATCGCCGACCTGTTCATCGCCGGCGTGTTCCCCGGCCTCGTGTGCATGGCCTGTTTCATCATCGCCATCGTCATTATGGTCTGGCGCAATCCCGAGCTGGCTCCGGCCCTGCCTCGTGTCCCCATGCGCGAGCGGCTCGTCTCGCTCAAGACCGGCCTGCCCATCATTATCATCTTCATCGTGGTCATCGGCGGCATCTACGCCGGCATGTTCACCGCTACGGAGGGCGGCGGCATCGGCGCGTTCACGACCGTCTTCCTCGCCCTCGTCATGGGCCGCCTGAGCTGGTCCATCGTCACCAACGGCCTCAACGATACCGGCAAGACGATCAGCATGGCCTTTACGGTCCTCGGCGGCGCGGGCGTGTTCAGCTACTTCATGACCATGAGCAAGATCCCCATGATCCTCGCCGGCGTCATCGCCTCCATGAACATGCCTCCCATGGCTGTCATGTTCGCCATCATCGTGTGCATGAGCTTCCTCGGCTGTTTTATCCCGGCCATCCCGCTGATGCTCATCTGCGTGCCCATCTTCCTGCCGCTCGCCGCGCTGTTCGGCTGGAACCTGATTTGGTTCGGCGTCATCATCAATATCCTCGTGACCATGGCCGGCATGACCCCGCCCTTCGGCGTCAGCCTGTTCGTCGCCAAGGAACTGGCGGATGTTCCGCTCTCGTTGGTGTACCGTTCCTCGATACCCTTCATCCTTGCGTTTTTCCTGTGCCTCGGCTTCTGTATCGCCTTTGAGCCGCTGAGCACGTGGCTGCCCGCCATGATGCGGTAAGTGAAAAAGGAATCCCCGCATGGCGGGGATTCCGTCCCCGGATGCTTTCGGGGAGGCGCTGCGGCGCTTTCCCCGGGAGCGAAACAAAAAGCGTGTCGTTGCGAAGCGCGAAAGACGTTGCCGTTCAAGAGGCGAAAAGGAGAACGCCATGAAGGTCCTCAGCCTGCTCCCCCGTTCCCGGTTTACGGAATCCGGTATGGCCCTGCCGGAAAGCCTTTCCCTGCATTTTTTGCCTCCAAACGGCAGCCACGTCCTGATCGCGGCGGCTGAGAGCGCGCAGGCGCTTTTGCTCCCGCCGTCCCAGCCCTATGTGGATGCCTTCTGCCTCGAACGGATGCCCTCCATCCGCTTCATCCAGACCACGGGCGCGGGCTTTGATTCCGTTGACCACCTCACGGCGGCGGAACTCGGCATTCCGGTATCGAATTCGCCGAACATGAACGCGTCCTCGGTGGCCGAATACGTGATGGCCGCCATTGTGAACCTCCAGCGCGGCCTTGCATGGGCCGACGGGGAAATCCGCCGCGGGCGTTATGCGGCTTCGCGTGCCGAGCTTCTGGAGCAGGGCGGCCTTGAGCTGCGCGGATGCCGGATCGGGCTGCTCGGGCTCGGCAACATCGGGCGCGCGGTCGTTCCGCTCGCCAAGGCTTTTGGGTGTTCCGTCGCCGCTTGCGACGCCTTCTGGCCTGAAGGGTTCGCGGCTGAAAACGGGGTCGAGCGTATGGATGTGGCAGAGCTGTTCGCCGAGTGCGACGTGGTTTCCCTGCATTGCCCGCTCAACGGCAGTACCCGCAACCTTGTGGATTACAACCTGCTTTCGACCATGAAGCCCCATGCCCTGCTGATCAACGCGGCCCGGAGCGGTGTGGTGGTGGAAGCGGATCTCGCCCGCATCCTCGCGGAAGGGCGGATACGCGGCGCGGCGCTCGACTGCTTTGCGGATGACGGGCGCGCCGAAAATCCTTTCTTGTCCATTCCCGCCGAACGCGTCCTGCTGACGCCGCATCTCGCGGGCGTAACCCGCGCCGCGTTCGGACGAATGCTCTCTCAGGCGCTGGAAAATGGCCGTGATAGCCATTGTTTAACCTTTTGTGGCGAACCGCTGCAACAGGCACAAGTGCTTTACGCACTATGGCTGGGTGCGAATCTGCAGGCCAAAATTTCGCGCAATTCCGAGCCACTGGAAAACGCGCTGGCACATGTAAAAACCATTATTGCGACGCCTGCCGTTTAGCAGGCATTTTTTATCACCAGACGACCGGGAGCCTTTATGTCATCTGAAAAACTGTATTCCCCACTGAAAGTGGGCGCGATCACGGCGGCAAACCGTATTTTTATGGCACCGCTGACGCGTCTGCGCAGTATTGAACCGGGTGACATCCCTACCCCGTTGATGGCGGAATACTATCGCCAACGTGCCAGTGCCGGTTTGATTATTAGCGAAGCCACGCAAATTTCTGCCCAGGCAAAAGGGTATGCTGGTGCACCTGGCATCCATAGTCCGGAACAAATTGCCGCATGGAAAAAAAGTACCGCTGGCGTTCATGCTGAAAATGGTCATATGGCCGTACAGCTGTGGCACACCGGACGCATTTCTCACGCCAGCCTGCAACCTGGCGGTCAGGCACCGGTAGCGCCTTCCGCACTTAGCGCGGGAACACGTACTTCTCTGCGCGATGAAAATGGTCAGGCGATCCGTGTTGAAACATCCATGCCGCGTGCGCTTGAACTGGAAGAGATTCCGGGTATCGTCAATGATTTCCGTCAGGCCATTGCTAACGCGCGTGAAGCCGGTTTTGATCTGGTAGAGCTCCACTCTGCTCATGGTTATTTGCTGCATCAGTTCCTTTCTCCTTCTTCAAACCATCGTACCGATCAGTACGGCGGCAGCGTGGAAAATCGCGCACGTCTGGTACTGGAAGTGGTCGATGCCGGGATTGAAGAATGGGGTGCCGATCGCATTGGCATTCGCGTTTCGCCAATCGGTACTTTCCAGAACACAGATAACGGCCCGAATGAAGAAGCCGATGCACTGTATCTGATTGAACAACTGGGTAAACGCGGCATTGCTTATCTGCATATGTCAGAACCAGATTGGGCGGGGGGTGAACCGTATACTGATGCGTTCCGCGAAAAAGTACGCGCCCGTTTCCACGGTCCGATTATCGGCGCAGGTGCATACACAGTAGAAAAAGCTGAAACGCTGATCGGCAAAGGGTTAATTGATGCGGTGGCATTTGGTCGTGACTGGATTGCGAACCCGGATCTGGTCGCCCGCTTGCAACGCAAAGCTGAGCTTAACCCACAGCGTGCCGAAAGTTTCTATGGAGGCGGTGCGGAAGGCTACACGGATTACCCGACGCTGTAATCCAACATTGCGAGCGGCGTAAAGCCGCCGCTATACTAAAACAACATTTTGAATCTGTTAGCCATTTTGAGGATATAAAGATGCGTCTTCTTCATACCATGCTGCGCGTTGGCGATTTGCAACGCTCCATCGATTTTTATACCAAAGTGCTGGGCATGAAACTGCTGCGTACCAGCGAAAACCCGGAATACAAATACTCACTGGCGTTTGTTGGCTACGGCCCGGAAACCGAAGAAGCGGTGATTGAACTGACCTACAACTGGGGCGTGGATAAATACGAACTCGGCACTGCTTATGGTCACATCGCGCTTAGCGTAGATAACGCCGCTGAAGCGTGCGAAAAAATCCGTCAAAACGGGGGTAACGTGACCCGTGAAGCGGGTCCGGTAAAAGGCGGTACTACGGTTATCGCGTTTGTGGAAGATCCGGACGGTTACAAAATTGAGTTAATCGAAGAGAAAGACGCCGGTCGCGGTCTGGGCAACTAATCTCCTGCCGGGCGTGAACTCATCGCGCCCGCATCTTTACTGCATCGACAAGTAATATTTGTCATAATGCGCGCTGCAATTTATCCGCATTAAGGGACTCAGATGTCCGATCACGCTCAACTTACCGGGCTGTGCGACAGTT